>Ga0210403_10001699_pt1 | contig 20653 bp, 19 predicted proteins | sample IncBWC19MmetaG_FD_150863 | JGI IMG/M metagenome (GOLD analysis project Ga0210403, IMG submission 150863) | Forest soil microbial communities from Barre Woods Harvard Forest LTER site, Petersham, Massachusetts, United States - Inc-BW-C-19-M | ecosystem: Environmental > Terrestrial > Soil >... | reverse complement strand
AAAACCGCCGAGACGAGCAGCACCAGCCCCGTCATTACCAACGTGAGCTTTGTCCGCAGCCGCAGCTGCATCCCGCGTCCCTACTCCGTCTCGGCGCGTTCGCCGCCGTATTCTTTCAGCTTGTTGTGGAGCGTCTTCAAGCTGATTCCCAGCAATTCCGCGGCGCGCGTCTTGTTGTTGCCAGTCGCTCCCAGCGTCTGCAAAATCAGTTCGCGCTCCATCGCGTCTACCGTCGTTCCCACCGGAAATTTGATGGCGGAAAGATCGCTCGGTCCCTTTGACGCGTTCTTCCCGAACTCTCCCGGCAGGTTCGCGCGCGTAATCAGATCCTTCTCGCACATGATCGAAGCGCGCTCCAGCACGTTGCGCAGCTCGCGAATGTTCCCCGGCCACGTGTGCCCCATGAAAATGTCCAGAACTTCCGCTCCGATACCGCGCACATGTTTCCCGTGCTTGGCATTGACATCGCGCAGAATATGTTCGACCAGCAGCGGAATATCATCCTTGTGTTCGCGCAGCGGCGGCAAATTAATATGAAACACGTTCAAGCGGAAAAAAAGGTCCTGCCGCATCTGACCGCTGCTCACCGCCTGCTCCGCTTCTTTGTTCGTCGCCGCAAGCACTCGCACATCCACCGGCGTTTCGCTCTTGCTGCCCAGACGGCGGACCTTGCGGTCCTCCAAAACTCGTAAAAGCTTCGCCTGCGTCGGCGCAGGCATCTCCCCAATTTCATCCAGCAGCAGCGTTCCGCCGTCCGCCAATTCGAAACAGCCGATGCGCCGCTCCGCCGCGCCCGTGAACGCGCCACGCTCGTGCCCGAAAATCTCGCTTTCCATCAGCGTTTCCGGAATCGCCGAGCAATTGATGGCCACGAACGGGCCTCCGGCACGTGGCGACAACTTGTGAATCGTCCGCGCAACAATTTCTTTGCCCGAACCCGTCTCGCCCGTGATCAGCACCGAAGCCGAACTCGGCGCCGCCATCTCCACAATCCGCATCACTTCCTGCATCGGCTTCGACCCGCCCACCAAGTCGCCCAGCCGTCCCGCTTCGCGCAGTTGCCGTTGCAGCACGGCGAGTTGCCGCGCATCGCGCGCCCGCCGCAACGCGCGATCCAGCAGCGCCCGCAGCACCGGCCCTTTCAGCGGCTTCTCGATATACCAGAACGCTCCCGCTTCGATCGCCGCCACCGCTCGCTCTTCGCTCCCCTTGCCGGTGATCACGATCGCAGGCACATCCAGCAGCTCCAAGCCGAGCTGCTTCAGAAGGTCCAGGCCATTCATGCCGGGCAATTCAACGTCGGCGATCAGCGCATCCGGCTGATACCCCGCAAATTTCGCCAGCGCCTCCTCCGCCGTTCCCACGCCCAGAACGTCGCAGTTCCATCGCTGCAGCAGTTGTTCGTAGCCTTTTCGCGCGTTCTCCTCATCCTCCACAATCAGGACGCGGTCCTTCCGCTCTTGCGTTTCAACGGCGCGCACTGCCGCGCGAGTTTCTTCCCCCATGGGTCTTAGCCTCTCCTCGGCTTGCTCTCTGCCCGCGGCTCTCAAAATGATTTGCTGGGTACTTCGACTCTAGCAATCTGCCAGCCGCTTGCCAAGTTTTCCTCGATCCAAATACCATTGCTTCCGAGTGCCCGTCACTCAGGCACAATCGCCGAACTCTCAGGAATGGCCTCCTGCCGTTTGCCGGACTCGCCGGCAGTCGGGTAATGGACTCCGCGGGCTAGTGACCGCTTTCTGTCCCAACGGGCAGTATCCTCTTTGCGCAAACCAACATAGGCTCACTGAACCTAGCCAGGCGAAATTCGAACGCACACCACGGGCTGCAAAAGAATTTTCTGCTCGTGCATCCCCAAAGCTGGAGGTGTGCTCGGGGCAGGCACCGGAGGGAGTAGCCGTGAAACGTCTCTTCATCGCATTCAGCGGAACATTGGCGCTCCTTCTGGCGGGCTGCGCTGGATTGGTCAGCGGCGGAGGCGGTAATCCACCACTCCCGCCGAACGCTCTTTCCGTGACGCCTGCCAGCGCAACGGTACGAGGCGGCGATACGCAGAGTTTCACGGCGCAAGTGAAGGGTGCCGCGGTGGCGGTGAACTGGTTGGTGAATGGCGTGGCAGGAGGCAACGCCGCAAACGGGACCATTTCGGCAGCAGGCCTATACACCGCTCCGGAATTTCCGCCCGCTTCGAATGCCGTCACGATCAGTGCCGTGGAAACTTCTGATTCGACGAAGACGGCGAGCAGCGCAACCACCCTGGAAAACCCCATCCCGCAAATTACGACGGCGACGCCCATGTCGATCCCAGTTGGAGCGTTCAATCTGGCGGTGAGTGGGGCCCACTTCGCGAATGGTGCCACGATTTATTTTGGAGCGACCGCTCTTACAACCACGCGAGTGTCTTCGACGCAATTGACCGCCAGCGGAACGGCCACGGCGGGCCAGGTTGGAAGCATTTCCATAACCGTGAAAAATCCGAATCCGGGCGCGGTTTCTTCCGGGGGACTGATGGCGCAGGTTGTGAACAACTCCGCGATCAGCGTGCAAGTTTCTCCGGCAACAGCGACAATTCGCGCGGGCACTCAGCAGTCCTTCAGCGCGACAGTGACTGGCAGCACAAATCAAAGCGTGACGTGGTCCGTGAACGGTGTGGCCGGCGGTTCGGCGACGACTGGAATAATCTCGGCGCAGGGGATGTATACCGCACCGGTGGCGCTGCCGAATCCCAATACGATCGGAATCACCGCGACGAGTGCGGCGGATGCCACAAAACAAGGCACCAGCGCGGTCACCCTGGAAAACCCGCTACCGGTATTGACGGCAGTCACTCCGAACAGCATGGGCGTTGGCGGATTCCAGATCACGCTGACGGGAAGCGGATTCGTCAGCGGATCGACGGTGAGTTTTGGAGGGCAGGCGCTGACGGCCACGTTCGTTTCGCCGACGCAGTTGACCGCCACGGGTACGGCTGCAGTGGGACAAGCGGGCAGCGTGCCGGTGTCGGTGACCAATCCGAATCCCGGCGGAGCGACTTCGGGCGTGCTGCTGGTTCAAATTGTGAACAGCGGCACGGTGGTTTCCGCGGCGGCGGCCGCGCGCTTCCTGGAGCAATCGAGCTTCGGGCCCTCGGCGGAGCAAGTGAATCAGCTTCAGCAGGCCGGATTTGATTCACTGCTGCAGAGCCAGTTTGCGGCGCCAGCGTCCGCATATCCGGCGCCTGCGGCCACCGATATGGGCCTCGGCAAAGTGCAACAACAATTTTTCTTCAACGCCGTCAATAACCCCGATCAGTTGCGGCAGCGCATGGCGTTTGGACTAAACGAAATTTGGGTGGTCGGTGAAAACAAGGTGAGCGACCCGACCGGCTACACGAATTACATCCAGGCGCTAACGAATGATTCTCTTGGAAATTATTACAGCGTGATGAAGGACGTGACGCTGACGGCGGCGATGGGCCATTGGCTGGACATGGTGAACAACGACAAGCCGGGGGCGGGCCAGCATGCGAACGAAAACTACGCGCGCGAGCTGATGCAGCTCTTCACGCTGGGGTTGAACCAGCTGAATCCAGACGGAACTCCGGTACTGGATTCGACGGGGAATCCGATTCCAACATACACGCAAGATGACGTGATGGCGCTCGGACGCGCGCTGACGGGATGGACATACCCGACGCAACCGGGGCAGACGCTGCAGAAACACAATCCGGAATATTACGGCGGACCGATGGTGCCGTTCGAATCCAACCACGACACCGGCGCAAAGACGCTGCTGGGTCAGAGCGTTGCCGCAGGGCAATCGGCGGAGCAGGAACTGGACAGTGTGCTGACGATTATCTTCAATCATCCGAACATGCCGCCGTTCGTCGGTAAGCAGTTGATTGAAAAACTGGTGACCAGCAATCCGAGCCCCGCCTACGTGCAGCGCGTGGCGCAGGCCTTCGCCAGCGGCAAATTCAATTTGTACGGTTCGGGGAAGCGCGGCGACATGCAGGCGACCGTGGCGGCGGTTTTGCTCGACGTGGAAGCGCGACGGGGAGATTTGGCCACCACCACCGATCCCAATGACGGGAAATTGCGCGAGCCGGTGATCATGATGGTGAGCGTCGCGCGGGCGTTTCATGCCGCGTCGGATGGCTCCGGATTCGAAAGCCGTGGGGCGGGGATGTCCGAGGACATTTTCAACTCGGGAAGCGTGTTTAATTTTTTTCCGCCGGACAATTTGATTCCGCAAACGACGTTGAATGGGCCGGAATTCGCCATCTTCAACACCAACACCAGTCTGGCTCGGGTGAACTTCATCAACTCGATTGTGTACGGCAGCATCAGCAGCGGCACAAAGCTGGACTTCAGTCCGGTCACTAACGCGGGCACGCCCGACCAGATGGTGGCGTGGCTGAACAATCTGTTGCTGCACGGAACGATGTCCGACCCGATGAAGCAGAGCATTCTAACCGCGATCGCGGCAATCACCACGGCGACTCCGCCTTCGGCGGCCGATTTGACGAATCAGGCGAAGGCGGCCATCTACCTGGTGACTTCTTCGTCTCAATATCAGGTGCAGCGCTAGCGCGCAAAAGGAGCAACAAACGTGACGCCTCATACCAGAAGAGATTTTGTGCGGCTGGCGTGCTGCTCGGCGGCGACGGCTTCGATGGTCAGCGGGCTAAGCAAGTTCGGTTTGGTCAGCGCCCTGGCGCAAGGCACGCCGGGCTATAAGGCGCTGGTATGCATATTTCTGTTTGGCGGAAATGACGCGAACAATATGATCGTTCCGATTGACTCGGCGGGATACGCCAACTATCAGAGCATTCGCGCAAACCTCGCACTGCCGCAGGCGTCCCTGCTTCCTTTGCAGATCGGCGGACAAGCGAATTTTGGATTACACCCAAGCCTTCCGGAAGTGCAAGCGCTGTTCAATACGAACAAATCCCTGGCCCTACTGGCAAACGTGGGCACGCTGGTGCAGCCGACGACGCGGCAGAATTACCAGACCTATCAGAACCTGCCGATAAATCTGTTTTCGCATTCAGATCAGCAAAATCAATGGCAGACGACGCAGTTGAAGGGCATGCCGAATGCCGGGTGGGCGGGAAAGGTCGCGGACAAGATTGCGCCGGCATTCAACAACGGGGCGCTGTTTCCGCCAATTCTTTCCGTCGCGGGGAATTCGATTTTCAGCACTGGCGATGTCACCCGTCCGTTCACGATGAGCGCGGGAAGCACGCCCGGCGTCCAGGGGTTTGATAGCTCGGCCGCCGCGCAAGCACGCCTGCTCTCGCTTCAGCAGTTACTTACCTTTGATACGGGCATCTCGCTGGTGCAAGCCGCCAGCACCGTTACGGGACAAGCCATCCAGGATGGTCTGCTGCTGGCAAACGCCCTCAAGAATATTCCGCCCATCCAAACGGTGTTCCCGGCAAAGAACGGCCTCGCCTCGCAGTTGAAGCAAGTGGCCCAGGTGATTGCGGCACGCAGCGCGCTGAATATCAATCGGCAGATTTTCTTCTGTTCGCAGGGCGGATTCGACACCCACAGCGACCAACTTACCGCGCAAGCCGGCCTCCTGACGCAATTGAGCCAGGCGATGTCCGCGTTCTATCAGGCCACGCAGGAACTGGGCGTCGCCAACAACGTTACGACCTTCACGCTCTCGGAATTCAGCCGCACCTTTCAGCCGGGTTCGAATGCGGGCACGGACCACGCGTGGGGCGGGCACCAGATGGTCCTTGGCGGCGCGGTGAAAGGGAATTCGATCTATGGAACGATGCCCACGCTGGCGTTGGGCGGGCCGGATGATACGGGCAGCAACGGAAGATGGATCCCCTCGACATCGGTGGATCAATATGCTGCGACGCTGGCGACCTGGTTCGGTGTTGCGAACACGGATTTGCCGGGCATCTTTCCGAACCTTGCGAACTTTGCGAGCGCGAATCTCGGATTCTTGGGCTGACGCCTGACTTCACATTTTTCCAATGCTAGGGCACCGGGCTCCCTGAATCATTTCGGGAGCCCGTTCCGCGCTAATGGCCCGCAGCGTTAATCAGGGACCTCAATAGCAAAATTCAATGGCAAATGAGGCTTCAGCGCCTGAGGCATTGCATTTTCTATTTACGAAATAGCTTTCGGGCATTAGTCACTTCTTCGCTGGCTGCGCCGGAGCCTGCTGCTCACTGCTGGGCGGCACGATGTTCTTCATCCGCATATACGTGGCCAGGTTCCCATAGTGCTCCAGGTCATGCATGTTGTTGACCGTCAGCGCGCTCAGCCGCGGCGCGTCATTCCCAAACAACTTGATCGTTTGCACTGCGGCGGCATCGGTCATCCCGTCGTAGGCCTTATCACAGTAAGCGAACGCCGTATTCAGCGCGGCAATCAGATCCCCTTTGGATGTTTTCGTGTGCTCGATGTTCGGCGCCGGGCTTTTCTCCCCGAGGGCGATCGAGCAGAACTGGTACTGCGCATCGGCCAGGTGTCCCACGATCTGTCCGTAGCTGCGCACCGTGTCGGCGGGTTTAAAACCGTAATTTTCCTCCGGCATCTTCTCCGCCGACTTCAGCAGCATGTCCTTCACCCGCACATAGGCGAACTTGTTCCAGGTGCTCAGCGGATTCTCCTGGCTCACCATGGGTTTTTCCTGCGTTGCCTTGTCCTGGGCCAGCACCACCCCAGCCGGCATCGCAAGGCATAACACCATCAATCGCAGCAAAGTTTTCATAGACACCTCCTCAACCAGCATCTACGCACAACCGGCCCAGAAGTTTCAACCGACTCGGCATGTTTCTCGTCAGGGCACGGCTTCGGCTGTGCCAAAAAGGCGGCACCGTAGGGTATACTGGAGCGTTTTGAACTGAACTGAATCGGGCAGGTGCGCGGGCGGCGGAGTCAATGGCAACTGGGACTGTCGGCAAAGGCCCCGCTGACGAGCATGCCATTCAGAAACTGGGCGCAACTCCGGATTCTGTCCAGCGCCGGGTCGTTCTGCAAGGCATTTGGATCCACGGTCTTGGCGCCATTGAGTGCTCGGCGCGCTGCGAATACACTGTCCGACCAGCTCGCCAGTTTATCGGCCTCATTTTCGAGTAGTTGGAGGGCGTGCAGGTCGTCCTCAGTAGTCGCAGCTACTTCCGCCTGCCGGATAGCTGTCATCACCCGTCCCTGATCGTCCTGAGCCCAAGTGTCGCTGACAGCCAATCCGTAACTGATCATTGCCCGAATAGCTCCCCGCATCTCTCTCATTTCCGCCAACGCGGCGATCGCCGCGGATGCAAACTCGCGAGAAAGCCCTTGTGGTGGCTGAGCCGGAGGGGGACTGGCAGGAGCAGCATCGGCGGGAGCAGTAGCGGCGGGAGCGGTAGCGGCGGGAGCGGTGACAGGAGCGGCATCGGCGGGAGCGTCACCGGCCGCAGCGCTGGAGTCCGAGGCAGGGATCGTCAGTAGGATGCGATGACGCTCGACGGTGAAGACGCCGTTCGTGACCTGGGCCAGAGTTTCAATATCGACGTAGGAGCGGCCATCGATTAGCCGGACTGCCGGTCCGGCACTCTTCCCATTCACGACGAGGATTTTATTTTTAGTAGGTGTGCTTTGCGCGAAGAGGACTCCCGCGAGCGCTAGAACAAATCCCAGCGGCAGGAAAAATCGAAAATTGCCATGTTTGTTGATCATGTGCGATTCACCAGCATTTCCGGTTTGCACTTCCGACAACTGAGTTTGCGAACTTGGGGAACGACGCTACCTCAGCCGATACCATACTGCAACTAGATTGAATTCGTGTCGAGTGGTTACTTCGGAGCTTCCGTGCACATCCGTATGCCTGGTAGGTCGAATTGCCGTGCACTGCTGTGTTGCTGTCGGGGCGACACTACCAGTCCTCTCTGCAAGCTCCCCGGGATGAAGCCTCGGCGCCCGCAATGGCCAACCAGTGGTACACTGCGCGTATGGCTACCAGAAAGAAACCCAAGAAGAAGCAGACGAAGTCGAAGACATCTTCAGGCAAGAAGCTGGCTAAGAAGAGCGTGTCTTCCAAGAAGAGCTTGGCGAAACGGAAGCTACAGCCGAAAAAGCAGGCTGGCGCAAAGCGCAAGGCTGGTGCAAAGCCCGCCCGCGCTCCGAAGAAACCCGTCCGGGGAAAAAGCCAAACTGCCTATACCGTGGAGTCCGCGCGCGAGGGACTGGCACCACGGTCGGGGGGCCAATCGGGAGATTTGCAGGGCCTGTCCAGTCTCCAAGGAGCGGATTCCGAAAGTGTGGACGAATTGCTCGAGGAAGGGAACGCTTTCGAGGCCGAGGTCGTGAAGGGCGTGCAAGACGCGGGAGACGCCGACGAAGGCGAAGTCCGTACGCACGAGGTCCCAGAGGATGATGTTCCCGGTGAGTACCTGGACAAAGAATAGGGCGAGCCGATCCCGCTGTCGCGCAGAACTACGGGGGGAGGGGCTCCCGCCTCATTCGAGCAAGATCGAGCTGCGAGCGCCCAAGAAGTCTCCCACCGCGGACCCACTCCGTGAGAGATTACCTCTCGGAACCAATTCACCAGCCAGCAGGGGCTGGCACCTGTTTTCCTCTGCTCCTACTGAATACTGAGAACTGAAAACTGAAAATTAACAACCCGAGGAATTGTGCCTCAATCCTTCACAAGATACAGAGCCCGCTCCAGTTCCAACTCCAGCTTTGCGCCCTTGGGCAAATTCAACTCATGCCCACGGCCGGACTCCGTCAAGTACGCGGTCAGCGCCCCCAGCGCGGCCCCTTCGGCGGCTTCCTTCTTGTCCTTATCCTTCACGCCTTTCACTGCGCCAATCGCCCCACCGTCCTCAGCAGACTGCGCCGCATCCTGCTGCGTGCTGCTCCGGCCCTCGATGAGACCTTCCTTGCTCGCGCCAGGTCGCACGCTGTGGTCGCCCGGAACGCTCACGACTTCGGCCACGATCGGCAGGGTCCCGAACTTGGTGCGAATCTCGTCAAAGGTCAGCCACAGTTTCGCCCGGCCTGCCACTCCGGCCGGTTCCACATGGCTGATGTGCCCCTCTATCTCCGCTCCCGGCGGCAAATAGATGCCGCTGCCCGCTTCCAGCGGCTCGAGCGTCCGGACCTTGAACTTTGCGTTTTCCGGCGTGCCCTTCGTCCCCAAGTCCTCCTCCAGCTTCACGAGGAACTTGGTTCCCGGCGCCACTGCATAAGTCTCCAACGGCAGCCCGTGTAGCTTGCCGTCCGCCTTCTGACGCGGTTGCTCCACCGGCGGGGCAGCCGATACTTGCGTCGGCGCTTGCCCAGGCGCAGGTTCCTGCGCTGCGCAAGCAATGCCGCCGGCCAGGATCAACGTTAAGACTGCCATCCTTGCGGACGTACTCTTACAATTTGACTCCCCCATGGTCTCCTCCTGCGGAAAGCTGAGCAGTTCGTCTAGTGCACTCGGTGAGCCACAGCCCGCTCGACACAGGGCCTGCAACATGATGGAAAGGAAGCTACTTGGAAGGACGTCCCGACAGTGCACTGCCATGACTGGCGCAACTGTCATCCGTTCCTGTCACAGTAGCGCAAGGGCATTCCGACACTTTCCAGCTGGGCTGGATCAGGTGTTCCGCCTACTTTTCGAGGAAGGAGCGGATTCGGCGGAGTACTGCGGCGTACATCGCGGGCGTCACGCGCCCCGTCTGCGTGTTCTGTTGGCTGGGGTGATAGACGCCAAACAATCGCGGCGCGCCGGCAAAAACTTCGGCTTCGGCACCGTGTGCGAATTTGTAGAGCGCGCGCGAAGAGATTGCTCCGCGCTGCTTTAAGACTTCGAGATACGCATCCCAGGCAATTTTTCCCAGCGCCAGCACTGCTTTTGGTTTCAGGATCTCGATTTCCCGTTCCAAATAGCCGCGGCAATTTTCGATTTCCTTTGGCAGCGGCTTATTGTCCGGCGGCGCGCAGCGGCATGTCGCGGAGATGTACGCGTTGGTGAGCAACAATCCGTCGTCGCGTTGCGTGGAAGCAGGTTGGTTCGCGAACCCTGCTTTGTGCAGCGCGGCATACAGAAAATCGCCGGAACGATCTCCGGTAAACATGCGCCCCGTGCGATTTCCTCCGTGCGCGGCGGGCGCGAGGCCTACGATCAAAAGTTGCGCGTGCGCGTCTCCGAATCCCGGGAGCGGTTTGCCCCAGTAGGTCCACTCGCGATACGCGCGGCGCTTCTCTCGCGCCACCTTTTCACGGTAACGCACCAGCCGCGGACACTTCCGGCACGCCATGATTTCTTCATTCAAGATTCGAAGCTCAGAGAGTTGTTTCGGCATAACCCTATTATGGCTGGCGCGTCATCATCCGTTTGAGCTCGATAAAAGGCGTTGCTCCAGCAAACATTGCGTCGCAAGAGCGCGTTTCCAGCATTTCTTTGCCAATTCGCTGCACGGCTCCCATCGCGGCGCGCATGATGCCTGATCCCGCGCTGACCCTGGCCACGCCGATTTTTTCCAGCTCCGCAAGTTGCGGACACCCTGGATTTGCCAGAATGTTGAGCGGGGCGTCCACGGCCTTCACTAGCTTGGAGATGGTGACCCGGTCGTAGACACCCGGCGCAAACAGACAGTCCGCTCCCGCGCTGCGATAGGCGCGTAGTCGCTCGACGGTTCGCTCGAACCGCGTGGACTCGGGGCCGATGGGCATCAAATAAATGTCCGTGCGCGCGTTCAACACAAATGGCACGCCCAGTGATGCCGCCGTTTCGCGGATGGCGTGGATTTTTTCGATTTGCAGCGATAACGCAACTTGCGAACTCTCGTCATCGCCGGTCACATCCTCCAGATTCATTCCGATCGCACCCCCTTCGATGGCTGCTTTCACCGTTTCCGCCATTTCTTTGGTGGTCGTGCCGTAACCCGCCTCCAAATCCGCAGTCACCGGAATGCGGACGGCGCGGGCGATGCGGCCCACGACCTCCAGCATTTCGCCGCGCGAGATGCGCTGTCCGTCCGGATAGCCCAGAGAATACGCGATCCCCGCGCTGGTCGTGGCAATCGCAGGGTGCCCGCATTCTTCCAGAATTCGCGCGCTGGCCACGTCCCACGCGTTCGGGAGCAGCAGCATTCGCGGTCCGTGGTGCAGCTTCCGGAACTGCTCGGCTTTTTCGGCTTGAATGCGCATGTCCATTGGGAAACCTCCGGGAGCAAGCGGCGACATTTTTCCGTTACGAAAAACTAGACTTTGTCCGCGCAGGAAGAAACATCCAATTTGGCAAGCGATTTGCCCGAAGAACGCGGGCAGCGCTCCTTGTTTTTTCAGCGTTTCTTCAACATATTTGCTAGCACCACGGCCTGATTGTGTTCTTCGTCTTTCGCTCCAAAGAGCAGCGTCACGATTTTGTGTTCTCTTTCCATCCCTTTTAATTCAGCTAGCAGAGGAGCTTTCTTTTTCAATTCATTTTGGTATCTCTTTTGAAATACCGGCCATTTTTTAACCTCATGGCCAAAAGATTTTCGCAGGGTATCGCTGGGAGCGATATCTTTCATCCACAGATCAATTTTTACCGCTTCCTTCGTCATTCCGCGCGGCCACAAGCGATCCACCAGTACTCGCCAGCCGTCTTCATTTGAAGCAGGTTCATATACTCGCTTGAGTCGAATCATTTCTGTCTCACGCCAGGATTTTGAGCACTTGGTCGTGAAGTTTTCCATTGGTGCTCACGAGCTCGCCCGAATAAATTGTTCGCTCGCCATTTACATTCGTGGAGCGACCGCCGGCTTCTTCCACGATAATTCCGAGCGGCGCGAGATCCCAGGCCTGCGAGGTGAGGTCCACGGCAACTTCGATGGCCCCTTCGGCGACCAGCATGTGTTGCCAGAAGCCCCCGATCGCGCGGCCATTTTTCGCGGTATCAGCGAGAAGCCGAAGTTTTGCGCGCATGGCGGGATCTTTCTTTGGCCCCGTGCCGGTGGTGAAAATCATGGCTTTGGCCAATGTGTCCACGTTTGAAACGTGAATTCGCCTGCCGTTACGGTACGCGCCCTCTCCGTGATACGCCCACCAGCGAGTGCCGAGCGCCGGCGCGCTGGCCATTCCAGCGACGATTTCGCCGTTGTGCTCGATGCCCATGAGCGTGCCGAAGGTTGGAATCCCGCGCGAGAACTCTTCCGTGCCGTCGATTGGATCGATGATCATCCGCGCGCGATTTGAGGTGCTTGCGGCATTCGAATCCGCGCCGCCCATTTCTTCGCCCAGAACATCCAGCGGCAGTCCGCTCGCGGCGACTTTTGCGCGCGCCATTTCTTCCACGGCGCGGTCCGCTTGCGTTACCGCGGTTCCGTCACCCTTCCTGTCAATCCGCAATTCAGCCGCGCGGAAGTACCGCATCGCAATCGTATCGGCTTCCTCCGCGATCGCCGTCAACAGACTTCCGTACGTTTCTCCGTATCCCATTCGTTCACCCAGTTCGTTCGAATCCCGACGTCCCGCCATTTGACTCCGTCTCCTCGCACCCCTAGCATACAAACTTACGCGAATGTCTGCTCACGCCAACCCGGGGACGGTGCTGGACCGCATTCTCGAAGCTCGCCGCGCGGAGGTGGATCACCGCAAGCGCGTGCTGCCGGAGACGGCACTCAAGTATGGCGTGAAAGCGGCCACGCCGCTGCGCGATTTTTCCGCGGCGCTTTGCCGCGATGGCCTCAACGTTCTCGCGGAACTCAAGCCGGCTTCGCCTTCGCGCGGGGTGCTGCGCGATCCGTTCGATCCGGTGGCTCTCGGGCAAGCGTTCGAATCGGCGGGGGCTTGCGCTCTTTCGGTTCTCACGGAAGGGGAATTCTTCCGGGGGTCGCTGAAAAATCTTCGCGACGCCCGCAAGTCGATCCAGCTTCCGGTTTTGCGCAAGGATTTCATATTTGATCCCTGGCAGGTATGGGAAACGCGCGCGAACGATGCGGACAGTTTTCTGCTGATTGTGGCTGCACTCGGAGATGGACTGCTCTGTGATCTCATCGCGCTTGGCCGCGAGCTGGGCATGGAACCGCTCGTCGAGGTGCACACGGCGCGCGAACTGCAGCGCGCCCTGACGGCCGGCGCGCGCATCCTGGGCGTAAACAACCGCGACCTTACGACGCTCTCGGTGCGGGTCGGGACTTCGTTCGAACTCGTCGGACTCATTCCTGATGATTGCATCGCCGTAAGCGAGTCCGGATTACGGACGCACGAGGATCTTTCGAAACTTCGCGCGGCTGGCTTTGATGCTTTCCTGATCGGAACGCACCTGATGATCTCTTCCGATCCGGCTGCGGCTCTTTCTTCTCTGCTTATTTCTCCGGTAGGAACGCAGTAGGCTGGCATGGTTCGGGTTAAAATCTGCGGCATCACGAATTCAGACGACGCTCTCGCCGCGATAGAGGCCGGCGCGAATCTTCTAGGTTTCAATTTTTACCCGAAGAGTCCCCGTTGCCTGACCGAAGCCGTGGCCCGCAAAATTCGGCCGCTACTTCCGAAAAGCGCCGAAGCGGTGGGAATTTTTGTGAATGCTCCAGCAGCGGATGTCGCGGCACTTTGCCGTTTGGTGAAGCTCGATGCGGCGCAGCTCCACGGCGATGAGACTCCGCAGACCGTAGCGGAACTGGCGCGCAGCGTGCCGGTCATCAAGGCTTTTCGCGTTGAGCCGGATTTTCAATTGGCGACTCTCGACGAATATCCTGACGCGTTTGCCTACCTGTTTGACGCGGCGCATACGGGCCAATATGGCGGTACGGGCCGCTCGACGGATTGGGATGCGGCGCGGCGCGCCACGAAGGGGCGACGTATCATTTTGGCAGGCGGCTTGAAGGTCGAAAACGTGGCGGCGGCGGTGCGCATCGTGCGTCCCTACGGAGTCGATGTCGCCAGCGGTGTAGAATTGAAGCCTGGGAAAAAGGATCACGGCCGGCTGCGCGAGTTTATTCAAGAAGTGCGGCGCGCGGAAGGCAAGTAGAGGGTTCGAATCACAGGTTTGCGGGAGAACATGAGCTCCATTCTTCAATCTCCGACGACGGCGCCGGGCCGGTTTGGGCCTTATGGGGGCCGCTACGTTCCGGAAACGCTGATGGTGCCGCTGTTCGAATTGGAGCGCGCTTACGAAATCGCGAAGTCGGATCCAACATTTCAGGCGCAGTTTCAGGATCTTCTGAAGAATTTTGCGGGGCGTCCGACGCCGCTGCAATTTGCTTCGCGACTCACCGAAAAACTTGGTGGGCCGAGGATATATCTCAAGCGCGAAGATTTGCTGCATACCGGCGCGCACAAAATCAATAACGCCATCGGGCAGGCCTTGCTTGCGGTGAAAATGGGGAAGCCGCGCATCGTGGCAGAAACCGGCGCGGGGCAACACGGCGTCGCTTCCGCGACTGTGGCCGCGCACTTTGGCCTCGAATGCGTCGTGTACATGGGCACGGAGGACATGGCGCGGCAGGGGCTGAACGTGGCGCGCATGCGCACGCTCGGCGCGCAAGTTGTGGGTGTGGAGTCCGGGAGCCGTACGCTGAAGGATGCCATCAACGAAGCCATGCGCGACTGGGTGACCAATGTGCGCACGACGCACTATCTTCTCGGCTCGGTTCTTGGCGCACATCCCTATCCGACGATGGTGCGCGATTTTCAGTCCGTCATTGGGCGCGAAGCGCGGGAACAGATTCTGGGCGCGGAAAAACGGCTTCCGACGCATCTTATCGCGTGCGTAGGCGGCGGTTCGAACGCCATCGGCCTCTTTCATAATTTCCTGCGGGACGCGGACGTGAAGATGATTGGCATCGAAGCCGGCGGCCGCGGGGGCCAGCTCGGCGAGCACGCCGCACGCCTAGCGGCCGCGCAAGGTTTCACCGGAGCGCGTCCGGGCGTGCTGCAGGGCACGTACACATACGTTTTGCAAAACGAAGACGGCCAGATCGCCACGACGCACTCCATCTCCGCTGGCCTCGACTATCCCGCCATCGGCCCCGAACACGCCTGGCTTGCCGATCAGCGCCGCGCCGAATACTCCGCTGTCTCTGATCAAGCCGCACTCGATGCCGCGCGCATTCTTTCACGTACGGAAGGCATCATCCCCGCGCTGGAATCCGCTCACGCCATTGCCGGCCTCATTGAACGCGTCTCCAAAATGGGCAAAGACGGCCTCGTCATCCTCAACCTCTCCGGCCGTGGCGACAAGGACATGGACACTTACTCCCGCCTGCTCTAATCTTTCTTCCCAAACCCCAATGACAGTTGCCGGCTCCAACTCGACCCGCATTTCTAAACGCTTCGCCGAGCTGCGCGCATCGGGAGAACTGGGCATCGTGGCGTATATCACCGCGGGCGATCCGTCGCTTGAGGCCACGTTGAAATTCGTGTTCGCGCTGGCTGAAGCGGGTGCTGACGTTATTGAACTCGGAATTCCGTTCAGCGATCCACTCGCTGACGGGCCGACGATTCAGCGCGCCTCCGAGCGCGCGCTCAGGGCCGGCACCACACTCGCCAAAGTCCTCGATCTCGTTCGTCGCATTCGGCAAACTTCCCAAGTGCCACTGGTTCTCTTCAGCTATTACAATCCCATTCTGCAAATGGGCCTTGAAAAGTTCGCCTCCACTGCCGCAGACGCTGGCGCTGACGGCGTGCTCGCGACGGATCTCACGCCGGAAGAATCCGAAGAATATCGGCGCATTCTCGCTGTGCACCATCTCGATACGATTTTTCTCGGTGCCCCGACCTCCACGGATGAACGGCTTGCGAAAATTGCGGGCTGTTCTTCGGGTTTTTTATATTTGATTTCTCGCACCGGGGTCACTGGCGCGAAGGATGCTTTGCCGGATGATTTGCCTGCACTTCTGCGGCGGGCGCGCAGCGTCACGCAACTACCCATCGCGGTGGGGTTTGGCATTTCGCTTCCCGGGCACGTTTCGGTTCTCGGCGGATTGGCTGACGCTGCCGTAGTCGGCTCAGCGCTCGTTTCCGAAATCGAGAAAGCGACGTCTGTTGATGCGGGGGCGGCTGCGCTTGCGGAACGCGTTCGCTCGCTCAAAGAAGCGGCGCGCTATGGGCTTTCGCGGCGCGAGGCCCCGGTGCATCGGGGCGGGGTAGCGCCATGAATTTAGGTGATTGGCGACGCCGCATCGATGAGATTGATAAGAAACTCGTGGAACTTTTGAACGCGCGCTCGCAATGCGCTCTGGAAATCGGCAAGCTCAAGCAGGCGGCGAAAATCCCGCTGTACCAGCCGGACCGAGAGAACGAAGTGCTTTCGAATGCGGAGCGCAACAATTCCGGGCCGCTGACGGATGCGGCGATTCGCCGCTTGTTCGAACGCATCATTGACGAAGCGCGCGCCGCGGAACGCGATGCCATGCATTCCGGCGACGGCGCGGAAAAAGACACGAAATAAAACCGGCCATTTTCCGGTTGTTACGGGAAAGGTCCAGGAGGGCAGGAAAAGCCCATGGTCATAGTGATGCAAGAAGGGGCCACTGACGGCCAAATCCAGCATGTGATTGACCGGCTGGTCGCCAGCGGATTTAACGTTCACCGTTCTACCGGCGAATCGCATACCGTGCTTGGCGCCGTGGGCGTGCACCGCGATTTCGATCATCGCGACTTCGAATTGCTGGAGGGTGTGCGCGAGGTTATGCGCATAACGCAGCCGTTCAAGCTTGCCAGCCGGCAGTTCAAGCCGGATGGCACCGTCGTCGATCTTGGGCGCGGCGTAAAAATCGGAGGCCCAGAAGTCGTTGTCGCCGCCGGTCCGTGTTCGGTGGAGTCCCGCGAACAGATTTTTTCCATCGCGGAAAGTATCGCCAAAGCGGGGGCAAAAATCTTGCGCGGCGGGGCGTTCAAGCCGCGGACTTCGCCTTATGCATTTCAGGGCATGGGCGAGCCGGGGCTTAAGCTGATGCGCGAGGCGGCGGACAAGTTTGGGCTGTTTACGATTAGCGAAGTGATGGACGCGTCGCAGATTCAGATGATGATGGGTTACGTGGACATTTTCCAGGTGGGCGCGCGGAATATGCAGAATTACTATTTGCTGCGCGCGCTTGGCGAAGTCCGCAAGCCCGTTTTGCTAAAGCGCGGAATGTCCGCCACGATGGAAGAACTTTTAATGAGTGCCGAATACATTCTCGCGGGAGGCAATTTCAGCGTCATTCTATGCGAGCGTGGCATCCGCACGTTCGAAACGTATACGCGCAATACGTTCGACATCGCGGCGATTCCGGTGGTGAAGAAGCTTTCTCATTTGCCGATGTTCGGCGATCCTTCGCATGGCACAGGACGGCGGGACAAAGTGCCGCCAATGGCGCGCGCGGCGGTCGCTGCCGGAGCCGACGGCTTGCTCATTGAAGTGCACAACGATCCCGACCACGCGCTGTCGGACGGCGCGCAATCGCTGGAGCCGGGGCAGTTCGCGCAGCTCATGGGCGAACTCCGCATCATTGCACCCGCGATCGGCCGGCGCATCATGTGAGGCAGTTTCTAGTTGTAAGCTGCTAGTGTTTAGTTTCGGATTCCAAAGGGCTGTGGCCGCGGCAAACCTGGGATGGCCAAATCTAACTGTGTGTTCTCTTTTTCGATTCACATGCCTGAGTCTACCGCTGGCGCCAACGCTCGCTAACCTTTGCGCCCTCCGCGTCTCTGCGTTAGCATTTGACCTCTTATTTGTTACTCGGAACTGAGAACTAAGACTGAACACTGAACACTTTTCATGTCCCCTCACCTTATCTCGCGCGTCACCATTCTCGGCACGGGCCTGATTGGCGGATCGTTTGCGCTTGCGGTGCGCAAGTACACCAAGGAGATGCACGTCGCTGGGTGGGACCGTGCGGAGACGGTTCGCCAGGCGCAAGTGAGAGGCGCGATTGACGAAGCTTTTTCCGGCGAGCTTGCTCCCGCGCTTCGCAATTCGGATCTCATTTACATTGCGCTTCCGATTGCTGCTACGCTCGATCTGCTTCCAGAGATCGCGCGGCATGCGCCTTCTCGCGCGCTGGTTACCGATGCTTGCAGCACCAAAGTGCGAATCACGCAAGCGGCGGCGGAACTTTTTCCAGCCGCGAACGGGCCGTTCTTCCTGGGAGGGCATCCCATGGCCGGGAGGGAACTGGCCGGGATCGGGAGCGCGGATGCCGATCTCTTCCGCGGAAACACCTACGCGCTGATCGGTGCGTCTTCGCTGCAGGAGGAGCCGCGCGTTTCGGCGTTCGCGAAAATTCTTGAAAAGATCGGGGCCCGCCCGCTTTGGCTCGGCGCCCCCCAACATGATTACGGCGTCGGGCTGGCTTCGCATCTGCCGCAGCTGGCGGCCGTGGCACTTGCGGGATTTCTCTACGACCGGCTTGACGAAAACGGGCTGCCCATCACGCTCGCAGGGCCTGGATTGCGCGATTCGCTTCGCCTCGCCGGCAGCCCGTATTCGACCTGGCGCGACATTGTCCTCACCAATCAAGAAGTTCTCTCCGCCGCCCTCGACCTCTTCGCGCGCCGCCTCGACGATCTTCGCGAGCGGCTTGCTTCCCGAGAACTGGAGGCCGATTTCGATGCCGCAAACGAACTCTACAAGCTCCTACGCTCCTTGTAGGAGCCGGGCTTCAGCCCGGTCCGCACGTATTATGATTGCGGCCGTAACAAAAGCCGCCGTTTTCGCGTCATAGGAATCCAATGCGCCTGCGTGCTCTTCCCGCTGCTCTCGCTCTGTCCTTACTCGCCAGTCTTCCGTTAGTGGCTCAAACTGTCCCACAAGAAACGATTACCATCGCTCGCGCCACCGTCATCGATGTTGCCGCCGGCAAGGAATTGCCTGATCGGACGGTCGTCCTTCAAGGCGAGCGCATCCTTTCCGTTGCCGCGTATGACCCTGCTAATCCGCCGCAGGGCCGCATCGTTGACGCTCACGGCGGATTCCTGATCCCCGGCCTTTGGGACATGCATGTTCACATTCAGGATCTTGAGGACTTGCCTCTCTACACCGCCAACGGCGTTACCGGCGTTCGAATGATGTTCGGCGCCAAGGACGCCAGGGAACTGCGCGCCAAATTCGCCGCTGCTCCGGCGTCACCCGAGATCATCGTCGGCAGCGCCATTGTCGATGGCGATCCGCCCGTGTGGCCCGGTTCGATCCTAGTGCACAAGCCCGACGAAGCACGCCGCATTGTTGACGAAATCAAAGCGAGCGGGGCCGACTTTGTGAAAATTTACAACGGCATCCCACGCGATGCGTATTTCGCGCTGGCGGATGAAGCGCACAAACAGAACATCACGTTTGTCGGGCATCTTCCATACCAAGTCCGCGCTTCGGAGGCTTCCGACGCTGGCCAGCACTCCATCGAACATCTTGACGGCATCGCCATCGCTTGCTCCAGAAAGGAGCAAAGCCTCATCAAGGAACTGCAACCTGGTCACTATTTGGAGAAGATGAACCTGGTTGTCGAGGCGCTCCACAGCTTTGATGCCTCCCAATGCCAGGCGCTGTCCGCGCAATTTCGACGCAACGGCACCTGGCAGGTCCCCACGCTTACCGTCCATCGTGGCATGGCTTGGATGAATGACAGCCATTTCACCTCCGACCCTCGCCTTGCTTATATGAACGGCGACGTGCGCTACCGCTGGCAGCCTCAGAATGACTTTCGGTTTCGCCGCTGGCCACCCTCGGAGTTCGAACTCCACCGCGGCCTCTTCAACGCAGACAAGCAAATGGTCGGGCTCATGTTCCGTGCGGGCGTCCCCCTTCTTGCAGGCACCGATGCCATGAACCCTTTTTGCTTTCCCGGTTTCAGCTTGCACGACGAGCTTGCGCTGCTCGTCGAGTCCGGCCTCACGCCTCTCGCAGCGCTGCAGGCTGCCACCCTTCGCCCCGCCGAATTTCTCGGACGCACCGAAGAACTCGGCCTCATCGCTCCCGGCAAGCGCGCCGACCTCGTCCTGCTCGCCGCCGATCCCCTCGCGGACATCCACAACACGACGCAAATCCAAGCCGTCTGGCTCCACGGAAAATATTTCGACCGTGCTGCCCTCGACCAACTCCTGGAAGCCGCCAAGCACCGCTCCGGCAAAGCCAAGCTCAGGTAAAGGCTCACTGGGCGTTCGCGATCGGCACTAGCCCCCTCATCTGTGGGGCCGACTTGGGGTACACTGCCTTTCAGTTAAGAGGATTCATGGACAAGCGTATTGCTTCAGCCGACGACGCGATTGAAAAACTCGCCGATGGCGCGACGATCTTGATGGGGGGATTCGGACTTTGTGGGATTCCGGAGAGGCTCATCGCCGCGGTCAGACGCAAGGGGACGAAGGACCTCACGATCGTTAGCAACAATGCGGGCGTGGACGATTTCGGGATTGGTGTGCTATTGCAGCACCGGCAGGTCAAAAAGATGGTTTCCACCTACGTCGGGGAGAACAAACTGTTTGAACAATTGGTTTTGAGCGGGGAATTGCAGGTGGAATTGAATCCGCAGGGGACGCTTTCGGAGCGGCTGCGCGCGGGCGGGGCGGGGATTCCCGCGTTTTACACGCCTACGGGGTATGGGACGATGGTCGCGGAAGGTAAAGAAACACGCGAGTTCGAGGGGCGGATGTATGTGATGGAGCGGGGGCTGCGGGGAAATTTTGCTTTCATTAAAGCGTGGAAGGGGGACCGCTGGGGCAATCTCATTTACAGGAAGACCGCGCGGAATTTTAATCCCATGATGGCTACGGCG
>Ga0210403_10001698_pt1 | contig 20661 bp, 22 predicted proteins | sample IncBWC19MmetaG_FD_150863 | JGI IMG/M metagenome (GOLD analysis project Ga0210403, IMG submission 150863) | Forest soil microbial communities from Barre Woods Harvard Forest LTER site, Petersham, Massachusetts, United States - Inc-BW-C-19-M | ecosystem: Environmental > Terrestrial > Soil >... | reverse complement strand
GTTTTCGACGCGAGAGATGTAGCATCGAAGTAGCCCAGTTCGTTTTTCAATATCACCCTGCGAAAGCTTTTTCTCCTCGCGCATCTCACGCAAGCGATCTCCAATTACCACGTTCGTTTACCCCCCTCATTTCAAATTTGTCTTCAACGAAACTCTTCTATAATTGGTGAACAGATCCTACAACAGCCCCACACACCTTGGCGCTACCTACTTTACAACTTCGTGGCGCACGTCCCGCTATATTAGAAGGGCCTCACCGTTATGCATCGCGATGCACCAAGTCGAATGTCAACATCTCAGCACTAACCCGTTTTTCGGAAGGTCACGACCGAATACACGCTATTACACGCCCCTGTTCACAATCGGGTGGAACGCCATGACTCGGATTTCAAGTGAACCGTCTGCTGCCTGGTCGCCATGAATCATGACCGAATCCCACATTTCCTCCGCGCCGTCCCTTAGAATTCGCTGTCCGATCGTGACCGAGAGTGATTCGGTGCCAACCCGCAACTCGCCAGCGTCACAAGCTTATTTGTGCCTTCCACTCTGGATTTATTGCACGACCTCATAGCTTCAACAGCGCGTCCACAAGCTTTTCGATTTTCCTGCCATAACTGCTCAGTTTGTACACCCGGCGACGCTCCGCCGCTGACAGCTTTTCTTCATAAATCACAACTTCCTCGATATGCGCTTCATCATCTTCTTCGGCCCGCAGCAACTTTCGTTCGAGCATCGCGTCACCCCGAGCCAAAATCTTTATATGGGCACCGCGGACCCTGTGATGTTCCGCCATTAGAGCGTAGTAGGCGCGTGAAATGTTGCGGTGCATCAAAACCTCAAGTGAATACTGCAAACCAATACCGCATCATCAATCCCGCGATTCACAATGAAGATTGCCTCGTAAATCAGAGCTTTTTGCATCGCTTCCTCCGCTATCTTCGTCACGTTTGTCGTAAGTGAATTTTGCAAATTTGAGGCCGTTGCCGCCTACTCGCGGCCGCTTTTGTTCTCAACAAAGACGCAGATTTGCCGGAAGTTTCCGGTTTTCCAGTCGCTCAAATCGGCTTCCTCGAGCAAGGTGGAACTGGTGATACGCCAGCAGAGCTCGGTGTTGTCGGTAAATCTGATGCGAACGTAGAGAATTCCTTCTTCAAAGGCGTGGTCTGCCCAATGGACCACCTTGCCCTTGATGCCTGGATACTGCTTGCCCTGCATCACTTCGCCCGCCGACAGTTTTTGGGTAGGCATTTTTCGCTTAGTCATGACTGAGCCTCCGTCCTCCGTTGTGCATCGTTTTAGCCACCGACGTAAGGTTGCCGGGGCGCTCGTTGCTCTTTGGTTTGGGCTTCTGTCGAAGAGCGAAGTCTCTATCTCTCGCTCCGTTATGCGGCCAGGGCGTCCGAAGCAGCGCGGGTTTGAGCCACTTTGTTCCTGGGCTTTGATTTGCGCAGGCGGCTTCTGGGTTTTGGGGTGGTGTCCTTCAGGGCTTGCTTGAGGACCACGTTCTCCTTGTTCTCCTTCTCTTGTTTCTTGGGCTTCAAGAACTGGATCAGGGGCGGTTCGCCCATTTTCTTCCGCTGGTCCTCGATGAAGCGCACGAGTTTGTAAATCTCTTCGTTGTCGAGGGGATCGTCGGAGAGCCAGCGATTGTATTCCTCTTCGAAAAACGCGACGTTGTCCTCTTCCTCTCCGGCCATTTCGTGCATGAACTGACCGTTGATGAGCGCTCGGCGGCGTTCTAGGCCGGCCACAGACTTGTAATACACCTCCCTGAACGCGTGGGGCGCCTTTTTCAGACGCTGCACGCCGCGAACGGCTTCGTCGATCCCGTGATTCACCAGGTACAGCGCTTCGTAGAGATGTGCTTTCTGCATGAGCAAATATCCTTTCTGCGGCGCAATGGCCGCACGTTCGGAGGTTGATAGGTGCACCGAGGCACTCGCCTCGATGCAGTCACAAGCCGATGCGGTGGAGAAACAAATTCAGTTGGACGGAACTACGGTGGAGGATTTGCGACACGCAGTGGTATTGAGCGTGGTATGAAGCCGAACCTGGGATGGGCAAGTTGCGCCCCAATTGGGAAACCGATAACTTCTAGTGCAGCCATCGTTGCCTCCTCGAGAGGTGATGGTGGTCAGGGGCGTGTCGGTGTTGATAGCACTGGCGCGTCCCGTTAGAACGAGAGAGCCTAGAGTTGTGGCGGCGTCCTAGGCACTTGGAGCAGACTCACACAATCAAGGACAGGATAGTGCGATCGCCCAATGTCTAAGCATAAACGAAAGCAGTTGGAAAATCCAACTACTTTATCAAAAAAAGATTTGGCTGCGGATCAATGGGTTTCACAGTCCGAAGCGGCTCGCATTCGTGGCGTTACGCCTCAAGCGATCGAAAATCTGATGAAGAAGGGACGGTTTCGCACGTTGAGAATAGGCGGCAGAGTGCTCTTGGACCGCCGTGAGGTTGAAAATTACAAGCCTAAGCGGACTGGCCGACCCCGAAAAAGAACGCATTCAACTGGTTGAATATCTAATTTCTAGTGGACGAGTCAGCTTTGCTGTTCCGTTTGTTGAGGAATCGGGCCTTTGGACAGCGCGTCAGGCGGTGGGAACGTGAGTTCTGACAATCTTCGCTTCAATGCTGGTCCGCTGCCAGCATCTGACAGCAGCGCGGAGCTCCAGCGCGAGAGCATCAAGGGCCTCAACGCCTTTCTCAGAGGACAAGACGACATCCTCTTTCGCGACGAACGGATTGAAGACTATGGGGTTGATGGTTGCTTCGAACTCAAACTTCGGGGAGGTATCACTAATTTCCGCAGTCAAGTGCAACTCAAGTCGACAAACACGATTCAGGCGAACCAAGACGGTTCAATATCATTGTCGGTTGCTACAGCCAATCTGAACTATCTCCTGAATGGTGTTGCTCCCATCTACCTCCTGTATAACGCCCAAACAGATCAATTCTGGTACACGTGGGCGCGAGATCAAAGCAGTCGCCTCGAAGTCGAGAACAAAGATTGGCGAGCGCAAGGGTCGGTGACCCTCAGATTCACTACTCCTCTAACGAAGGAGGCGCTCCCTGCAATCTATGAGCGAGTGCTCAGTGAGGGTCGCTTCCATCGCGAGATACACGACACTCTTGCAAAGGCTACGGGGAGCGAACCTGTCGTTATCAACATTGAGAGATCGTCGTTGAGCATCACCGACCCGACTCAAGCAAGAGACGTTCTGCTTGCAAGTGGCACTGCAATCGTAGCCGCTGGCTTCCCGCAAGAGGTGCTCCGCTTGGCGGCGCTCCTTGATACGTCCGCTAAAGTCATGGCACGTATCCGTCTCGCCGTCGGCTACGCCCATTTCACGGTAGGAGAACACTACACTGCGATTGGGAACCTAAGAATGGCTCTCGGAGCGCCCCAGGGTTTGAGTAGCCGCGATAGGTCATTCTTGACAACAATCATGGATGCTGCCGAATTCCACATCGGGATCATCGACCGCGATACCTACCAGAGCAGGCTTGAAACACGGGCTCGCGCACGTGTGGGTATTGAGGCTCTAGAAGCCAAACAGGATTCTCTCTACCATCAATGTGTTGCTGAAGCGGATCCGCGTATCCGAGCCTCCTTAGCCAAAGAGTTGTCGGATGCGACAGCTCGAATCCTGAACCATGAGGACGCAGATAGAGGAATCAAACTTGACGCGAAGTTGGTCTCTCTCTACGTCGAAGGAATGCAGGCGAACTTCGCCATGACCGAGAAGGTATTTTCGGCGGGAATCCGATCGATCCTCTTTCCCGGTGACCTCCGAACCATACTGCGCAACCTAGGCGATGCCAGAACTGCGGAGGTTGAATGGGAGAAGCGTGCCCAAGAAGCTCTGAAGGAAGCGTATGACTTGAGACACCCAGTGCTCCTCGTGCAGGCGCTTACCGTCTCGCTGCAGGTGCGACTCGGCCGTCTCCTCGCCCAGCGCCTTGAGGCAATCGACCAAGGAGTCACATATGAGATTCCTGCTCCAATTAGTACTGCCATCTCTACGATGTTAGAAGAAACTTCAGCTCTCTCCGAACTGAATGGGTCGGTCGAAAGTCGACTGAGGCTAAGGAAGATCGAAGCGGAGTTCTTAGACATTCAAGGTGACAATGAGGGCGCTAAACGAGTTGCTGAGATGGCGTACCCGGAAGCGGATGCAATGCAGTTTGTGTCCATCACCAACACGCTAAGCGAGATCATCGAAGACAGGTCGCTAATCGTGCGGTATACCCGCGACCGTCAAAACTCGAAAGGTGAAGACCCAGACAAGGAGCGAGCGAGAATGTCAGATGAGCAGCTTGCCCGAATGAGCCAGCACGTCGTGGAGATTATCGGGGCACCTCCGGCGCACCCGCGCAAGGTTCACGGCTACATGAGATCGCTCAGGGTCATCGCTCAAGAACGATGCCGCTGGTGCCGACACCTTCAGATACTCGAAGATCTTAGGCAGACGAGTGACCCGCAGACTGCATTCAGTGAAACACCTTCTCGGACGGCGTTTTGCGACAAGTTCGAGTATCAGTCCGAAGTCGGCTCGGTCGATGTGATTGGGGTGATCGAAGACTTCAAGAAGTCGTATTGCGCACGGTGCCAGAGCCGCGATCCCAAAGGTTGCTAGCAGGTCCGCTTTCAGGTGGGATTAACTAATGTGAAGCCGGCTTCTGGGAAGTTCCGAGATTTCGGGAGGGTGACGGGCTAACAGGAAGTCATTCAGGGCTCGCCGGCTTGCTCCTTGACCACGCTTCGAGGATTCTTGTCCTCGCGCAAGCCGACAAACTTCGAATGTCGCAACCTATCTCCCTCGGTCCATTCGAGGAATTCAATCTGAGCGACGGCTTCCGGCCGCAGCCAAACTGCTTTCTTCATCCTCTCAGCGTTGAGTTCTTCCCCAAATCGTGACCGCCTCGCCGCCGGCAAATTTACGAATGGGCAGGCCGGCGTCACAAGATGTTTCAATTTCGAGAAGACCTGTCGCCGGGAAGCCGGGACAAACCCGTTCCGAGTTCTTGCCACATACATCAGTTCGTCTCCGTCGTAGTAGCCGACGATCAATGAGTCAAAACCGTGCGGCCCGGGGAAATAGCCGCCAATGACAAACTCTTGCCCTCGATTCACGCGATACTTGATCCAGGCGCCGCTGCGTTTTCCCGGTTGGTACAGGCTGTCCTTTCGTTTCCCGACGATCCCTTCTAGCCGTTGCTCGCGCACCGCAGACAGTAGGTCCTTTGGCGCTGCCTCGAAATAGTCCGCAATCCTGATTCTCTTGTCGCGGATGACAACAACGGACCTCAACAGAGCCCGCCGCTCGATCAGTGGAACGCGGGTCAAATCACGATCCTTCCAGCACAACAGATCGAAGATGTAGTAGTGAATCCGAGACGCTTCTGCCCGGAAATGTTGCAACAGATTGAAGTCGGGACGGCCGCTGTCGTCGATGGCGACCAACTCGCCATCTAGGACCGTTCCCTTGGGAAGGTCAGCCAGTGCTTCCACTATGTAAGGAAACTGTCTGCTAAGAGATTTTCTGTTCCGCGAGAACAGTGTCAAGCCAGACGTCGAGTTCACCGCAAGCGCGCGATATCCGTCGAGTTTGATTTCTTCTGTGGCGTCCGCGGTTATGTGGCGCTGAGGATGCGATCTGGCTAGAAAAGTACATGAACGGTCACCCAACGCCACATAATTCCCATCAAAGGCTTCGCAGGAACTGCATCAGTGCGACGTCCTCCTTCCAGTGCTTTGGGGGAACAGCCCCGCGGACCTCGCACATTGCGAGCGCCTTGGCCTTCATTTCTAGATCGACTTCCGCGTAGACATTTGTGGTGTTGAGCGAGACGTGCCCCAGCCAAGCACGGATGGTGTTGATGTCCACGCCCGCGCGGAGAAGATGGGTCGCCGTCGTATGCCGAATGGTATGAGGGCTCACCCGCTTGTTCGCTAACGAAGGCATACGGGCCAATGTTCTTTGAACGTACCTTTCGATCATCGTATGAATCCCAAAGCGCGTGATGGGCTGAACACACCTATTGAGGAAGACGTGATCGGTCGGCGGACGACTCGCTATCAATGATGAAACTTCAACCACAGTTTGAGGCCACAATGGGCAACGCCGAAGCTTGTTTCCTTTACCGCGAACCTCGACAAGAGAATGGTCACGCGAAGGATGCGCTAAGAGGAGATCCATGATTTTGACCTGTGCCGCCTCGTCAGCGCGTGCGCCCGTGTTGTAAAGGAAGAGCAACAGTGCATGATCCCGACGTCCTTGGTCCGTGGATTGGTCAGGTGCACTCAACAACGCATCCATTTCGGATTTCTCGAGATATGTAATCGTCGACCGAGGCGCCCGCTTGGACGGAATCGTACGGAGTTGCCCGCACCACTCGATGTGCTCGGGACTGCACAACCCGACAAAGCGAGCCAACGAATGGATCGCGGCTAACCGCTGGTTCCGAGTGGATACCGTGCAGTTACGAGATTCCTCTAAATGTCGAAGAAAAAGCCGTACCACGTCCGGCGAGACGTCGATCACTGAAATCTGGTCGACGTCCTTTTTCACTTGTTGGGCCACGAACGGAAGCAGCAGACGGAGCGTGTCCCGGTAGCTGCGCTGCGTGTTTCGGGCTAGGTTGCATTCGCTCACTAAATATTCAAGCAGAAAGCGTCGGACCCATGGTCCAAGGAGGTTTGCCTTAGTCATTGCTGTCCTCCCGCGTTGCGTAACGTTCGAACCGCAGGTTTGCCTCGTGCAGGAGCTCTGGCGTCATAGTCAGGTAAGCCTGTGTGGCCGCCAGACGCGTATGGCCCATGTAGACTGACAGTTGCTGCAGGAGTTTCTGTACATCCTTGCCTTCTCGATACCACCTGGTCAGTCGATGAACTGCCGATGTATGCCGTAGGTCATGAAGGCGCGGTTGACAGCGAGCGCCGCCGTCACGGTGCACACCCGCATGCAGCCGAATCTGCTTGAAGGCTCTCTCAAACATGTGGATGGGCACCTGCTTCGCATTCCGTCCCACAAAGAAGGGGGCACCGGCGTGCCTGGAAGATGTCTTACGACAACTCGCGTATTCGGCAAGCACCTGAACCGTCTTGGGTCCGATAGGCACCAGACGGGTTTTAAAGAACTTCGAATCTCGGATAGTGAGAATGGCACCGGGAAGATCGACATCGCCGATCGTCAAAGACAGTGCTTCTGACGTCCGCAACGCTGCGCTATACATCAGAAGAAGAAGGGAGCGCATTACAGGCAAATCGATGTCACTGCGAGGTCGGCGGCACGATTCTGTTGAATCCATGATGCGTCGCAGTTCAGCAAGCGAATAGATGTAAGGTTGGAATGCTGGTGGCTGTTTCGGAATGGCGAGCGGTAGAGGCGACGTCGCGACGAGGCCCCGACTAATGGCGTAGCGATAAAATCCAAGAAGAGCGTTGTGCCTGACGTACCAGCTGGTTGTGAGTGGACCTCTGCCAACGAGAAAGGCGTTCACTTTCTCCGACGACACATCGGCGATATCGATGTTTGGTCCCATGGCCCGGCAAAAGGCTTTCAGTTGACGCCCATTGGTTTCAAAACGCTCACCAAGTGTCTTTCGGAAAGCCGCATATCGTTCGCAGATGGCTTGAAGCTTCATAGCAACTCTCCCAGATCAAAGTCCGCCACTTCGCGGAGCCGGGCCAGATCCACTTTGGCGTAGATCCGGGTCGCCTCAACGTCTCGATGGCCGAGGTGATCGCCGATTTCCTTCAGAGATAACCCTTGGTTGATCAGACGGGTCGCACAGGCGTGCCGAATGGAGTGCGGTCCGTGATGCCTGAGAGAGGGTGCGCGCTTTCGCAATTGCCTGCTCACGACCGCCCACATTGCGCCATTTGAGATCGGGCCAACGGGCGCGCGCCTTGTCAGAAAGACTTGGCGGTGGGGTGATTTCGGTCGCACTTCCTTGAGGTAGCGTATGACCGCCGCGCCTACGGACTGTCGCAGCGGAAATGAGTGGCTTCCAGCCATCTTGCTTCGTGTAAAAGTTATCGTGTCCCGCTGCCAGTCAATATCGGTGAGTTGCAAGCGAGCAACCTCTCCGGAGCGAACCCCATAGACGGCAAGTAACATCAAAATTGCGTGATCCCGGATGGCGATGGAGTCATCGCCAGCGGTGGCGTCCACGATTTCTTGCACAACGTCCCAAGTCGGCCCGGAGGGAAGCGTCTCTTGCTTGAACACGCGAGGTGCCATGATCGAAGCGGCGATACCGACCGGGCACCAACCTCGCATTTCGGCGTATCGAAAGAATGACCGGAGGGATGAAGCGTAGTCTCGAATGCTGACGCGTGCATAATGCTCTTCATTCACTTTCTGCGCCAGGAGCGAATCGACATCAGAGACGGTGATTGTTTCAAGAGACTGCCTTCCGTCAAGCAGTTGAATAACGAATGTCCGCACAGAACTGCAGTAGCCTATGACCGTAGCCGGCGAAAGACCTCGGTCTTCTTTCATAAATCTTCTGAATTCGGCCAACATCTGGTCGTAAACCGTTACCGGTTTGGGTGGAGTCTGGAGACGGTTGAGAAAGGTCAGCCACTTGGCCGCCTGTGCCATGAAGTATTCTCGCGAGCGCTTGGCGCGCGAGCTTTCCCGCGAAGGCCAGTTGTGACTCGACCATCGGCTTGTCGCCTTTTTGATCTCTAGAAGGGTGATTGTGTCGTTGGGCCGCTCGACCAATCTCAGATACTCTGCGATTGACAGTAAGAGTCGAGCTTTCATGCGCAGGGTGCACTTGGACATTCCTTGCGCCGCACAGTGAGCTAGATATTGGCGGCGTTCGTCAACGAGCGGGGCTGAAAGCTGGCGAGTTAACGCGTCGGAACGGAAGAACAATTGATTAAACATTGAGTCGGACTCCTTTTTGAAAGTGGAAAGGCGATCCGACTCTACGTCGTCAACCGGCTGTGAGCACCTGACAACGGGCAGGGCACCGAATGGTCGTGTAAGTTCCTATCAAGGGCCAATTACTGATTGGATCGGAAACAGAACGAGAGACAACGGTGTCCAATCAAATGGGTCACAATCCATTTAGCCATCGGTTCTGGTTAAGCAACTCATCGTCGCTGGCGACAAGCAGGGGCCGACTTTGATTGGGTCAGCACGGCTGTCGTCAGTCAGGAGGGAGGAAAGTGGCTATGCGGCTTCCGACGGAAGGGAGCTCTGGTTGAAAGTGCTCGATGTTCCATAGCGTCTTTGTCCAAGGCGGTGTTGATGAGAAGTTCCCGATTCCTGATCTTCTCTATCGTGTACTCAATCCTCCCTCTTCGATCCGACGGGCAATGTCCAGTTCGTCCATCTAACGACCCTCCAGGCTGGGCCGTTGAGCACAGCGGCCGCTCATCGATACAGGCCAAAGTCCTAAGTCCAGATGGGCGGTGGATTGTGTTCGCCACAACCGATGGCGTTGTTTGGTTGCTTGACGTAAGGACCAACGAAAAATCAGCGTTGCTACCGTGCGACGAAACCAGCATTCAAGCGATAGTCTTCAGCCCCGATTCGTCTCTCGTGGCGTTTGGTGATGGCAATGGAGTAGTGCGTATATACGATGTGCGGTCTCGTACGCAGATCAAGGAGTTTCATGACCCAGAATGGGTCCTGATATTAAAATTCGAGGGCCCAAACTACCTTCTCGCCGAGGGCAACTACGGTTTGAGCATTTGGGACATCAATTCATCCAAGCGATTAGCGCTCATTCCAGAATCCAGATGTAACAACCCGACAGACTGCTCGAGGGAGATTTATGACCATTTTGCTCTCAGTCCGGATAAAAAGGTCGTGGCCTTAGCTGGGCGGTATATCCCGGGGATCATCGTTCGAAACTTCGCTGGCGAAGTTGCCTCGCGCATCCCCGCCCTTGATGAGACAAGTTCGTTCGCCTTCAGGCCCGGGAATGCTTCCAATCTTTTTGTTGCGGACAAGCAAGGAAATATCTCGAGCTGGGAAGCAACTACCGGCAAATTGCTCAAGAAGTTTCCCGCTCACCTCCATCCCTATATGCGATTGGCATTTCTCCCTAGAACTGATTCTCGCCTTCTGGCTTTTGATGGCGTTTCCGCACAGGTTTGGGACGTCGATACTGCAAAACTCTTGGAAATTTGGAAACTGGTCAAGGATGGTCATTTTGTGAGCCCCGACGGTAGATGGGTGACCTACCCCGAAACCGAGCGGGTTGAGATACCACATATTCTCGGTGATGATGCTCTGACAAACCTGCGTTACAAGACCTCGGCACAAATCGTGGCGCCGTGGCGAGTCGAAGAGCGCATTCTCGCAACTCGGCTGCTAACAAAGGAACCATCGCTTGCCAGCCTATTTATCCTGTTTGCCGGATTGGGTGTGCTCGGATACCTGCTTTGCCGATTCCGCTGGTGGATGGTCGCGCCGTTCACTGCGTTCCTTGCTTTGTATATAGTTTGGTGGCTTCGTGAACTTCACTGGGCGAACTCTGGACCGCACTTGGCACCTTATGCTGGAACAGTCTTCGTTGCAGCGTCATATGCGCTCATTCTTGTTGCAGTGGCTCTTCCGATATTTGGTGCAATCCGCAACCGAAGAGCTACGACGGCCGGAATATTCTCGCATTGGCGACGGCTGTTGCCGTTCGTCCAACTGGCGCTTTGTGCTCAATCAATCTGGTTCACGAGTGTGGAGCATCGCGTGTACATGGAGCGATTTCATATCGTAGCTGACGTCAGGGCAGGGGGTGAAAACCGAGGGGCTGCGGATCCCCCGTGGAACTACCATCCTGTCGTGGCAACTGATGTCGTTGCTGCAATCAGCTTTCCAGTGGTGGCGCTCTTATTCTCCGTCGCACCTCGCCTTGACTCGACCTACTACCCGGTGAGCTCCCTGAAGCTACATATCCTGCTTGGCGTCCCTGCAGCGGTTCTTTTACTGTGCTTCTGGTGGATCATCGGTTGGATTCTTGACAGCGGCTTTCAAATGAAAGCAAAGCTTTGGCGGCGCGTGGCAGCCGGGGCCGGAATCGCAGTCGGTAGCACGACGATAGTAATCGGAGTGTGGATCATTCGCTCCTGTTGGCCGCTGATTCCGGCCACATCGGTCGGCGCGTTTGCATGGGGATTGCTGTTGCTAAGTTCTTCACTTTGGGCCGTCGTGAAGGAAAGACCCAGAGAGGACACCTGCCCAAGTGTCTAGGTTTTCCGGCGTGCTTCCACGAAGCTTCAAAGTAGCGCGCTCGATTCGTTGGCCCCTGATGGCTGAGTCAATCGAAAACCGCTTCCGCCTCACGTTGGCTACCGGAACAAAGCCTCTGACGGGAATTATGTGGCGTCGGAGGTTGTTCCGTGCATCTTCCTAGCTGGCGGTGCACCTCCCAGCGCCACATAACGCCAAACGCCACAGAAGAAATCTTATGTGGCGGACCACATAAAATTTCCCAAATCCAGGGCGTGTCCTCCGGCAGCTTTGACACCGGCAAACACTCCATCGGCTCGAGAAATGACGCCTGTGTTCTGGGCAACGACGTGAAGCGTGCCCGCATTTTTCCTTGCATCGCGTTCTTTAGGAAAACAAAACCCGGACGAATAATCAACAGTCGAGTCTGGTGTTGACCGAACTTTGAAATCTGCGGGACAATCGCGCTACTTATGTGGAAATGGATACGTAAGCAGCTGCTAAAAATACCCATTCTGCGCGATTGGGTTGTAAGCATAGAGGATTCGCGTGCTCACCGAACACTGCGGAAAGAGTATGTTCCGCAGATTGAAAAGGCGCGGCGCGAGAAGAGGGACCTTGACGCGCAAAATCTATATGCCGAGTGGCACCACTATCAGAATCAGATTGACGAACCGAACTATGTAACCGCATCCGACAGACTCGTCACGAAAGCAAGAAGGCTCCACGTCCTAGTCCCGGACAAACCGACGAGATACGACGAAACAAAAAACGATGACTGGTTGTTCGCTGATTCCACGGGTGATTGGGCTTTGCGCCATCCGACGTACGAACGACTTCAACGGGAAGTTCAGGTCGGACAACGGGCCGCTAATGACGAGTGGAGAAAATGGGCAACCCTCTTATTAGCTTTGGCTGGATTCGCTTTGGGCTGGGCATCTTTTCGGGCCAAGACCAAGCAACCCGACCCTTGCCAACGGAACTATTATCGGAATGACGCGGGAGCCTGCGTGTTCGCGTTATCGCCTCCTCCTCCGGTCACACAGCCTGCGCCGGTTCCCGATAAGCCCGTTTCGCCAAGGAAGAAATCCTCGCCTGCGAAGTCCAGCAAGAAGCAACTATCCGCTCCCAAGTAGCCCTTCGACTAGGCGTCTTCGCATCCCAACTCCGAACTGTGCCGATCCTCGGCGTTCCATAGAACGTGGAGTCAACCTCAACCGAATCGAAGTTCTGCGCGTAGAAGGACAAATAGTCCGCGGTCTTTAAGTTCTTGGGATAGAACGTGCCGGCCCACCCTGCTGCGGTGAACGCGGATGTCCCTAACCGAATGGATGGACAATTCACAGAATCGAAGCCATGCGTGCTTATGGTAACGGCGCCATAGCTGAAAATCCATCTAGCGGTCCGTAGTGGGTCTATTGACTGCACTCTCTTTGGCCCCTATAGCGTCTACGTAAGTGTCTACAGAGGCGCTTGCGTATGGTGTCTGCTTCATGTACATTATGTCTAGGAGATTGGCTTTAATATGGCCTATGAAGTGTTCAAGAGGACTGCGGTCAGGGTTGAGCAACCTTCGTTGTCTCTCGTGCCCGATGGCCGGATAGCATTCAATGCGGCCGCAGTCAGGGTTTTGACGGGGGCCGGAGTTAAGGCGGTACTGCTCTTATGGGATAAGACCAGCAGGAAAGTTGCGCTCAAGGCCGCGGCAAAGGGAGAAAAAGATTGTTATGCAGTTTCCATCGTCAAGGGCACCTATTCGGGCAGCCTGAGAGCGAAGTCATTTTTCAGCCATATCGGCTGGAGTGCACCTAAGCGGACCATGTTATCCGCGACGTGGAACGAGAAAGAGAAGATGTTTGAAATCACGCTTCCGCCCGAATACGTCGGTTCCGCGTCTTCCGCAGGTTCTCGGCGGAAACCAAAGTCGGCTTTATAAGTAGCCGCGAAAGTGACCTCGCCCATGCCCGACCCAGAATCGTTCATAGTAAAGGGAGGAATCATCATCTTGGCTTCCTTGGCTATGTTACGACTGATCGTGCATGACATCCGCAACCTCAAGGATGACTTAACCGGAAAACGGAAAAGGCGCTAAGTCGAAAAAAGTCTCCCACCAAAACAGAGAATGTGTCACGGATCGCGACGATATGATTTGCTCCGACACGCGATACAGTTCGATGTAGTTCGCCAGAACGGTCGCTTCTTGAAAATGCGGCGGTTTCCAAGAAACTCCCACAAGAACAAAATGGGGTTCCCTTGACTCTTCGCCTTTTGTTCGCCTACTATCTTATCAGCATCGAGGGCCAAGGGAACTTCGTTCATGAGCTTATCCATTGCAGCAGCGAAAGCGGAGCAACCAGCAACGCCGAACCCTTGGATTCTCCCCGAACGCACCCTCACCGTCTTGTACGGATGCCCTGAAATCCAGCGGCTCTCGCATTACTTCCTCCCGAGGATTCTGCTCCACCAGAAAAGGGTCTTGTATCTGGACGGCGCTAACCAGATCAGCCCACTCCTCATTGCGCGTTTCGCCAGAGGCCGTGGTCTCGAACCATCCGCATTCAATAACCTCATTCGCATCGCGCGCGCCTTTACCTGTTTTCAATTGACCGAACTCGTCCGGCGTGTCCCGAAAGTGCTTGCGACGAGTTCCGCCGACGTACTGATCGTCACGGCCTTACCGGATTTATATTTCGACGAGGATGTGCAAGACCGGCCGGCGCGCGCTTCCTTTGAACATGCGCTGGAAGGCTTGAGCAGCTCGCGCCGCTTCCGCTGTCCATCGCCGTTTTTTCCGATGCCACCTCGTTCAAGACAAAACGGCACGATTTCTTTAAGAAACTCCGTAATCAGGCAGACCACATCATCAAAGTTGAATCCGGTCCCGAAAGCTCCCTTTCCTTTACCCGCGAAAAAAATACGCCGCTCCTATCAGTGTGAACGGAAAGTGCGAGGTGCAGTATGGGCAGAACCGTCCCTACATTTGTTCAATTGATTCAACAGGCCGCGGAACGTTGGAAAAAGTTCCGGCGCGCTCTACGCAGAGAAGACCACGAGCATTTCGATCGTCTCTTTGTCCGTGTGCGCTACTACACCCAGGCCGCTACCTATCAATGCCACGACAATCCGATGGAAGCCATTCTGCTATCCATCGCCCTCGATCAGGAGAAACGTCTCAACGCCGTAGAGAAAGTTCTGCAGAACGCGGGGGTGCTTTGTGAAATTGCGGCAAGGATGGATTCTCGATCTCTACCCGAACCAGCACGGGATGACGTTATGGCTCATCGACCGGAACCAGTCACACTACCGTTTGACCGATAGTTTCGCTCCAGCGTTTTACGTTTCGGGGGACCGCGAACGACTCGTCCAGTTGCAGGACGCTGCTCAACATCAAACCACAGAACTGCGTACGCGCTTCACCGAGCGCACGGACTTGTGGCTCAATGCGCCACGCACCGTCCTTGAAGTGTCTGTTCTCTGTCCGACCGATTTTATGGGCTGGGGGCGCTGGGTCCACAAGCGCGACTCGCGCTTGCAGCTCTACAACAGCGACCTTATGGTCGCTTCGCTCTACTGCTGGGAGAAACGAATCTTCCCCCTGGCGTACGTCGAAGTCGAAACGGACGACGAAGGCAAAATCCAATCCATCGAATGCCGCGATGATGAATGGACTCTCGACTATGAAATGCCGCCGCTCAAGATCATGCAGATTCGGCTCGCCGGACTATCGCGTATCGATCCCACACATGGCCGCCGCGCCGCTCTTGAGATCGAAATGGATGGGAGGTGCTGGGAACTCGACGAGGCAGGCGAGCCTCCCGCGCTTGGACTTGCGCGATTGGTCAAGAGGGAAGACCCCGACGTGATTTTGTCCGAGTGGGGCGATTCCACGATTCTCCCCCTGCTTCGCCAGCAGGCGGAACGCTTGAAGTTTTCATTACCTTTGAATCGCGACGAATCCGCTGCCGTTCACCAGTCCCGAGGGCGCAGTTACACAAGCTATGGAAGGATTTTGTTCAAGGCGAGTGCGACGACTCTTTTTGGCCGCATCCATGTGGACAAACAGAATTCTTTCATCTCGGAGAAATGCGATTTCGCCGGCCTTTGGGAACTCGCCCGCATCACGAAACTTCCCATTCAATACGCGGCTAGGACAACGACAGGCACCGGCATCTCTTACATGCAGATGGAACTCGCCCATCGCGATGGCGTACTGATTCCTGAACAGAAAGCCGAACCCGAAGATCCCAAGCATCCCGATGAACTTCTCTGTGCCGATCGCGGCGGGCTCGTCTTCGTGCCCAAACTCGGCTTCACCGCAAATGTTGCGGAACTCGACTTCGTGAGCCAGTTTCCCAGCATCATGGCGCGGTTCAATATCTCGCCAGAAACTGTCAACTGCCCCTGCTGCCCTGACGCTCCCCGCATTCCCGAACTCGGCTACCGCATCTGCGAAAAAAGGCGAGGCATCACCAGCCGCGTTGTGGAACGCCTGATTGCCAAGCGTGGCGAACTCAAGAAATTACAGAAGACTTCTCCGCCCGACACCGCCCTGCGTTTCAGACTGCAACGCGATTCCATGAAATGGCTTCTCGTCTGCTGCTTTGGATACACGGGTTACAAGAACGCCCGATTCGGAAAAATCGAAGCCCACGAAGCGATCAATGCGGTCGCGCGAGAGACCCTTCTCGTCGCAAAGGAGATTGCGGAAACCGATGGGTTTCAACTCATCCATGCTTTGGTGGACTCCCTCTATGTCTGGAAGGAAGGGGCGAAAAGGGAAGACTTCGAGCGGTTGGCTAACGAAATCGAAACAAAAACACGGCTTCCTCTCGCGATTGAGTCCGTATATCGCTACGTTGTCTTTCTACCCTCAAAGCAATATGCAGACGTGCCCGTTCCGAATCGTTTCTTTGCCGTTGGCGAAGACGGCGAATTAAAAGTCCGCGGCCTGGAATGCCGACGCCATGACACGGCACCGCTGCTGAAACGGATGCAGCACGAGGTGCTGGCGATCCTCGCGGAAGCACACGATTTTGAATCGTACGTACACAAAATCGATGCCGCACGCATGGTCCTGGCCGACTACCAAGAGCGTCTTGTCAGCGGAGACGTGGATATCCGCGACCTCATCGTCAGCAAACGCATCACGAAAGAGCCGCGTGACTACCAGAAGGCCGGCGTCACTGCGATTGCCGCGCAGCAACTCTTCGGCAGCGGCGTAAAACTGCGGCCCGGACAAACCGTCGAATACGTCATTACGGATAGTGACTCACCCGTACCGAATGACCGCGTTCGAGCCTTTGCGCTGTGGGAAGGATGGTTCGGCTACGACCGCAAGAAATATGCGGCGATGCTGCGCGAAGCGTTTGAACCATTTATCCTCTGCCTGCCAAAGTCGGCCGAAGAGCATCTTTTGACTGGTTCGCTTACGGAAGAAGAACTGAAGCGGTTTCCCCTCTTTGCTGCTTTGACAAGCCGCTCCTGAATCCACGGCGCCGGGAGCAACCTCAGAAGAATATCTGGCCTCAAAAAGAATGGGCTTTTCATGGTGCTATATGTATAGTAGCATGTTCATGGCGAGACTTCGCTCTAGGCGCATGGTTGGGGAACGAAGGTGGGTATCCGGCCAGGAAAGGGAATGACATATGAACCGCAATCTACCGCGAGTGGCGTATCGACCGCGCGAAGCCGCTGAGGTGACTGGGCTTTCTCTTCGGTTCCTTTACTACGCGATTCAGCATAAAGACCTGCCCACAGTTCGAGTGGGCCGTTGCCGGCTCATAACCGAGAAGGCTTTGCGTGAGTGGCTGGAGCGAAAGACTGAAGCAACCGTTGAAACCACATGACTGAACGGCCTAGTCGTGTATCCGTGCACCCCACCTATATAGAACTGGCCTGGTCTCATATCGCGACTGCTCTCGGATTTCGTTGATCCGGGATTTCTCTCGAACTTGGCGTTTCGCCTGCTTGCCCTTGCCCGATCAAATCTGCCCACGATAGAAGCCGTCCCAGCAAGATCTGCTGCTTGCGCTTTCATTCTGCCGCGCCGTTTACGGGCTGACTTTTCGTAAGGGACGATCGGGAATGCTACGACGGAATAACGAGGTAAAACCTCTTGCTCCCTGTTAGCCGGGGAGGCGCTCCGAGCCGACCCAGAGTTGAGCCAGATCTCTGAGATTATGTTTGTATGTCCGCGTTACCAAGTATTCTTTCCCACCCGTTACACGGAGCCTGTACTCTCCCGTCGATAAAGGTTGGACTTTTTCCACTGCCGAAATATTCACGAGGACCGAGCGGTGGATGCGAATAAAACCGTAGGGCCTGAGCTTCTCCGCCATAGACGAGAGGGACTCGCGCACCAAATAGGGACTCGGTCGGTATCGCAGCGAAACGTAATTACCTTCGGCTTGCACTGCCACGATCTCGGCTAAATCCAAGAATACGATGCTACCGTTTGCCTTGAACGCGATTCGTGGTGCCTGTCGTTTTACTTGAAGAACCATCTCACGTGCAATGGCCTTCTGATCCTGAATCTCGCGGGCGCTCATGATGGAACCCTCGCCTTGCTCTCTCGCTTCGGCTGCCTGCTCACGAAGCGAGACTGACGATTGCACTGCTCCTAATCGCAATCCTCGATTTATTCATGAAAAGTACCAGCGCCTTGGATCAGCCGGCCCATAGGCTTACTTCTGCCCAGTGCTCACCGCTGAGGGAAAGCTGGATTGCGCGCCGAAATAACACTCAATGGATTCCAACTTTCCGTTCTTGATTCGGAGATACTCCACGTTCCGGAACGATTTACCGTTCTTGGTGTGGCAAAGATACTTCACAAAAGCATCCTCCGCGCCAGTGGTGACTCGCTCGAGGTCAAAGTGTGCAATGAAATCAACCTGTGTGTCCCAGCATTGCGTTTTGAAAGTGCTCTTGCTGATGTGGTCGTCGCCGGCTGCGCTCGAAAACGTGAAGTTGTCGGCGAGCAGCATATTGAACATGCCCAAATCCTTCTTTTCCCACGCCGCGTACCACTTACGGATGATCTCCTCGTTCGCTAAGTCAGGCCCTCCCAATGCGCTGGCCCTTGCCAGTCCGGGTAGGGTCGCCGCACCGACCAGCGCGCAGGCTCCCGTCGCGAGCAGATTTCTGCGCGGCATCGTGATCCTTGTCATTGTTCGTTCTCCTTTTCGTGATGTGTTTTAAACGCTTAGCCCGATCGCGATATGGTCAGCCCCGCTTGTAGTTGTCCGGCCGAAGAGACCTCAGCCATCCGACGATACTTCTGATTCCCGCTTTCCACGCCTTCGCATCCTGAGCATTCTTGGCTAACGTGGCGTAGCCCTCGACCGTGGCGATCAGAAACCTGGCAGCCGCGTTTGGATTCAGGTCGCTGCGAACTGTTCCTTGAGACTTCCCCCTCCGCAAAAGCGTTGCAACACCTTCCTGCCAGTCAAGGAATATCCTTTCCAGTCGCTTGCGGAATTGCTCGTCCAGTGGAGACATCTCCTGTGACAAAAGTAGCAGCGGACAACCGGCCCGAACGTCTTGCGGACTATCTGGTATCCGCCGAACAACTCCGACCAAAATGTCGATGGCTTCACCCTCGCCCCGCATAGGACGCAGCCACCTGTCGTGCGTAAGTTTTGCGACCTTCTCTTCGACCACGGCATAGCCTAAGGTTTCCTTGCTCTCGAAGTGGTAATAGAGCGCTCCCCTGGTGACGTTGGTGGCGGCGAGAATTGCATCGATGCTGGCACTCTGAAAGCCTGATCTGTGGATCTCTCGGAAGGCGGCTTGCAGCAACCGTTCCCGGGTACGCTCGGGATCGCGGGCCCTTCGCTTCTTCTCGTGAGCAGGTAACATACCAATCGTTAGGTATGTTACACCATTCTAAAGATCAAAGGTCAATCGAAAAGCCTGCCCGTGGGTTGCTCCGTGTTCTCGGATTTCGTATGAGAAGTTGGAGAAACAGTCGCTCTGGTCGTTTGTGGCTCGTCCCAAGCGGTTGTTAATCCGCCACTCGTCTTCGGACTCTGCACTGTTGGGCCTGTTGTGTCACGTACTCGTCGTGAACGTGGAACACCACCTGCTTCCTCAGTTGTCACTCAGCAGGAATTTTGTGGAGCTGTGTGTCAACTCTGCTCTGAACTGCTGGAGCGTCGGGCGATGCGTTATGTAGATCGACGAATCACTTCGCCACGGCGACTTTCATGGGAGGAAAGGAAGAGATATGCGCACACTAAGAGTGTTGAGGAATTTGTGGATACCGTGGGTTGCGACGATTGTTCTGGGTTGCTTCAGCGATGCGGTCGCGCAAGTCAGGTACCACGTTGAAGATTTGGGTACTCTGGAGGATGGGTTTTTCGGCTGTACGATGGGCGTCAACAATCACGGATGGACGGAGACTCAGTACGGGTTGTTAGAGGCAGGGAAGCTTCTAAAAGGGCGGGTGGCGATAAACTTCGACGGATTCACGTTCCCCATCCCCACTCTCGGAGGACCGAATAATTGGGACAACCCCTTTGGCGGCGAGGTCAATGATCGAGGGGAGGCGGTAGGTTTTTCCGAAACGGATGTCCTAGACCCGAACGGCGAAGACGTTTGCGGCTTCGGCACACACCTCACGTGTAGTGCGTTTCTTTGGCGAAAGGGCCACATGAGCGCTCTCCCGACGCTCGGCGGAAATAACGGGCAGGCCACCGCCATCAATAACCGCGGACAGATCACAGGGTTTGCGGAAAACGGTACCGTAGACTCCTCATGCTCCGCTAACGCAACTAATACTCGGATTCAGCTGCCGGTGATATGGGAAGATGGCAAAGTCCGAGCTCTTCGTACAGTGGGTACCGATAAAGACGGGGTAGCAAACGCTATCAACGATCAAGGTCAAGCCGTAGGCTCCTCGGGAAACTGCGCCGGAGGGCTGCACGCCGTACTGTGGGATAAAAACGGCACTGCTCGTGACCTCGAACCTGCGGGCGCCGCCGCCTTCGGGATTAACAACCAGGGCCAAATTGTTGGGCTAGTCCCCAGCGTTGACGGCTCAACCTTCTCTGCCGCTCTTTGGCAGAACGGCGCAGTCAAAAACCTCGGCACTCTGGGAGATCATGCCGCCATAGCCAGCGGCATCAACGATAAGGGCCAAGTGGTAGGAAGCACCCTGGACTCCAACTTCAACTTCGACGCCCACGCCTTCATCTATCAGGACGGCGTGATGACCGACCTTAGCAAGGTGTTTCCTGAAGAATCCAACCTCTTCCCCACCATGGCTAACCAGATCAACGACCGCGGACAAATCGTGGGAATGGCGACGGTTGTCAGCGGGCCGCATGAGGGCGAGACCCACGCCTTTCTGGCAACCCCTGTGGAGGAGAGAGAAGGCAGGTCGGTTGCTGACGTCGCACCTACACACCCGAAATCCAATTTGCCCGCAAATGCTGGCAAACAGCTCTTGCAGAGATACGCACGC
>Ga0210403_10001697_pt1 | contig 20662 bp, 14 predicted proteins | sample IncBWC19MmetaG_FD_150863 | JGI IMG/M metagenome (GOLD analysis project Ga0210403, IMG submission 150863) | Forest soil microbial communities from Barre Woods Harvard Forest LTER site, Petersham, Massachusetts, United States - Inc-BW-C-19-M | ecosystem: Environmental > Terrestrial > Soil >... | reverse complement strand
ATCGATGATCTCAAAAGCCGTAATGTCATTCTGATCGGCGGCGTTGCTGCAAATCCGTGGGTCGGGCTCTTCAAAGACAGGCTTAACTTCGATGTCAACTGGGATTGGAAGGCGTCGGGAGGATCCAGCTCGTCTTGTGTTGGGATCACAGTCAGGATGTCTCGCCCGAGGAGCAGCGCCACATGGAAGAAGTGCTCGAGAGAATCGCAAGACGCGCCCAGGAATTGGACGAACAAGAGGGCCACCCTTAGGATCGTGTCAACATATAGGTGCTCACTGGAAGCCAGGCGATATTTTTTCCGATGTCGTCGAGTTATTTCTGAAGGGCAAAGGTATCGAGGGTCGCAAGCGGCAGGCAAAGGAAGATGCTGATGCGTCGATCGAGCGCCGTGAACACCTGGCTGAAGGCACGTTCGATCTCTTCAGGTGTTCCTTGCACTGCCGCTGGGTCCGGTATTCTCCAATGGGCCGTCATCGGTTGTCCGGGCCAGTGCGGGCACACCTCCTGCGCGGCTTTGTCACAAACCGTGAAGACGAAATGGAGAGGTGGGGAATCCGGCTGCGAGAACTCGTCCCACGACTTGCTGCGGAGGGTCATCGTAAACCGCTCCATCTCCACTTTTCTGATCATCCTGGCTCCTTGGCCTTCGTTGCAATGCTGCGCGACAGTCGTTTTGGCTGAAAATAAGGGAGGCCCCTCCAATCGACCCGGTAACTGCCTCATCTCAATTGGCGATTCAGGAATTCGTTCGTTCGGCTGTTGGCGAGCGTTGCCGCGGCGGCATTGTAGTGCGCCCCATTATGCCGAGAGAAGGCATGATTCTGTCCCGGGTAGCTGTACACCGTCGCATTTGGATTCTTAGCAAGTGCCGCTCTAATCGCCGCTTGCCATCGATTATCTCAGCGCCAGCGCATCGTTCTCGCTGCCTGCGCTCTTCCAAGAGGCATAGCGAGCGGAAATGGATCTGGCTGTGCGCAGGGATGGACCTCAGGCGTCTGACAAAGGGTAAGTTTGCATCATCGCTAGAAGGACCGTAAATGAACGGCCTTGATCACGATCTCGGACGGCCAGACCGGCATCTTCGAGATCTTCAAGAGTATTGAGATTATAGGCCTTATCTCTTGCTTGCCCACGCCTGGGTGGCCTAAGCGGAAATGAACTCTTGTCTCTTTCCACTTAGGCCGCCTTGCGAAACGTCAGATTGACGCGATAGCTACCCGCCAAGGGATGACTTCCGTCTTTAAGTTGCATCACGCCGTGATAGCGCAGCCGTGCCGGTCCGCCCCACACCAGAACGTCACCATGAACCACCGGAGCCCGTGTCGTCTTGTCGGAGCGCTCCTCTCCGCCGAACAAGAAGACTGCAGGTAGACCGCCTCATCAGTACAGACAGCCCACGTGCGTTCACCAGCCCCCACCCAGCGCGTTGTAGAGCTGCACGAGCGACAAGGCCTCCTGCTGTTGTGCGGCCTCGAGCGTGAGTTGGGAACTATATAGGTTGGCGTCGTTCGTTAGTACCTCGAGGTAGCTGGTGGAACCGCCGTTATAGCGCAGTCGTGCGAGGCGGACAGCATCCTGTGCCGCGGCGGTTTGTTTTTCCTGCTGCTCGCGATACTCGCGGGTCTTGTCGTATGCGATCAAGGCATTCGAGACATCACGCAACGCGCCGGCGATGGTCTGCTGATAGGTGTCGAGCAGCTCTTTATGCTGAGCCTGAGCGAGACGGTAGTTGTTGCGAATCTTTCCGGCGTCGAAGACAGGCTGGCTTACGCTGCCGATCGCGTAGTAGTAGGCGTTCTTGGAAGCAACGATTCCCGCGAGCTGGCTGCTCGAGACGCCCCCCGTCCCTGAGAGTGAGAACTGCGGAAAGTATTGCGCGCGGGCTACGCCAATGTTCGCGTTGGCCTGCACCAGCAGCTGCTCCGCACGGCGTACATCGGGCCGGCGTTCCAGCAAGTCCGACGGCAGGCCAACCGGCACGTCCGCAGGATGCGGCATATCGGCGATGTCCTGGCCACGAGCAATCGGGCCGGGGTCGCGGCCGAGGAGCAGGGCCAGACTGTTCTCCTGCTGCTCGATCTGGCTCTGGAGATTGGGGATCTCCGCCTGGGCTGTGTAGTAGAGCTGCTCGGCCTGGCGCACGTCGGCCAGTGACGTGTTGCCGCCCTCTTCGAGGGTCTGGGTCAGAGCAAGCGATTGCTTGCGCGCGGCCAGCGTCTGCTGGGTAATCTCCAGCTCCGCGTCGAGCGTACGCAGCTGGTAGTACGATGACGCGACACTTTGCACCAGCGTGCTGTAGGTCGTCTGCCTTGCCCATTCGGTCGCACGCAGGTTCGCGCGGGCCGCTTCGGTCTCGCGCCGGTACATGCCCCAGAAGTCCAGATTCCAGGCCACCGAAGCGGTCAAGCCCCCGGCGAAGTAGTTGGTCTGTGAGCTGCTGCCGGAGCTGCTGTTGCCGAGCAGACCGCTGGGCAGCCCGAGGGCGTCATAGGTGCCCCCGATGCTCAGCGTCGGATACTGGGCGGCCTTGGTGATGCCGAGCTGCGCCTGCTGCTCGAGCACACGATCGGCGGCGATCTTCACGTCGTAGTTATTCTTCAAGGCTTCGGCGATGAGGCCCTGCAGCACCGGATCGGTAAAGACGGCGGTGTACTTCTCCGCCCCCAGCGGCGTGGCGCTAGGGGCGGGCGCGATGTCCGGGGCCAGGGCTCCACGATAGCTGGCTGGCGTGTTGACGACGGGCCGCTGGTAGTTCGGTCCGACTTTGCAGCCGGCCACGATGAGGCCGAGGGAGAGACTGAAGAGCGTAGCTACGGGGCGGTTCATGCTTGTCCTTCCTGCTGCGACACGGCTTCCAGCTCCGCGGGCTCCGGGTCCAGAATGTGCGGGTGGCCGTGGACGTCGAGGGCTGCGTCGTGGTCTTGGCTGAAGAGGTTCGAGAAGCGCTCGGCGATGGAGAACGTCACGGGCACCAGGAAGATCGCGAGCAGGGTGGCGGCGAGCATTCCGCCGATCACGACGGTGCCGAGGATTTGGCGCGAGACGCCCCCGGCTCCGGTGGCGATCCACAGCGGAACGCAGCCCAGGATGAAGGCGAAGGCGGTCATCAGGATTGGGCGGAAGCGCAGCCGGGCTGCGCCCATCGCGGCCTCGAGTATGGTCTCGCCCTTTTCGTACTCCTCCTTGGCAAACTCCACGATCAGGATGGCGTTCTTCGCGGAGAGACCGATCAGCATGACCAGACCGATCTGGGCGTAGACGTCGTTTTCGAGATGCCGCAGCGTGAGTGCGAGATAGGCTCCGAAGATCGCCACCGGCGTACTGAGCAGAACGCCGAAGGGCAGCGACCAGCTCTCATACTGCGCGGCCAGGATCAGGAAGCAGAGCACCACTGAGAGCGAGAAGACGACCCACGGCGGAACGCTCTGCTGCGCCTTCTTTTCCTGGTAGCTCATGCCCTGGTAGTCGTAGCCCATCCCCTTCGGCATGGTCTCTGCGAAGGTCTTTTCGAGCGCCGCCATGACCTGTCCGGAGCTGTAGCCGGGTGCGCCAACGATGGTGAGCTGCGCCGCCTCGTACTCGTTGAATCGGGTGGTGAACTCCGGGCCTGTCGCGCGACGAACGGTGGTGACGGCGCTGAGCGGAACGCGATTGCCGTTGGCCGCGGTCACGTAAAACTGGCCGATGTTGTCGATGTTCGTGCGCGATGTGCCCTCGGCCTCGATGTAGGTCTGCCACTGGCGGCCGAAGCGGTTGAAGTAGTTCACCAGATACCCGCCCATGAAGGCTTGCATCGTGGTGTAGACATCGCTGAGCTGGACCTGCTGCTGCTCGACCTTCTCGCGGTCGACATCGACGTAGAGCTGCGGCACCTCAGGATAGTAGGCAGGGATGGCCGCCGCGATCTCGGGCCGGTTCTTGAGGGCACCGAGAAACTTATAGGTGTTCGCGGTAAGGAAGTTCAGGTCGTTGCTGCCGGTGCGGTCTTCCAGCACAATGCTCACGCCGCCCGAGCTGCCGAGGCCGGGGATCGCCGGCGGCGGGAAGGAGAAGGCCAGACCCTGCTTGACTCCGGCAAGCTGCTTCGCCAGATTTTGCTGGATCACGGTGAACTGCTGGTCGGCGCTCTTGCGCTGGTCCCAATCCTTCAGTTGGACGAAGAAGAAGGCATGGTAGGTGTCCTGGGTGAAGCTGAGCAGACTGAAGCCGACGACGGAGGTGACGCTCTCGACGCCGGGCACACGCTGCAGCGCGTCTTCGACCGACTGCGCGGCCTCGGTGGTGCGCTGCAAGGAGGAGCTCTCTGGTAGTTGCAGGGCCACGAACGCGTAGCCCTGATCCTCCGTCGGCAGGAAGCCGCCCGGCAGATGGCTGCCGAAGAAGTAGGCCGCGCCGCTGACGATCAGAAGCAGGACGATGGCCACGCCGGACTTGCGCACCAGGCGGCCTGAGGTGTTGACGTAGCCGTCGGTGAGACGTCCGAAGGCGCGATTGAAGGCGCCGAAGAACATCCCCATCGGCCCGCGCACCTTCGACTTCGGCTTGAGCAGCAGGGCGCAGAGGGCGGGGCTCAACGTCAACGCGTTGAAGGCCGAGAAGATCACCGAGATGGCGATGGTGACGGCGAACTGCTGATAGAGCCGGCCAGTGATGCCGGGGATAAATGCGGTCGGGACGAAGACCGCCGTGAGGATCAGCGCGATCGCGATGACCGGACCGGCGACCTGCTCCATGGCGGCGAAGGCCGCATCACGCGGGCTCTTGCCCTGCTCGATGTGGTGCTCGACGGCCTCGACGACGACGATGGCATCGTCAACCACCAGGCCGATCGCGAGCACGAGGCCGAAGAGCGAGAGGGTGTTGATCGAGAAGCCGAGCAGCGGGAAGACCATGAAGGTGCCGATCAGCGAGACCGGTATGGCCATGAGCGGGATCAGGGTCGCGCGCCACCCCTGCAGGAAGATGTATACCACCAGGATGACGAGCACGAGCGAGATGATCAGGGTGATCAGGATCTCGTGGATGCCGGCGTTGACCGCCGCCGTGGTATCGAGCGCGACCTGATACTGCATGTCCGGCGGAAAGCGCGCGCTGAGCTCGTCCATGCGCACACGCACGTCCTTGGCGGTCTGCACGGCGTTTGAACCGGGCAACTGATAGACCGCCAGGATGGCGGCAGGCTTGCTGTTGTAGCGGCCATTGAGGTTGTAGGTCTGGGCGCCGAGCTCGATGCGAGCCACGTCCTTCAGGTGCAGCACAGAGCCATCGGGGTTGGAGCGCAGGATGATGTTGCCGAACTGTTCGGCGGTGACGAGCCGGCCCTGTGTGCGGACGGTGTAGGTAAACTCCTGACCGCTGGGCACGGGTTCGCCGCCAATCTGCCCGGAGGGATTGACGTTGTTCTGCGTCTGCAACGCGGCGTTGATCTGGGGAACGGTCACGCCGAGCTTGGCCAGTTGGTCGGGCTTGACCCAGACGCGTAGCGCGTACTGACCCGCGCCGAAGACCTGCACGCGGGAGACGCCCTTGACGCGCGTCACCTCGTCCACCAGGTTGATGTAGGCGTAGTTGGCGAGGAAGGTGCCGTCGTAGGTGGACTTCGGCGAGGAGACGGCCAGCAGCATGAGCGGCGAGGAGAGTGACTTCTGCACCGTGAGACCGGCGACCGTGACCTCCGCTGGCAGCTGGCTCTGGGCCTGCGAGACACGCAGTTGGGAGAGGATCTGGTCGGTGTCCGGATTGGTCTTGACGTCGAAGTCGACGGTCAACTGCGTCATGCCGTTGCTGGCGTTGGTCGACTCCATGTAGTTCATGTTGTCCACGCCGTTCATCTGCTGCTCGATGGGCGTTGCGACCGCCTGCTCGAGGGTCTTGGCGTCGGCGCCGGGATAGGTGGCCTGCACCAGGATCTCGGGCGGGACGATATTGGGGAACTGCGCGGTAGGCAGGCTGAGCATGGAAACCAAGCCTGCGATCACCATGAGGATGGCGATCACCATGGCCACGATGGGCCGGCGAATAAAGAACTTTGACATGGTTAGTTCCCCTGCGCGTTCTGCCCGGCCGGAGGAGCCGTGGCGAGCGCCGTGTCCAACTGCGGCGCAACCTTCATCCCGTCCCGGACCTTATCCAGGCCTTCCGTGATGACGCGCTCGCCGGGCTCGAGACCGGCTTGAATCACGATGTTGGTGCCCACCTGCGTGCCCAGCTTGACGTTGCGAACGTGCGCGACGTTGTCCCCGCCCACGGCGATGACCTGGTACATCCCTTGCAACTCGCTGACCGCGCGCTGCGGGATCAGTACGGCTTTGTGCAGGACATCGGTCTCCGCGGTCACGCGCCCGAACTGGCCGGGGCGAAGCAGATTATTGGGGTTCGCAAAGCCGGCCGCGATGCGCAGGCTTCCGGTCTGCGCGCTGACCGAACGGTCGACGAAGATGATGTGCCCGGTGTACGGATAGACTTGACCGTTGGCCAGGGTCAACTTCAGCGGAATCGCGTCGCCGCTGTTCAGCAGGTCACCGTGGCCACCCGCTTTCACCCGCGCCGAGAGCGCCAGGTACTCCTGCTCGCTGATGGAGAAGTAGACCTTGATCGGATTGAGTTGCGAGACTGAGGTCAACACCGAACTGGTTCCGACGAGATTGCCCACCTGTACCTGGGCCTGGCCGGCGATGCCGTCGATCAGCGAGCGGACTTTGGTGAAACCGACGTTCAGGTCCGCAGCCTCCACCTGGGCCTGAGCACTGGCTACCAATGCCTTGTCCGCGGCTTCGGTCTGGATGTCATTGTCGAGCTGGCTCTGCGCGATGGCGTGCGCCTGTGTCAGAGGGGTGTCGCGCTTGGTATTGATCGCGGCCAGTCCCAGCTGTGCCTGCGCCTGTGCCAGAGCGCCCTTTGCCTGATCGAGCACCGCCTGGAAGGGGCGTGGATCAATTTCAAAGAGGACCTGATCCTTGCGCACCTCGCTGCCTTCCTTGTAGTCCTGCCGGATCAGGTAGCCAGAAACCTGAGGCTGGATCTGCGCGTTCACGTATCCGTCGGTGGTGGCGACCCACTCGCCGGTAAGCGGCACCTCCCGTTCGATCGCTGGAACGACCTCTACGGCGGCGGGACCACTCGGCGGAGGTGTGGCTGGCTTGCTGCAGCCGTTGAGCAGGAGCGAAGCAGCGGAGAGCACGGATGCCAGCATGCCTGCGGCGGGCATGGACTTACGAAGTTGCATAAACCCTCTGGATGGAATGAAGATCAAGCTCTTATTGAAAACATGCACGTATGTATATATGCTTGAGGGAGACGATTGGGTGCAAGAATCTATGTATGTCACTGAAAAAATCTGAGAACGAAGACGGACTCTCCGTGCAGGGCACTGACGCTGCTGTCTCCCGCCAGGCGCTGCGTTCCGAGCGGACGCGCACGGCCTTGCTGACCGCGGCGGAGAAGATTTTTGCGCGAGATGGCTTCGAGGCTTCCCGCATTGAGGACATCGCCGCCGAAGCCAACCGCAGCCGGGGTGCCTTCTATGCCAATTTTGCGAGCAAGACAGAGGTCTTCCTCGCGCTCCGCAGCCGCGCCGCTCGGCGCCGGGCTCGTGAGGTGAAGGAGCGCATCGATCGAGTCTCCGGGGTACAGGCCCGTTACGATGCCATTATTCACTACCTTCTCGAGCAGATCTGTGACTCCCAGACACTGCCGCTGCAGATCGAGTTCAAACTTTTTGCACTACGTCATCCCGACCTGCTTCCCGAACTCTCGGAAAAGCACCTCGAGGCAAGCTGCTCGGTCAATCAAGAAGAGCTGCATGAGTTCTTCACGGAAGAGGGGAAGGATGAGGCGCAGATTCGTCGCCACACGCTAGCGATCGAAGCGATCCTGGAAGGCTTTGCGGTGAACACCTTGTTTGGACCCAGCGTACTCACCGCGACTTATCTGGAACAGATAGTTCCACAATTGCTAGCGAAGATCATCCACCCAGCTCCACGGCCCACCAAATAGCTGCTGAGCGTCTGGAGTCGCTGTTATCCTCGTTGCTCCAGCCGCTTGAAGTCTCAGCAAGCCGCCTGCGGAGCCGGATTGAAGAGCACATTGCCATTGCAGTAAGCCTCGGTGATCATCCTAAAACCGGCCACTTGTGGTCACTTGCCGAGTAGCCCCGGGGGATTTCGACTGGCACCTCCCCAGAGATCCGGTCCACATTGAAGGCGATGAGCTCCTGCTTCAGCGTCTGCTCGGCATCCTCCTCGACAACGCCATCCGCTCAGACAATGCCCTTGTCGTGCGTAATTCTGGTGCCCCAACCAGTTCAATTTTGAATCGCACCAGGGTGTTGCAAGAGCGACATATACTGCCGTTCTGACGCTTCTATTGTGCCAATCTCCGGCGCAGACAGATCAACGGACGTGTCGCACAGAAGTTCATCACTCACGACCACTCCATGTTTGAAAACGGCCTGCCCTACCCAATGGGCGTCTCCTCGCTTTACCGTTACATGATATTGTTTGCCGTCCCGCATAATCAGAGCGGTATCGTGCGCTCCTTCGTAGGAGCCGGTGCCATGACCTTCCCGCTTCAGGATCACTACGCCGTTCACCTTATCTACAGAGAGCACCGTGATGGCCTGTTTACCGGCTGGCCCAAGTTCCCAGGGCTGTGTAAGATCCACCGTCCAACTCATTCCTGGCTTAAGATCGCCCTTGGGATTGCCCCAAAACGTCGGATTGAAAAACGGACCGCTGGCATCTGTAGTAAAGCTGCACTGGCCTTTGAAGCACATCGTTTTGCCATCATCGCGATAGTCGCCAGTCGCATCCTGAATGACCACCTTCCCGTCCATGCGAACGGAAACATTCCACTTAATCACGTCGGGATCATCGCTGCGAAGGATGGTATACGTTCCTGTCGCAGGAACCTGCCAAACGTTATCTTCCATTCCTCGTCCATGAGTCGCGATTACCCGGTAGGTAATATCGCTGATAACGTCTCCTGCGTGCAGATTAGGCTTCAGGTAACAAGCTGCGTCTGACTGCTTCCGTGTTGCGGCATCGGCACAAGTCCAGCCACAGTTCCATATCACGGACGTCAAGAGCGATAGAAGGATTCCAGATCTGATTCGAATCGATAAGGCCACAGAGTTCCTCTCGGGAAGAAGTGTCTTAACTGCGCGGCAGGCTGTTTACGTACCGAGTGATTAGTGAGATGACCTCTGGCTCGTCCGACAGAAAGACATAGTGCGTGACATTGGGAATTACCACAACTTCCACGTTGTGCTGCTTGCGAAACATCGCAATCTCCGCTTCCTTGCGACTGGCTTCCTGAGCTTTGTACGCCGCTAGCTTTGCTGGGTCGTGTGTGACACCGATGTTGAGGGCATTAGGAAACGGGATGATCGCGAGTGCGGGGATGTCAAGACTGCTAAATCGCTCCTTTTCGACCTCATTCCCTTGGTTTGCGAACGGGTGTCCGAGCCGTTCTCCTACCGCACCAGTATCTGTAATCCGGTAGAGCTGCCTAATTTCATCTTCAGGCAGGATGCCGCCGTAGTACCCAGTGAAGTATTTCTGATATGCGGCGATGCTAGAGCGATCACCTTCGGTTGGTGAAGGAGCCTTTGCACCCTCGACTTCATCGCGCAAATCCTGCAGGTTGCGGCGGTAACGAGCCTCGTCAGCGAGTGTCTTGGTGATTAGGGCATCGTCAAAGAGGTTGTGTTGGAGTTTCGAGAGATCTTCTTGCAACTCGACTCTGTCTGTGTCGATATCTCCATGTTCGGGATTGTAGAGAGCGAACGAACCGCTCGCGTCGAGGTAGATCAACGCGGATGCGCGGCCAGGGTGGTATTTCGACACTGCACTCATCTCCTCACCAGCGATGGAATGGCCGATCAACACGGGATCAGTGATGTGTAGGGCGTCAAGAACTGCCACAACATCATCTCCATACTGTCTTGCCGTGTATCCCTTCGGAGGCGCAGAGGATTGGCCGGATCCTCTCCCCGTGATTCCAACGACGTGAAACTGCTTTGCGAGCTTAGGTGCTAGGCTCGCATACACATGGGCGGTATTTCCGCCGCCGGGGAGCAGGACAAGGTTGCGTCCTGAACCGCCCCAATCGAGCACTTCGAGCTTCACGTCCGGCGCGACAATGACGAATTGCTGTTGCGGGCACGTGTCAATTGACACGGCCGACTTCTGTGAATAGCCGAGGCCCATCGGCAGCGTCAGTAATGCGGAAAAAGCAGCCCATCGTTGGATTCGATCCATGACTACGCCCACCAAACACACCTCCTCGATGTCCTGTCAGGTCAGATTCTGTTCTAATTAGATAGAGGCCCACATCTTCGACGCAGTCGGCGCGCAAACGTTACGTCCCGTGCATCCCTGACAGGCAAACGAGAAAGGGCCTGGGGCCGTTTTCTTTATAGCCTACCGCTCAATTTCGAAGTCCCGCGATTGCTGTTGCTGCATGAGGTTCTGGATTCTCTGCTCCAGTACTGGGATATCCTTCCGCTGCAGCTGGGCGAAGAATTGCTTGCGGTCCTTGTCGTAACCGGTGCATTTTCCATGCGCGATATTCCCCTCGGAACGGAGCCCCCCTTCGACGATGCCGCTCAGCGGGGAGCTACTTTTTCGCCCCGCTCCATTCAAGGTAGGTTTTCCATTCTGTCTGACCTGGCATCTGCATTTCAAATTTTCCAGCCATTATCGAGTTATTTAATTCATAGACAAGCCGAAAACGTGGGCCGGGCTGAGACGGTTCTGAATCAAAGACAACGGTAGTGGGAGCCGGCGTGGAAACGTCATAGTGGATCACATGACCTTCGTTGTCGAAGTAAATGGCTTGGAGCGGCTGTCCAGGCGCTTCCTCGTAGACATAGAGTAGGTCTCCGTGCTCGCAGTCGAATGTGGCAGGCCCCTTGCAGCCTGCGTTGCTCGTGCTGTGACGAGCGAAGATGTGCCCCCCGAGTTCGCGCTCAAAGGTGTATGTCCCAGAAGTGGTTGCTCCTGCCGGCCCTTCTGCCTTCGCATCCCAGGTTCCCTCCAGGAAGGTGAGCGCCTTCCATGAATCGGGGACAGAAGCAGGCGGATTCTGGGCCATAAGCGGGAGAGCCATGAGTGTGAGCACAGCGACAACGAACTTCATTGGGATTTCCCCTTTAATGGATTTCGGAACAACAACCATTTTGTCGTGGTTATCGATAAAAAGAAAGCAATAAGCCTGTCAAATAATTGCGCCCATTGGGTTCATAACCCAATGGACACATGTTAAAAGCGAAGCTCTCAAAGAGCCAATCTGCGGTCTGTTCCGTCTTATAGCCATCAATCCCAAATCCTTTGGAGGCTCTATTGACGTTTTCTAAATGGAACACACTTGTTGCCGCGCCACTGCTCGCCGTGCTGTTTTCGCTGGCGGGAACAGCAGCGATTTTTGGGGAAATTCAGAACACGCCACGAGAGTTTGCGCCGGGAGTCGTCTCGACCGGGCACGAGTTTGGGATCACGTTCACTCTTGACGGCAAGGAGGCATATTTCAGCCGCTTTGCTGCGCATCAGCCGATCCACATCTTTCGCACCCGATTCGTCGATGGCCAATGGCAAATGCCGGAAAAGATTCCGCTCTCGGGAGATACCTGGTCCGATCTCGATCCCTTCATCAGCCCGGATGGCGAGCATCTGTTTTTTATCTCCACCCGTCCAGCGGATGGTAGGACAGGCAGCACGAAAAACATGGATATATGGGTCGCTGACCGTAGCGGAACAGAATGGGTCGCTCCCCGCTGGATCGCGAATGTGAACTCTGAGGGGAAAGAGGGATCTCCCAGCGTCCAGCGTGACGGAACGCTCTATTTCTTCTCTGACCGGCAGGGCGGTGCGAACAAGAACTCCCTCTATGAATCCAAGCTCCTCAACGGGCAATACTCGGCTCCCATTTTGCTGCCAACGCCCATCAACTCCGGCACCTCAGACACTAGCCCGTTCATTTCTCCTGACGGAAAAGCGCTTTTGTTCTACTCGACTCGTCCTGGCGGCCTGGGGGAGGCTGACCTCTATGCCTCCTTCTTCAAACATGGAAGGTGGACCTCCGCCCTGAATCTCGGCCCCGTCGTCAACAGCAGCGGCGGCTCTGAATACAACCCAGCGGTCTCGCGTGATGGGAAACAGTTCTTCTTTGGACGCGACGGCAAGATCTATGAGCTCCCGATCGCGGCGATTCCCACTCTCAAAAGAGCACGATTCAGATGAACCGCGTGAGCTGTGGCGGTCTAGAGCCTCTAGGCGCTTGAAGTCAACGCAATATAAGAAGGTGCCCCCTTGGACTAGGCTGTGAGCGGTTGCTATCTCACCGCCGGAAAGGAGACTCTTCTATGGAAGGCACGAAGTATATCGGAATGGATGTTCACAAGGACTCGATCTCGATCGCGGTTCTGAACTCTTCGGGCAAGCTGGTGATGGAATGCGTCATCGAAACCAAGGCGATTACGATCCTCGAGTTTGTGCATGGACTACGCGGGAGTTTGCATCTGACGTTTGAAGAGGGCACCTGGGCGGCGTGGCTGTATGACCTCCTGAAGCCGCATGTGGCCAAACTCGTGGTGTGTGATCCGCGTCGCAATGGCTATCTGAAGCAAGGCGGCAAGAATCACCGAAACGATGCCCGGAAGCTGGCCGAACTGCTGCACTCAAATATGCTGCGACCGGTTTACCACGGCCAGCATGGAGTGCGGTCCTTGAAGGAGCTGGCGCGTAGTTATCTGACCATCACCAAAGACCAGGCGCGTGTCATGACCCGGGTGAAGGCTGTATATCGAAGCTGGGCTATTTCCTGCGCCGGCAAACAGGTCTATGGACAGCGGCATCGCCTGGAGTGGCTGGGCAAGGTCGAAGAACCCGGCGTGCGCCGCCGGGCAGAGATTTACTACGCGGAGTTGGACGCCTTACGCTCGCTCCGCTTACCCGTTCGACGAAACCTCTCACCGCGCTCTCATTCTTGAGGAGATTGAGCGTGGCTACGATCCATCCGGTTTCGCTAGACAGATCGTGGCGATAGCGGCGATCGGAGACCTTCGACCTCGACTGGCCAGGGTTGTTGTGCCTACTCTCGTGATACACGGGACAGATGACCCGTTGATTCTCCCGCGATGCGGGCGGGATACAGCCGCGTCGATTGCCGGAGCTCAGCTGATGCTCATAAACGGTATGGGGCATGACCTGCCTTCCGGGCTCTATGGAAAGTAGCTGATGCCATCCATCTGACGGCGCTCCGCGGCTCATATGCGACAGGCATGTGCATCGTGCAACCCTGCATTTGAAGGCCTCGAGCGAGGTCTCAAAACGGTCGGCGAACTTCAACTTGCAACCTTGAAATGATCAGTGGATATACTCGGAGGGGTGCGACTAACATCGAACCCAATGACAATATTGGCAATTTCAGGAAGCCTCCGCGCTCAATCAACAAACACTGCGCTTCTGCGGGCGGCGGCTCTTATTGCTCCTCCGCATATAGACATTGTTCTGTACGAAGAGATGGAACAAGTCCCAGCCTTCAATCCTGATCTCGACGTGCCCCCAGTCCCTAAGCCGGTGGAACGCTTCCGTACCGCATTGCAAGAGGCTTCGGTGGTACTTTTTTCAACTCCTGAATATGCCCATGGTCTTCCCGGATCTCTCAAAAACGCTTTGGACTGGCTTGTCGGAAGTGGAGAACTGTCCGGTAAGCCAGTGGCACTGATCAACGCTTCCGCTCGTGCGGAGTATGCGCAAGCATCCTTAAGAGAAGTTTTGAAGACGATGAATGCTCGCCTTCTTTCGGATGCGGAGACGACGCTTCCCCTCTTGGGTAAGACATTTGATGCCTCTGAGATTGCCGCCAATCCCGAGTTTGCAGCTCTCATCGAGTCGTCAATTCAGAAAATTGCAAGCAGCTTGTAGGGCGACCGGATTACCCACGACCCTGCCCATTATCCTGGCTAAACTCTGACGCCTTACTGCGGAAGCCATTTATTTTGTTGTGGTTGGGATGCGCTTATGCATGGCAACCGCAACGATGCCGCTCATCGGAGCGCTACTTTCTCTTTCTGCTGCTCGAGCTCCAAAATCATTCGCTTTGCATTCCCATTGCCGGAGTTAAGTTCCAGCGATCGCCGATATGCGTCGATCGCGCGCTGGTTCTCTCCCGCATCGGCATAACCTTCTCCCAGGCTGTCGTACGCATTGGAAGACTTAGGGTGAATACGCGCATTCACTTCGAAGACCTCAATGGCATCCTGAATTTTCTTTGCACTGAGCAGCTGGTACCCAAAGGAATTAACACGTTGCTCGGGATCAGACAGGTACTTATGCACTGGGTTGCTCACATACTGCTGATATGCGTCGACTGTGGGCTGGACTCCACGGGGAAGCGCGGCCTGCAGTACGTCCACGATGTCTGGCGGCGTTGGGGTTGTCAGTGCCAGCTCCAGAACGGGATCCTTTCCCTCGACGTAATCAGCGAATGTGTCGGCCGCAGCGAGTTCGGGAAAGGTGGCCGTCCGAGTGTCACGCGGGTCTTCATCCTGCCACCACAGCGTGGAAACGGCAGCTTCCAAATGGCTACGAGGAAGCGCGATGCCGACAGGGTCGCCATAGAAATTCACGTTCTCGGCAGTTGGAGCCCCGACGAGGATGATGTCGGCATCGTTCCCGAGCCGATTGACGAAGTTTTGCGCGGCAGAGAAGGTCGTCGGCCCAGTCAGGACATACATGCCGCCGCGATGGTTCTGCTTCGAGCGAATGAGCGCCACCAGCAGATTTCGGATAAGTGTGTTGTCGCCACCGGTGTTGTTGCGCATGTCGATGACCAGCCGGTCGATCTCTGGAGCTTGAAGTGCCGTGGCGAGACGTTTTGTAAAATCGTCAAGGTTTTCGCCACCGAGAGGGAGCACCAGGTTGAACTGAAAATAGACCGCGTGCTGGCCGGGAAGGACAGTAAACCAGAACGTCTTGTCCTCATGCTTCCGCGAAAGCGGCACGGACGCAGTTGAAGGCCGTGCATCCACCCAATCGGCGGGTATGGAATTCAAGAGCCAGGGGCCCATGGATACAGAAGCCTTCATCGTGAAGGTGCGTTGTTGTCCGTTCTTTTCGATGACGAAATCGGCGGCGTCTGCGGAGTCGCTGAGCCCTAACCCGTGCAGCAAGCGAGGACAGTTGAGGGTTGTTTTAGCGCTCCAGGCCAGCGGCTCGCCGAGGTTGTCGGGATCGTGTGATTCGATGGAGTCGACTCTTTGGATTGCATCCTTCCAATCAACCGTCCCCACCCTGACGACCTTGCCGCCCAACGCATCAGCGTATTCTGGCGCAGCGGCACGAACATAGATGCCGTCTTCGTAGCGGTCGAAGCGAATGGGGATGTGATCTTTGCGATCCGGGGGAGGAAGCGGACGCAGATCAAATCCGGTATGGCCATCCTGCACCAGTGCCATCAGCTGCGCCAGGCGCACGAATATCTGATCGTCATTCAAGCGCGGGATGTCTGCGTCCAGCTTCTGCACAGCCGAGTCGAACTCGGCTTCAGTCATGGTGTGGAACAAGCGCTTGTGCTTCAGAGGCATTTGCTGAGCGAGGAAATGCAGGTCCTCGCGCCAGTCTTCGGCGGAAGGGTGATTGTGGGATCCAGTTCCGTTCTGGGCGCACACAAGCGAAGGTCGAGCCGAGGCCGCTAGGGCAAGAACAGAGCAGTACATGACTGCCCGGAGGAGCATGCATCTCATGCGCGACACCACTCCAAGTGAATTTTGGGTGGGCACATAGCCTGATGCACCCATGTTGGAGCACTACGCGCGTCGCCGCTGCTTTGTTCCACTCGCAGGCAGATTTTACGAAGTGCATACCGTCACAATCTCCCGCTCAATTGATTGACGCGGAGAGGTACGGTAGCACGGTAACTGGTCTTTCAGGCGACTGCGAGTGTCTTGTACGTGATTCGTCACCTGCTCAGAGGTCCGTGTCGAGCCTGATGATCAGCTTGCCCAGGTTTCCGCCGGTAAATAGGCGATTCAGACACACTGGAAGCGAATCCGTCTACGATCTCTTCCTGCAGCTTTAGTTGTCCCTGTGCGTACCAAGCCAGCAGCTGATCGAGTGCCTTACGAAATTGCGCCGCATACTCGTACGCGATAAAGCCTTCCATTCGCCCATGCACTAGAGCGAGACGAAGGTGTGCCCGCACCGCCTCCGCGCTCGACCCCGCCTGTGAGATGGTGCCGCAAACCACGATGCGGCCCAATCGATTGAGACGCATCAACGCAGCATCCAGCGTGCTGCCACCAACGTTGTCGAAGAAGATATCTACTCCCGAAGGGCAAGCAGCCGACAGATGCTCCGGCAACTGCGAGGCTTTGTAATCGATAACATCATCGAACCGAAATGACTCGCGAACGAGCCGGCATTTTTCAACGCCGCCCGCGATTCCAACCACTCGACAACCTTTGATGCGGGCAATTTGACCTGCTACAGATCCAGTTGCCCCGGCCGCGCTTGAAACCAGTACGGTCTCTCCCGGCTTTGGATTTCCCACCACAAGCAGGCCGAAATAAGCAGTAAACCCGTTGAGTCCGAGTCCCCCGGCATAAGAATGAAGGGGCGCTGCGCCGGGATCAATTTTCAAAAGACCAGCGCCATCGCTAAGACCGTAGTCCTGAAACCCGATGCTTCCAGCCACATCCGATACGTAATCGCCCTCTTGGAAATCAGCATGCTTGCTGCCGACCACGCAGCCCACTGTCCCGGCCCTCATGACCGAACCCACCTCGACCGGTTCGACATAGGTAGGCGGGGGGACGAATCCAGCCGCGCATTGCCGGGTCTACCGATACGTACATATTGCGCACAAGGACTTGCCCCGGACCCGGCTCCGGAACTTTGGCCTCACATAACTCCCATGTGACTCGACTCACCATGGCCGTGGTTTCGGGTCTTACCGCTAGACGCAGCTGCCGATTCACATCAGATCGCATAGCGAGAAAGTATATGGTGAACTTATATATATTCGTATTTACATTAGCAATATTTATACAATCATCAGGCTGTCGTGGGTTGGCTTGAATAAAAGATACGGCGAATTCCATAGAGAATACGACCTACTGCTGGCCAAAGGGTTCATGGCAAATCAATCCTGATTGTCGCCGGCGCTTACGAATTCGGCGGCCCAGAGCCGAACCGCAGATTAAGATTCGGTCCGGTGGCAGATGCGCTCGCGGAGTGATTGGCGATTTAGCATGAAGATAGAATTCCTCCCGGCTACATCCGCGTTTTTCATTACTAATCGGCCTTTCGGCGCAACAAATCACTCTCAACGAGTGCTAAGGCCTGTTCACAACAGTTGAGATACACGATTTGCTAGGCGATTATGAATTCGGAATCGCTGAATGATAGATGATGCGAGCAGCTACAGATGCCTTCTCTGATAGCTGAGACTCCCTGACACGCTCGATAGTGTTCGGTCTTGTCCCAACTGACGAGCGGGGCTTCGTAGCTTTCGGGCGCCGACATAATACAAACGATTGCTGGATCGTACGGTTCGGATTGCCCACCTTACTCCCGCTGCGTGGTCACCTAGTACTCGACTCAAATGACGGGCTGTTGGCGTGAAGGGTCGTCGGCAGCTCCAGGGCGATCTTCCGACACGACTAAGTCGCGGGTCTCGTCGCTGGGAGGTAATGTGAAATAGAATCTCGCGCCGCGCGGTGAATTGTCGACAGCCCACATGCGGCCGCCGTTCGATTCAATAATGGAGTGGCTGATCCGCAGTCCCATGCCCGTGCCGTGAGCCTTGGTGGTAAAGAACGCATCAAAGATCTTGTCCGCCTGCTGCGGTGGAAGCCCCACACCGGTGTCACTGACCGAGATCAGCACTTGACCCTCCTCGCCCCACTGCGACTGGATGGTGAGCTCGTGCGTCCCACCCACACCTTTCATCGCATCGATGCTGTTCATCATGAGGTTCATGAGCACCTGCTGGAGTTGCACACGGTCTGCCATGATCCTGGGAAGCCCGGCGGCAAGATCGGTGCGCATCGAAGCGGCATACCGGTTGGCCTCGCCCCGCAGCAGCACGACCATTTCGTGGACAACCTCGTTTACATCGACCAACTCACGTTTTGGAGGAGACTTCTTGTACAACGACCGTAAATGGTCGATCATCTCCGCGGCACGGTTTTGCTCCTCCACGATTCTGCTTGTCGCCGCGCACGCCTTCTCCAAATCCGGCTTGTCGCGCTTGAGCCATCGGAAACAGGTCTTCGCATTCATGACGGTAGCAGCGATCGGCTGTTTCAGTTCATGTGCCAGCGAGGCGCTCAGTTCGCCCATCGTGCTCACGCGATTGATGTGCGCAAGGTCTGCCTGGAGCTGTTTGGCGCGCTCGCGATCTTCAATGTCGGTTGAGATCCCATACCACTTGAGAATCTTGCCGCGCGCATCCCGCAGGGGCACGGCGCGAGTCAAACACCAACGATACTGTGCATCGGCTCCCCGCCGGAAGCGCACCTCACTCTCGAAGGGATCACCGCTCGCCATCGAGGCGAGCCACTTCTCGGCATATCGCTTTAAGTCTTCGGGGTGGACAGCGGTTTTCCAACCTGAGCCGACTGTCTGCTCGGGCGACATCCCCGAGTACTTCTGCCAGTGGCAATTGACGAAGTCCACGGAGCCATCGGGCAAGGCGGTCCAGGCGAAGGTCGGGATGGTTTCAATCACATCCCGAAGCGTCCTCTCCTGACGCCGCACCTGCTGGATGCGGACCTGATACAACGCCCAAAGTACTCCCAGGATAGCGGCCGCGAAGAGCCCGCGGAACCAGCCGGTCTGGTACCACGCCGGTAGTATGGTGAAGTCCACATCGGCCATCTGGTCCGACCACGAACCGTTGGTATCGGAGGCGGCAACGCGGAAATGATAAGAGCCGGGCGAAAGATTGCGATAAGTCACCGGGCTGGCCGTAACGACTTCGTGCCAGACGGCGTCTGTTTCTTGCAATCGATAACGAAACCGGATCGCTTCCGGATGCGACAGACTCACAGCCGCATAGTTGATCTGTACGCTGGAGGTGTGAGCCGGTAAAGTCAGGGAAGAAACGGTCTCATAATTCTTATCGTCGGCAGCAACCGTTTGAATGGTGATTGGAGGCGCCAGCACCTTCACTGTGGAACGATTTGGATCAAGCCACACCAGGCCACTCATCTCAGCAAACCACAGCCGTCCATCGCTGCCCTCGATAGCCGACCCTAGCGGCCGGAGTTGTTCCGCAACTCCCGGCAGGCCATCCCGGGCGCCAAGATGCTCGGCTTTGACCTGATACGTGGAGCTCTTGATCGCTTCTGCAACTTCGGCGCGCCCGATGTGAACGATTCCGGACAGGCCGTTGAGCCACAAATCTCCATCGGCCGTCTCCACGATTCCGGCAATTCCGCGAATCCAGTTGCCATCAACCGCAGCGATGTTGCGGAATCGTCCGTTGCTAAACTGCTGCAAACCGAACTCACCTCCAATCCAGATCTCTGGCCCACGGCCGTAGATTGCGGTGATGTTCCCTACCCGAACGCCATCGCTGGGACCATAGACCCGGACTCGATCTCCATCCAAAACGGCCAACTGACTCTGCCTGTAGCCAAACCACACGCGCCCAAGACCGTCGGTGAACTCGGTAATCACACCTGTCTTGGGCAGGTCGTTGCGGCCCCCATACGGTGTCCACACACCATCCGCCAATCGGTACAAGCCGTGCCGTCCGAAGGAGAACCACAGGCCGCCCGCGCGGTCCGCAGCAATTGCCTGCAGATACCCGACCTGATCATTCAACTCGTGGGGGACTTTAATTGGCATGAGTTTGCGATGGACGAGATGCCAAAGACCAGCTCTTCCCCCAAACCAGAAGGTTTTGTCCCGTGCGCGGTAGGCACAGGACCAGCCAGTCTCAAGCCCGCCAGCCTGGCGCACATTATAGTGCGCGTCGATCTTTCCCCTTGCAACATGGTAAAGCTCGGGGGATCTCCACGACCCGATCCATACTGCTCCATCATCATCCGCAGCAACCGCAAATGGTCCCAGCTTGAAGGGACCCTTCTGTTCCATCAGCGGGCTGTAAAAGAATCGGTAGGTATCCCTGCCATCGCTAAACCAGATATTGCCCTCTCGGTCGACCAGTTGCGCATTCCCGTAAGGATGAACGTTGTAGGTTTCAGAATTGCGTGTATTTTTAGAGAGGACGTTTTTGAGCTGCTCGAGTGTCTGGATACGCGCAAGAGAGTGCGGGGGGGTATCTATTATCCAGACGCTGTTGTTCCGGTCCATGATCTGGGTAGAGTGATTCCTGAGTATAGGGAAATCCTGCGGCCTTTCCTCCGAATTGCCTCTGGAATTCGGCGCCTGCTGCGATCGCTGGCTGGTTACGACTCTTCCTTCGACGTCCAGCGTAAAGCCTTCGGCACGCAGGTTTTCGTCGGCTACGCGAAATTGTTTGCTGCCTGGACGCAGGTAGAGCAGCTTTTTCCCCGCCTTGACCCAGAGTGTTCCGGTTCGATCAAACGCCACATATCCCACAGATCCGTTCGGCGCGTTCCACTCGGCTCCGAGATGCCGCCATACGGAATCTTGAAATCGCCATAGCCCGCTGGTGGTGCCAGCCCAT
>Ga0210403_10001696_pt1 | contig 20674 bp, 17 predicted proteins | sample IncBWC19MmetaG_FD_150863 | JGI IMG/M metagenome (GOLD analysis project Ga0210403, IMG submission 150863) | Forest soil microbial communities from Barre Woods Harvard Forest LTER site, Petersham, Massachusetts, United States - Inc-BW-C-19-M | ecosystem: Environmental > Terrestrial > Soil >... | reverse complement strand
CGACGCGGGCCGGATCATGGACGACGGCACGATCACCCGCATCGACGAGGAGACCTTCTACGTCACCACCACCTCGAGCGGGGCGGGCGCTGTGGAGCAGTGGTTCTCCTGGTGGCTGGCCGACTGAAGCTCGAGGCGCACATCAGCGACGTGACGCAGGCGCTGTGCGCGGTCAACCTCGCGGGACCGCGCGCGCGCGACATCCTCACGCGACTGACCGACGCAGACTGCTCACCGGAGGCGTTTGCCTACCTCGATTCGCGCCAGGCGCGCGTGGCGGGCGTGCAGGCGCTGCTGCTGCGGATCGGGTTCGTGGGCGAGCTGGGATACGAGATCCACTTCCCCGCGGCGTGCGGCGAGGACGTGTGGAGCGCGATCCTCGCGGCCGGGAAGCCCGACGGCATCCGCCCGTTTGGCCTCGAGCCCCAGCGCATCCTGCGCCTGCAGAAGCAGCACATCATCGTGGGCCAGGACACCGACTCGGAGTCCACACCGTTCGGCGCGGGGATGCCGTGGGCGGTGAAGCTCGACAAGGAGGAGCAGTTCATCGGCAAGTGGGCGCTCGAGCACTTCGCCGGGACTCCGGCGGAGACGGCGCTGGTGGGCTTCACGGTCGCCGACGGGCGCGTGCCCACGGAGGGCGCGGTGGTGCTCGACCAGCAGGGGCGGGCAGCGGGACAGGTGACGAGCGCCCGCCGCTCGCTGCAGCTGCAGCGCGTGATCGGAATGGCCTGGGTGCCGAGCGCGCTCGCCGCCGATGGCCAGAGCATCACGATCTCAGACGAGGGGGCGCACCTGACGGCAGCGGTGGTCACCGAGCCCTTCCACGACCCGGCCGGAGAGCTGCTGCGCTCGTGAGCCTCGACTTCCTGACCCCGGACGCCGCCGCGCAGCGCGAGACACGGGCGCGCTCGCCGATGGAGCGACGGGCCGTGGCAGCCGGCGCGCGACTGTCGCCGATCGAGGGCTGGAACGTGCCGAACGCATATGGCGAGCCCATCACCGAGCGCGAGCGGCTGACGCAGACCGTGGGCTTCGCCGATCGCTGCAGCCTGACCAAGCTCGAGTTGCAGGCCGAGCCAGAGACACTCGCGCGGATCGTCGCCCAGGCAGGCGGCGGCGTCAGGCTCGAGCCGGGGATGGCCGCTCGCGCGCAGGATGCGTGGTGGTGCCCGGTCACGCCCGAGCGACTGCTCGTGCTCGGCGAGCCCGGAGCCTCTGAGCCGCTGCGCGCCGCGCTCACGCGCGCGGCGCAGGAGGCGGCCGGGACCGTGACGCTCGTCGATCTCACCAGCGGACTGGCAGCGCTCTCGCTCCTCGGCCCCGGCGCCCGCGAGCTGCTCGCGCGCTTCTGCGCGATCGACGTGCGACCCAAGGTCACCCCCGTGGCGGGCTTTCGCCCAGGCTCGGTCGCGCGCACCCCCGGCTACCTGCTCGTGGAGGCCGAGGATCGCCTGCTCGTGCTCGTGGGCTGGGCGCTCGGGGAGTACCTGTGGCAGGTCGTCGCGGATGCGGCGGCGGACCTCGGCGGCGGCCCCGTGGGCGCCGAAGCGCTCGCCCACCACGTGGAGGCGGCCCGTGCGTGAGATCTTCCGTCCCGGGCGGATGTGGCGCCGGCGGGGCGAGCTGCGCGACTCCTACGACGTGGTGATCGTCGGCGCGGGCGCGCATGGCCTGGCGACCGCGTACTACCTGGGCCAGCTCGGCGTCAAGAACGTGGCGGTGCTGGAGCAGGGGTACATCGGCTCGGGCGCGGCCGGGCGCAACACCACGATCCTGCGCTCCAACTACAAGACGCCGGAGGGCGCACGCTTCTACGACGCGAGCATCAAGCTCTATGAAGGCCTCTCGGCCGAGCTTGACTTCAACATGCTGTTCTCGCAGTGCGGGCATCTCACGCTCGCGCACAGCGATCGCGCGATGTTCGTGATGGCCAATCGCGCCGAGGTCAACCGCCTGCACGGCATCGACTCGCGCTTGGTGGATGCCGATGAGGTGAAGCGCCTGTGCCCGCAGCTGAACGTGTCCGAGGATGTGACCTATCCGATCCTTGGAGCGCTCTACCATCCGCCGGGCGGGATCATCCGTCACGACGCGGTGGTGTGGGGATACGCCAGGGGCGCAGACCGGGCGGGCGTGGAGATCCACCCCTACACCAAGGTGGAGGGCTTTCAGACCGGGCGCGACGGGCGAGTGAACACGGTGCAAACCAATCGAGGGACGATCAAGGCGGGACAGGTGATCAGCGCCACTGCCGGCTGGAGCACGCTCGTGTGCGCGATGGCGGGCGTGGAGCTGCCGATCACGACGCACATCCTGCAGGCGTGCGTGACCGAGCCCGTGAAGCCGCTGCTGGACGTGGTGATCGTCTCATCGCAGATGCACGTGTACATCTCCCAGTCCGACCGCGGCGAGTTCGTGATGGGCTCGGAGATCGAACCGTGGACCACCTACCGGATGCAGGGCACGCTCAACTTCCTGCAGGACCTCACGCGGCATACGCTCGAGCTGTTCCCCCAGCTGGAGCACGCGCGGCTGCTGCGCAGCTGGGCGGGGCTGTGCGACCTCTCGCCCGACTACAGCCCGATACTGGGGCGCACGATGGTTGAGAACTTCCACGTCAGCGCCGGCTGGGGCACCTACGGCTTCAAGGCCGCACCGATCGTCGGCAAGACGCTCGCTGAGCTGATCCACAGCGGCAGCACGCCGGAGCTGATCGCGCCGTTCGCGCTCGAGCGCTTCTATGAAGACCGGCTCGTATCCGAGCTCGCGGCCGCGGCGGTCAGCCACTGACATGGCCTACCTCGGCTCGCACACAGGGCCCGGGATCGTGGCGGCGGTGTCGCGCTTCCTGTTCGAGCAGGGAGCCAACATAGTCACCTCCGACCAGTACTCAACGCATCCCGAGCAAGGCACCTTCTTCATGCGCTCGACCTTCTACCTGCCGTCGCTGGACGATGAGCGGGCGGCGTTCGAGACGGCGTTCGACGAGCTCGCAAAGCGCTTCAGCATGGAGTGGCGCATCGCCTACGCCAGCGACCGCAGGCGCGTGGCGCTGATGGCCTCCCGAGCCGATCACTGCCTGCTCGACCTGCTCTGGCGCAACCGGCGCGGCGAGCTGGACATGGACGTGGTCTGCGTGATCTCAAACCACGACCTGCTGCGCGACGAGGTGGAGCGACTGGGCGTGCCGTTCGTGCACATCCCCGTCACCCGGGAGACCAAGCCCGAGGCCGAGGAGCGTGCCCTGCAGCGCCTCGTGGGCGCGATCGACCTGCTCGTGCTGGCCCGCTACATGCAGATCCTCTCCCCTAGCTTCCTGGCGCGGATCGGCTGCCCGGTCATCAACATCCACCACTCGTTCCTGCCCGCGTTCGCCGGCGCAGATCCCTACCGACACGCTTATGAGCGGGGGGTAAAGCTGATCGGCGCCACCGCCCACTACGCGACCGACGAGCTCGACGAGGGGCCGATCATCGAGCAGGACGTGGTCCGCGTGGGCCACCGCTACACGGTCGAGGACCTCGAGCGCGTGGGACGAGACCTCGAGCGCCTGGTGCTCGCCCGCGCCGTGCGCAGCCAGCTTGACGACCGCGTGCTCGCCCACGAGGGGCGCACGATCGTCTTCTGAGCGCGGGCTCGGCGGGCTCGGCTCAGGCCACAGCTCGCGGGCTCGGCTCAAGCCGCGTCCAGCGCGTGCTCGCGGCGGCGCCGGCGCCAGGCGCGTGCGAGGCCGGCGAGGGCTAGGAGAACGAGCGCGAGCGGCGCCAGAGCCGCGGCGGCGATCAGCAGCACCGTGGCCGCCACCACCAGCACCCGGCCGGCGTCGTGGAGCCCGCGGTCCAGGGTGAGGCCTTCGCTGCGCACGGGCGCGTCGCCGAGCACGCTCACTTCCACTTCGGAGGTGCTCGCGCGCTGGGAGATGGAGTGCAGGGCGGACTGCGCCTGCGCGATCGTCCCCCGGGACTGAAGGAGCCGTTCGCGCAAGCTCGCTATCTGCCCTTCGCTCGTGGCCGCGGCGAGCGCGCGCAGCAACGCCTGGCGTTCGGCCTCGGCGTCGGACAGCCGCTGGCGCGCGGCGCTGTAGGCGTCGGTGATGTCCTGTAGCGACTGGCTCTCCGCGCGCACCTGAGCAAGCCGCCCGATCGACGCCAGCACTGCGCCGAGCCTGGCGCTGGGAACACGCAGCATGAGCATGGCTTCGCTGGGTCCCTGCTGCTGGATCTGCACGTGCGAGCTCTCCACGAAGCCTTCATCGGCGGCGGCCAGGCGCGCCACCCCGTCAGCGGCGTCCTGCACGCCCGAGGCGGTGGTGCTGAGCGTGATCGAGGCTGCGAGCTGCTGCACACGCCCAGGCGCCGCCGAGACTGTGCCGGCCGCGGCTCGTGGCGAGCCTTCCTCGCCGCCCACGGCCGCGAACGGGGCTCGCGGAGCGCTGGTGGCGCTTTCGACGGCGCCCCTGCCCGACGCCGGGGTGCTGCGCGCCGCGGCGGGACCTCGCTGCGCGCTCTGTCCCGGCCGTGACGGGGTCGTGACGAGCACCACCGCCACGACCACTGCGAGCGCTGTGGCGAGGCCACCGGAGATCAGCGCTGTGCGCGATCGCAGCCAGGCGGGCCGCACCACGCGGCGCTCCAGCTCCTCTCGCAGGCGCTCATGGAAGGCCGGGTCCATCGCCGGTGCCATCGCGCGCACGTCTGCGCGCAGCTCGCGCCAGCCGTCGGCGGTCGGGCCCTCGGCCTCGCCACTCAGCGCCGCCTCGAGCTCTGCCAGCCAGCGCTCGTCAGGGTCCGCGCCGGGGCCCGCTGGGAAGGGGACGATCCTCATGCGACCTCCTCGCGTTGCAGCCGGCCGGCGCCCTCTCGCAGCCGCGTGAGGGCACGGTGGAGGCGAGTGGCGGCGTTCGACTCGCTGATGCCGAGCGCCCGAGCGAGCTCGGCGTTGGAGAGCTCGCCGTGGAACTTCAGGAGCACCACCTCGCGCTCGCGCGGGGACAACGCGGCGAGCGCCTGGCCCACGGCTGCGCGACGCTCCACGGCGTCGAGCGCCTCGCTCGATCGAGCGCCTGCGGAGATCTCCTGCGGCAGATCTCCGCGCGGTCGGCGCCGTCGCTGCCGTAGCTCATCGAGCGCTGCGTTGCGCGCGATCGCGAACAGCCACGCGCGAGGCGTTCCGCGACGGTGATCCAGCCGCGAGCGGGAGCGGTACAGGCGCTCGAACGCAAGCGAGGTGACGTCTTCGGCAGCCGAGCGCTCGCCCAGCAGCGAGATCACGTAGCCGTGCACATCGGCCGCACACTCGCGAAAGAGCGCATCGAAGGCCTGCGCATCGAGCGCGCCGCGCCACACGCTCGACACCTGGGGCGGCTGCTCATCAGAGGGGCACACGGATCTGCTCACCACCCTAACTACGCCGCGGCCGGGCGATCCATCACACGGGGGCCGCCGCCGAGGCGACCCCCGTCCCCTCAATCCCTCAGCCGAAGTACCAGCGCTGTGCAGCGGTCCCGTTGCATTCCCAGATCTGCAGCTGATTGCCGTTGGTGGTGTTCGAGCTCGGCACATCGAGGCATTTGCCGAGCGCGCGGAGCGTGTGGTCCGAGCCGATCGTCCAATGCTGGTTGCTGCCTGTGTTGCAGTGCCACAGCTCCACTTTCGTGCCGCTGGAGGAGCTTCCGCCGGTTACGTCCAGGCACTTGCCGAGCGCGGTCAGCAGCGTGGTGCCGCCGCTGCTGTGGGCCCAGATCTGGGCGCCGGAGCCGTTGCAGTCATAGATCTGCACCGGCGTGCCGTCGGCCGTGCCCGAGGAGCGAACGTCGACGCACTTGCCCGAGTTGATGCCCGAGGTGACCTTGCCGGGGACCGTGCCCAGCGCGCTGTCGGCGCGGTTGACCACGTCCCAGGAGTGCATGTAGTTGGGGTGGAAGGCGCCCGTGTGTGAGATTTCGCCGAAGACGACCTTCCGTTCGAGCGGCAGCGACATGTAGATCGCCGATTCCCACGGGACGACGTCATCCTGATAGGAGCCGAAGGTCGTCCAGGTCGTGCCGGCCGTGCCCTGCGGATTGCCGTTCTGGTTGAGCCAGTTGAGGTCCGTCGAGCCAGGCGCCATCGTCGAGCACTGCGTGCCTCCAAAGCAGAATTCCGTGTACCACGCGGCGCCATTGTGCGGGCCGCCGAACGTCACCACGTCGGAGACGTTGATCGGCGGCGAGAAGCCCGAGACCCCGCTCAGCGCTCCGTACACCGCTCCGCGGGTCACGAGGCTTCCCATCGAATAGCCGACGACGTCGACGGTGACGCCTTTGGAGGTGTACTGGCTGTAGACGTATTTGGAGAAGGCCGCGGCGATCTTCTTCCAGGATTCGCTGTCGCCGTAGCTGCCGTAGGAGTGCAGGTTGACGTTGCAGTTGACGTCTTCGGCGTAGTAGCCGACCTTCACCATCGCGCCGGTGAAGCCTTCCGAGCGCATCTGGCTGATCATCGTGTCGAAGTCCCCGCCGCAGTCGGTCGAGTCCGATGTGGGGTTGTAGCCGTGCACCAACAGCACCGTGTTGGCCTTGTTGGGCGTGAGCGCGGCGGCCGATGACGCGGCCCCGAGCGTCACCACGAGTGCGAGGAGCGAGACCTTTGCGAGCCTCCAACGACGCACCTGACCCCCGCCGGCGCGTGTGCTCCAGGTTCCATTCTCCACGAGTCTCCTCCCCGAGCGGCACGCATGATGCCGTTAGATGTGAACAGGTGCCGATCCTCGCAGGTTGCGCGAGCGCGGTCTTGACCGATGAGACGCATTCAGCGCGTGCGCGGCGGGCGCGAGTTGTGCCTATGAGACAGATCCTGGCCGGCGGCCGCGCGGCGCCCCCGGGTTCGCCGCTCAGCGCCCCCGCGCTTGCCGCTCAGCGCCCCGGGAGGGCGAGGCGCAGCACCCGGCGATAGACCGATCCGTACTGGCGCCCGAGGCGTCCGCTGTTGTAAGGCAGGCCGTGGCGCTCGCACACCGCGCGGACCTGCGGCGCGATCTCCGCGTAGCGGTTGCTGGGCAGGTCGGGGAACAGATGGTGCTCGATCTGGAAGGAGAGGTTGCCGCTCAGCAGATGGAACAGGCGGCCACCGTCCAGGTTGCACGAGCCGAGCAGCTGGCGCCGGTACCAGCCGCCGCGCGTCTCCTCGCGGCACTGCTCTTCGGTGAACGTCTCGGCCCCCTCTGGGATGTGACCGCAGAACACGATTGTGTGCACCCATACGTTGCGCACGATGTTGGCGACGACGTTGCCGGCGAGCGCTCGCCGCGCACCCCGGCGTCCCGCCAGGGCGGGGAACAGCGCATAGTCCTTGAGGATCTGACCGCGCGCCTTGCGCAGCAGCGCCACGATCTCACCGCGCGCCTTGGCCTTGGACTTCTCGCCCCTGCGCACGGCGTCGAGCTCGAGGTCGTAGAGCGCGATGCCCCACTCGAACACCACGGCCATCAGGAAGAAGTAGAGCGGCTGGGCCAGGTAGACGGGGTGCCAAGGCTGCTCGGGCTCCACGCGCATCGCGGAGTAGCCGAGGTCGCGGTCGCGGCCGAGCACGTTGGTGTAGACGTGGTGCTGGAAGTTGTGCGCGTACTTCCACGAGGCGGCGGTGGAGGCCGCATCCCACTCCCACACGCTCGAGTGGATCACCGGGTCGCCCATCCAGTCCCACTGTCCGTGCAGCACGTTGTGGCCGATCTCCATGTTCTCGAGCACCTTGGACAGCGCCAGCAGCGCCGTGCCGGCGATGGCCGCTGGGGCGAAGCGCGCGCCCAGCAGCAGCGCGCGGCCGGCGAGCTCCAGGCGGCGCTGCGTTGCGATCACGCGCGTGATGTAGGCGCGATCGCGGGCGCCCAGGTCGGCGCGCACCGCGTCGCGAATCGCGTCGAGCTCGCCGGCGAGCGCCTCGAACTGGTCGGGCGCGGCCACGGACGGCACTCCCGTGTCCCGCGTCGCGGTGGCGAGCGGCATCCGGGGGATCGTAGGCGCTATCGGCTCAGGCTGCGTCGGCCAGCAGCTCCCGCTCCCGCGCGGGAGCGGTGCCCTCGGCGTCCGGTACTGAGCCCGAGCCACCGAGCCGCGGCGGCAGCGCGAGCCTGCCGATCTTGCGCACCACGCTGCCGAACTGCCTGGGCAGCGAGCCGGTGTTGTCGGGGATGCCGTAGCGCTCGCGGATGCGCTGGACCTCGAGCGAGATCTCCGCATAACGGTGCGCGGGGAGGTCGGGGAACAGGTGGTGCTCGATCTGGAAGCTGAGGTTGCCGGCGAGGATGTGGAAGAGCTTGCCGCCGGTGAGGTTGGCCGAGCCGAGCATCTGCCGGTAGTACCACTCGCCGCGCGTCTCGCTCTCGGCTTCCTCCTCGGTGAACTCCTGGGTGCCGTCGGGGAAGTGACCGCAGAAGATGATCGTGAACGACCACAGGTTGCGTGCGAGGTTGGCGGTGGCGTTGCCGGCCAGCACGAACGGGAAGGAGGGACCGGAGAGCAGCGGGAACAGGGCGTAGTCCTTCAGGCTCTGGCCACGCACCTTGCGCCAGATGTCCCCGAGCATCCCGCGCTTCTCCGCGAGCGTGGTCTCGCCCGCGGCGATCCTCTCGGCCTCCAGGTCGTGCAGCGCCACCCCGTACTGGAAGAACATTGCAAGCAGCGCCGCGTAGAGCGGGTTGCCGAGGTAGTAGGGACGCCACGGCTGATCCTCTGACATGCGCAGGACGCCGTAGCCGATGTCGCGGTCCTTGCCCACCACGTTGGTGTGGGTGTGGTGCATGTAGTTGTGGGAGTGGCGCCACTGATCGCCCGGGCAGGCGGTGTCCCACTCGAACGTCTTGCCGTTCAAGCGGGGCTCGTTCATCCAGTCGTACTGCCCGTGCATGACGTTGTGACCGATCTCCATGTTGTCGAGGATCTTCGACAGCGACAGCGCAGCGGTGCCGGCGAGCCAGGCGGGCGGCAGGAATCCGAGCATCAGCAGGCCGCGGCCGGCGACCTCGAGCCCGCGCTGGGCGCGGATTACCCGGTTGATGTAGTCGGCATCGCGCTCCCCGAGGTCGGCCAGAACGCGCGCGCGAAGCGCGTCGAGCTCCTGGCCGAGCTCCTCGAGCTGCTCAGCGCTGAGTGGAGCTGGGGAGGCGGTCGCAGCTGGGTCGTTGGACATGGGTGGCTCCTTGTTGGGGTGGCGGTTTCAGAGATCGAGGGCGACGTCGCCCACCGGCACGGACACGCAGATGCGAATCCGCTCCTCCTTGGCGCTGGACAACTCACCCGTGATCACGTTGCGCACGACGCCGGCGGTCTTCACGCAGGTGCAGGTGTTGCAGATGCCCATGCGACAGCCGTGCTCGGGCGAGAGGCCCGCGTCCTCGGCCTGCTCGAGAAGGGGCATGCCGCTGTTGGTGGCCTCGCGTCCGCTCGCGGCGAACCTGACGAGCCCGTCGGCGCCGTCGGTGTCGAACGTGAGCGCGGGAGGCGTGAACGTCTCCACCGCGGGCTCGGGCAGGCCGTCCTTGGCCCACACCGCGCGGACCGAGTCGATCAGCGCAGGTGGACCGCAGACGAACGTGGCTGCGCGGGCGGGATCGGAGATGACCGCGCGCAGGTGCTCGCGCCCGAAGCGCCCTGCGAGCGGCGGTCCGTCGCCGCGCGTGAAGCCGCGGCGCACCTGTAGAGCGTCGTGGCGTTCAGCGAGCCGGTCCAGCTCGGGCCCATAGAGGGCGAACTCGCGCGAGCGCGCGTAGTTGAGGAAGCCGATCTCCCCGGCGAAGCCCTCGTCGCAGAGGGTGCGCAGCATCGCCATCACCGGCGTGATGCCGCTGCCGCCGCTGATCAGCAGGACGCTCTCAGGTCGGGTGGGGGGCAACACGAACTCACCGTCAGCCTGGGTCAGGCCGACGATCATTCCCGGGCGCGCGTTGTCGCGCAGATAGCGCGAGACCTTGCCCTCGGGGTGCGTTGAGACGGTCAGCTCGAGCACACCTTGGGCGGCGTGCTGCGAGCCCGCCGGCGAGTACGGCCGCGTCTCGCGCACACCGTCGATCTCCACGCTCAGCCCCACGAACTGGCCCGCGCGCAGCCCGCGCCAGTTCGCGTTGGGCCGCAGCGTGAGCGTGGCGCTCTTGGGCGTCTGGTGGCAGACCGAGGTGATCTCCGCGCGCACGTCGTCTTTGACGAGCAGCGGCCGCACGAGCTCGACGTAGCGATCCACGCCGTGCGGGTAGGCGAGCGCCTCCAGCAGGCTCGAGCGCAGCACGCGCAGGCCCAGGCGACGTGGCGAGATCGCGGAGGACAGCGCTATCGACCCGGCTCAGTGGGTGTACGCATGTTCACAGAGTACACTTACACCGGCCCTTGCGGACCGATACATCTGTGAGGTTAGTCACACCCATGAGCGTGAACACCCGTACACCAATCAGCGTGACCCGGCAGCAGCGCAAGCAGCGCACGCGCCGGGCGCTGCTTGACGCCGCGCTCGATCTGCTCGAGGCGCAGAGCTTCTCGAGCCTCAGCCTGCGACAGGTCACGCGCGCAGCCGGGGTGGTCCCCACGGCCTTCTACCGCCACTTCGACGACATGGAGCAGCTCGGCCTGGTGCTGATCGAGGAGTCGTTTCGCACGCTGCGGGCGATGATCCGCGCGGCACGCACCGACGCAGCCACCGACGAGCATGTGATCCGGCGCTCTGTGGAGATACTGGCCGTCTATGTGCACGAGCACCACACGCACTTCCGCTTCATCGCACAGGAGCGCTTTGGCGGCATGGCAGCGCTGCGGCAGGCGATCCGCCTGGAGATCCGTCTGTTTGCGAGCGACCTCGCCACCGATCTCGCGCGCTTCCCCTACTTGGAGCGCTGGAGCACAGAGGATCTGCAACTGCTTGCCGGCCTGATGGTGGGCGCGATGGTGTCGACCGCCGAGGCCATCCTCGACGCCTCACCGGAGGACCCCTCGGTGGAGGCGGAGATCGTGGCGCGCGCTCGGCGCCAGCTGAGGATGATCACGCTGGGCGTGCCGGAGTGGCGCAGCCCCCCGGCCTGAGGACTTGCCGAGCGGATAGGGTGGCACGCGTTGACCCCAGCGCTACCTACATCGGGTCTGGCCATGAGGCTCCGCCGCCGGCTCGCAGGCGGCTCTGGCGCCGTGGATGCGCTGCGCTCGGCGTGGTCGCGCTACCCCGGCGAATGGGAGCGGGACTCGGCTCTCAGCATGGGCGCGGAGACGCTTGGCGACGAGTGGGGCGGGCCGGCGTTCGCCGACCGCGTGATCGAGCTCGCCACGCCCTACCTCGGGCCCGAGGTGGACGTGCTGGAGCTCGGCTGCGGAGGCGGCAAGTTCAGCGGTCGCCTGGCGCCGAGGTGTCGCTCGCTGGTGTGCGCTGACATCTCCGAGCAGATGATCGAGCGCACGCGGGCAACGCTGAGCGAGCGAGGGCTGGACGCGAACGTGGACTACCGGGTGCTGAACGGCGTGGACTTCGACGGCATCCCCGATCGCTCGGTGGACTTCATATTCAGCTACGACGTGCAACTGCACCTCCAGCCGGAGAACGTCTTTGGCTACATGCGCGCCGCGCGCCGTGTGCTGCGCGACCACGGGGTGTTCATGTTGCATCAGATCAACCTGGCCTCCGAGGGAGGCATGGAGCACTTCCTCGGCCAGTACCACTTCGGCGCGTGGAAGCTCGACCTGTACCACCCGTTGCGTCGCGGCTTCATCTACTTCATGAGCGCCGATCAGATGAGCGCCCTCGCCGACGCCGCGGGGCTCGCGGTGGCAGACATCGTCAGTGAATTCCCATCCAAGGGCTCAGCCTTGTGGGAGGCGAATCGCGGACGCGACGTGATCGGCTTTCTGAGGCTGATGCCGAGCAGGCTGCGGGACATACCGCGGGAGTCTGTGCGGCTCGTCAGAGCGGCCGGCAGCCCGACTGTGTACGCGGTTGTGAACGGCGAGCGGATGGCCTTCGCCTCCCCGCGGCAGATGGAAATCGCAGGCTTTCGCATGGACGAGGTCGAGGTGCTGGAGCCGGACGACGTGGCCGCAGTGCGCGAGGCTGAGCCCCTGGCGGCGTGGGAGTGATCGCGACCGCTGACTGTCGTCGTTGACCTGTCATTCACCGGCGATCCCGGCGATCGAACCATTCCGCTGATCGGCATCAGCGCCGCACGAGCCGGCCCCTTCAGCTAAGCTGCCCGGCCATGGCCGGGGGGGCCGAGACGCAGCCGCAGGACCATGCGCCGTCCGCTGTCGGCGAGGCTGGCTTCGCGCTGTCGCTGGTCGCATCGACCCTTGGTCTGCTGATCTACGTGTACCTGATCGGGTGGGTGGTGACCTGGGTGCGGCTGGCGGCCGCGCGGCTGCCAAGCGAGGTGGCCACCAGCGCCTTCGACACCAAGCAGCTGTTCGGCGTGGGCCTGCGCACGGCGTTCTTCATGGGTCTCATCTTCACCGCCGCATGCGTCCTTGCCTACCTGAGCGCTACCCGCAACTGGGACGCCAACCGCGAGGACTGGCACGCGCTGATTCACGAAGGCGGCATCCGCAAGGCGCACCAACCTCTGGAAGACCCGCAAGAGCGCGCCAGGTGGAAGAAACGGCGCGAACGGGAGCTCGCCCGGGTTCGAGCGCGCCGCGCCGAGAGCGTGCAGGCGTTCGCGGGACAGAGGCTCCTGAAACGCCCGCTCAAGCCCTTGCAGGGTTGGGCGACGAAGCGACGTGATGCCGCAGAGGCGGTGGTGGAAGCGCAGGATCCGGCGGCAGCCGCACACGAGCTACACCCCAGCCAGGAAGCGCCCGCCGCCGGCGTCGCTGTGCCGGCCGAGGACCGCGTGCTGCGCGTGGTGGCGGGCTTCAACATCCTTGTGATCTCCACGGTGACCGGCCTCGCCGCGGGCCGGCTACTGGACCTCCTGCCGGGCGGGTGGTGGCTGGGGCTCGTGCTCGGCATCGTGGTGGGCTTGGGCGTGTGGTCGGTGCTCGTGCGCCTTGGCCCGCTGATCGCCCGTCCGTCCGCGCATGCGCTCGTGTGGGGCCTCGTGGCGGCCACGGCGCTGCTCGCGGCCGCCCCGCTCGGCCTGCTCGTGATCGGGAGCGTGGCGGTCTCCACGCTCGGCCGCGCGCTCGCCAGACGCCGCCTCCCTGGATCCTTCTCGGAGCTGCTGCGCTCGCCCCTCCCGTGGGCGTTGCTGAGCCTCTACACGCTCGTGGGACTGGCCTACTACGCCTCCCCGCCCGTGTCATTCCAGCGCGCCGTGGTGAGAACAGCCACAGGCGAGGAGCGGGTGGGCGGGTACCTGAGCCGCACCTCCGTGGGGCTCTACCTGGTCACCTGCACGCCGCTCGCGGACGCCACCTCGACGGGCGAGCGCGTGCAGCTGATCCCCTCGGGCGCAATCAGGCAGGTGACGCTCGGCGGCCCGCTGGCGCAGCTCGACTCAGGCGAGCGGCCCTCGCTTGCCACGCTCGGCCTGCGCGCGCTGGGGGTCAACGCGCACGTCGAATCGCTGGTGAGCGCCGACACGCGCGCGCGGCGGGCGACGTGCGCCGGTGCACCGCCTCCGCACCTGACCGGCGCCGAAGAGAGCCCTGGGCTGGGCGCCGGGGTGATCGTCGGGCCGGGACCGGTTAGCGGCCAGGCGCACGACGGCGAGCCGCCCATCCAGGCCAGCCCCACGCCGGCCGCCATCGCCAGGCTCGCCCGGCTGTATCAGCCGACCTTGGAGGTGAGCGTTGCCGACCGCTTCTGGCCGGTGTCTGTGGGAGCTGTGCTCAAAGACCGCGGCAGCAATGGCCGCACCACCTGCATGGTCCGCTACGAAGCCGCCAAAGTGTGCACGCAGTTGCGCAACCTCAGCGAGCTGAAGCCCCAGGGCAGCGCCGAAGGCGACTTCCTGCGCTTCCCCGCGCCGCGCAAGAGCAACCCGAGCAACCAGTTCCACGCGTTCCTGGGCGGCCAGTACATCTTCCCCGGCCCCGATCACAGCTGGCTTGCCGATCCGGGCCTTCTGCATCCGTGGAGCACCGCGCAGATCTACTTCTTCTTCGCGGGGCCGCTGTCCCAGCGCGATTGGCCCGGAAACGCGCGCAACCCGGACGTGCCCGACGGGCTGATCGGCCTCGAGTACTGGTTCTTCTATCCCTACAACTACTACCCCACGATCATCAGCTCCTCGCTGATGGAGGAAGCGCCCATCGCAGGCGAACACCTGAACACCGACCTGCACCAGGGCGACTGGGAGCACGTGACCGTGCTGGTGGACCCGAAGACGCTCGCGCCCCGCTGGCTGTACATGGCGCGCCACGCCGATGAGGGCGCGTTCCTCCCGTGGGAAAGCCCCACGCTGTCCTTCGACGGGACCCACCCGATCGTGCAAGCCGCCTACGGCGGGCACCCCACATACGACGACCACTGCGGCGCAAGACCCCGTGGCAGGGTGTTCTACATCTCTAGCGACTGGGTGGTGTGCGGCGGGGGCCGCTTCGCATTCCGCGCCGCCAGCACGCCGCTGGTGGACCTCGCACAGACCACCTGGGCCTGCTGGCGCGGCTTCTTCGGTGAGGCCAGCGGCTGGCGGAGGACACAGAAGCTCAAGGCCCTCCCCGAATCGGACAACATAATCGACAAGGCGCTCAAGGTGGTTTACGCGCCCGGGCCCCGCTCGCCCCTGCGCCAGGGTGAGAACGCAAAGCTGAACGGCGGACAGAGCGTGTGCGAAGGCGAACAGCAGCACCGCCTGGAGGAAGCAGCCGCCCCGGCGCTGAGACGCGTGCCACTCCCCTGAGACCACCAATGCTCCTCGACCTCCACGCCCACTACCCGATGCACCTGCTGCCGCAGGAGCGCAGGCGCACCCACGAGCAACTGAAGCGCTGGCGGCGGGCGCGCATTCGCGCGAGGATTGTGCGCACGCTGTCGCGTTTCATCAACTACCAGGGGCCGGGCGACAGCCCCGGAGTGACCCTCGAGCTGATGCAGGCGGGCGATGTTGGCGTGATCTTCTCGGCGCTGTACCAGCCCTTCGATGAGATCGACCTGGACAAGCGCTACGGCGCGCGCCCCGATGGCGGCTACTTCCAGGATCTCATCGACCAGCTCGAGGACGTCGAGGCTGACATCGCAGCGCAGCGGAGCGCAGGCGCGGCGGTCGCCATCGCGCACTCGCCACAGGAGCTCGCGGCGGCCCTCGACGGCGGCCGGCAGGTGCTCATCCACTCCGTCGAGGGCGGCTTTCACCTCGGCGGCGAGGAGCGTGAGATCGCCGAGAACGTCCACACGCTGGCCGAGCGCGGCGTGGTGTGCATCACCGTGGCGCACCTGTTCTGGCGCGGCGTGGCCACCAACAGCCCCGCTCTGCCGTTCATGAGCGACGGTCTCTACGACCTGGTGTTCCGCCAGCCCAAGCGCGAGGGCCTGAGCGCCCTGGGCGTGGCGGCGGTGCAGGCGATGGCCGAGCACGGGATCCTCATCGACATCACGCACATGAGCGACCGCGCGATCACCGACACGTTCGACCTGCTCGACGAGCGCCGCTGCGATCCCCCGATCCCGGTGATCGCCACGCACATGGCCTGCCGCCTGGGCAAGCTCCGCTACAACCTCAGCGACGAGACGATCGCGCGCGTGGGCAAGACGGGCGGGCTGCTCGGGCTGATCGCCTGCGAGCACTACATCAGCGACGGCAACGCCAAGCCCGCGTCGTTCGAGGACTCCTTCGCCCTGCTCTGCAAGCACATCGACCACATCTGCGAGGTAACCGGCTCCACCGACCACGTGGCGTTCGGCAGCGACCTCGACGGCTACATCAAGCCGGCGCTGCCCGGGATCGAGCACCTGGGTCGCATGCGCACGCTACAGGAAGCGCTCACTGCGAAGTACGGGGCCGAGAAGGCAAGCAAGTTCTCAAGCGGCAACGCACTGCGGGTGCTCGGCACGGCCTGGCAGAGGGCAGCGCCACCGCGCGCGGCGCCCCCCGGCGCGACTGCGGCCTAGCGGCGCTCATCCGGTCATCAGCCAGCCGCCGTCCACCTGCAGCACCTGCCCCGTTATGTAGCCGCCGCCGTCGGAGGCCAGGAACAGGACCGCCTCGGCGATCTCCTCGGGCACGCCCATGCGCTTCAGCGGCGTCATCGCAATCGCCTGCTCGAGTTGGGCAGGGTCGATGTCCCAGTCCTCCTCCCAGTTGGCCTCGATGGCCCCCGGTGAGATGGCGTTCACGCGGATCACCGGCGCGAGGTCGCGCGCCAGCGACGCGGTGAACGCCCGCACCGCGCCCTTTGCCGTGCAGTAGCCCACCGCCACCGAGTTGATCAGGTTCTCCTGGTCCACGCCGTTGCCGTAGGAGCCGGAGAAGTTCACGATCGCGCCCCGCCCCGCGGCCTCCATGTGCTCCTTCACCGCCTGGCACATGCGCACGCTGCCCAGCACGTCCACGTCGAGCAGCTGTGCGAGGTTGCGCGTATCGATTTGCTGCGAGCGAACATAGTCGCGGGGGTCGATGCGCCCGGCGGTGTTGACGAGGATCTCAACGCTCCCGTAGCGCTCCACCACGCCCGCCACGAAGTCGCGCACGGACCCCATTTCGGTCACGTCCAGCACACCCGCATACGCCTCGCCGCCCGCCGCTTCAATCGCCTCGACGTTGGCCTGCGCCGAGTCACGTGAGCTTCGATAGCCGAGCGCCACGCGAGCGCCCTCGCGGCCGAGCGCGCGCGCCACAGCCCCTCCGAGCGCGCCGCCCGCACCCGTGACAACGGCCACTCGCCCCGTGAACCTATGGCCGTCATTCCACAGCTTGTCCATCGCTGCCTCCCATGTTCGATCACCAAGCCCGCCGGCACGGCCGGCGGGAGCACATTACACGTACTGGACAACTTGTCCAGTCGCTAGCGTGCCGCCCTGGTGTCGAGGATGGTCTCAGCGATCGTGTCGATGGCGAGGGTGATCTGCTCGTCGGAGATCACGAACGGCGGCGCGAACAGGAGGATGTCATCGAGCAGCGGCCTCATTCGCAGGCCGCGCATTTGCAGCTCGTCGGCGACGAGCTGCGAGCGATGCTGATCGGGCGGAAAGCGCTCTCGGGTCTCGCGGTCGGCGACCAGCTCGATCCCCGCGATCAGCCCGACGGAGCGCACGTCGCCCACCTCCTCGAGCTCGGTGAGCCGAGCGAGCTCCGCCGCCAGGTGCGTCCCGCGCGCAGCCACCTCAGCGACGAGGCCCTCGCGCTCGATGATGTCCAGGCAGGCCATCGCCACCGCGCACGCCACCGGATGGCCTGAGTGCGTGAAGCCGTGCATGAGCGGCGTGTCGTACTGCGAAGCGTCGCGCAGCCAGCTCCACAGCTTCGCCCCCAGCACCACGCCGCCGAGCGGGATGTAGCCGTTGGTGATGCCCTTGGCGAACGTGAGCAGGTCGGGGGTGACCTCGTCGCGCTGCACTCCGAGCCAGTGACCGGTCCGTCCAAAGCCGGTGACGACCTCATCGGCGATGAGGAGCACGTCGTGCCTGTCACACACCCTACGAACGGCCGCGAGGTAGCCGCGGGGCGGCACGATCGCGCCGCCGGCGCCCATCACGGGCTCGACGAGCACTGCCGCCACGCGGTCGCTCCCGGCCGCGACGATGGCTTCCTCGAGCGCGTCTCCGCGACACACCCCGCACTGCTCCGGATCGCATGGGACGCCCGCCGGGCACCTGTACTGGTAGGGCGCGGGAAAGTGGTGGATGTCCTGGGCAAAGGGGCCGAATCCCTCGTGGTAGGCAGCGAGGCCGGTGGCCTGGGTGGTCGCTATCGCCAGCCCGTGGTAGGCCCGGTCGTGCGTGAGCACCACGGACTTCTGTGGGCGGCCCTGCGATGCCCAATGGGCGCGCGCGAGCTTGATCGCGCTCTCGTTCGCCTCCGATCCACCCGAGGTGAAGAACACGGCGCTGTCCTTGCCGAGCGTCTGCAGGGCCAGGCGCTCCGCCAGTTCGATCGCGGGCGGACTGGCGGTGCCGCCGAAGGTGGTGCAGTAGGCCAGGCGCGACATCTGCGCGGCAGCGGCCTCGACGAGCTCCTGACGACCGTAGCCCAGGTTGACCGTCCACAGCCCCGAGATGCCATCCAGCACGCGGCGTCCGTCGGCGAGCAGCAGCTCACATCCGGCGCCCTCCACCACCACCGTCGGTCCGCTCTCGCCGAGGCGCGCGTGGTTGGTCAAGGGATGGACCAGGTGCGCGAGGTCCGATGCGACGAGCGCCGCCGTGGCAGCAGCCGCCTGGCGCGCCCTGTCGGCGTCGCTGGCAACCCCCCCGTCGGCTCTACCCATGGAACGCCACGATAACAGAGATTAGACAAGGTGTCCAGCCATGCTGGACAGCATGAGCGCGACTGCTGCTGCGCGATCCAGGTTGGCGAGCAAGCCCGCGGCGGCGAGCAGGTACTCGCCGTCGATCGCGATGCGCGGGTTGCGTGGAGCGAGCGAGCGGTCATCCAGGCGGTCGAGCGCGTCCTTGAGGATGCCTGCGCCACCTTCGGCGTGCACGAGCATGCCGCCTGTGCCGAGCAGCAGCGGCGCGCCCCGCAGGTCGGGGCCGTCGGTAGCGATCCGCGCGGGCTGGTTGGGGACGGCGGTGACGGTGAGGCGCCCGCAGTGACGGCGGATGGCATGGTGCACACAGGCCACGGCGAGCGCGCGGTCGATCGAGGACTCGATGGGCTCAACCGCCACGAACCCCGGCTCCGCCGCACGCATCGCCACCGCGTCGTCAATGAGCGCCGCGTCGAGCGTGTTGGGCGCGTCGAGGTCCAGCTCCCCCAGTAGCCACTCGCGGTCGGCGGCGAGCACCGACGGCGCGTTTGAGCGCATGCCGAGATCGCCCTGGACGCTGCGCAGGACGGGGAGCACGGGCAGCAGCGGACCGCGCACGCCGGGGCCCGGAGCGCTGTGCTCGGCGGCGCTGTGAACGTCGGTGGTGGCGCCGCCCACGTCCACCACCACCACATCGCCGAGCTCCTCAGCCAGCACGCGGGTGGCTCCCAGCACCGCCTCGGGCGTGGGCATCACCACCTCGCGACCGAACTCGGCCTCCTCGCTGAGACCCCTGCCCTTGATCACGTGGCTCACGAACGCATGCGAGATCGCGGCGCGCGCGGGCTCCACCTCGAGCGCCCCGATACGAGGCATGACGTTGGCGACCACGTCCACGCGCGAGCCGTGACGGGCGAGGATCGCTGCTACCCGCTCGGCTATGCGCTCGTTGCAGGCAACGACGAAGTGGGCATCCAGGGGCACGGCCGCGATCGCCTCGGCGTTGGCGATCACGATCCCCTCCTGGCCGCCGTCGGTGCCGCCGCAGAAGAGCACCACGTCGGGCCGGGCGTGCGCGAGCGCGATCCGCTCGGCCTCGCCGAGGCGGCCGTCCAGCACGATCTCGATGCGCGCTCCTGCGTTCAGCGCGGCCTGGCGGCCGGCGGCGGCGGTGAGGTCGCCGACGAGGCCGATCGCGGCCACGCGCAGGCCGCCGGCTGCGCTGGAGGCGGCCAGGCGCGGGCCGAGCGTGACGGGCTCCTCGATGGCGGCGAGCGCCTGCTCGAGCGCTGCGCGATAGCCGCGCATGACGTCGGTGTGCACGGTGGTCGGCGACTGCGCGCGCGCCAGCAGCCGCCCGCTCGCGAGCTCGACCACCGCCAGCTTGGTGAAGGTGCTGCCGAAGTCCGCGAGTACCGCCGCTGTCACGCGGTGGCGGTCTGCCGATCGTGGCGGCCGAGCTCGTCGATGAGCCGCTCGATGTCGGGGGGCGTGCTCACACCGATCCGCGCGAGATCCTCACGCACGTCCACCGGGATGTCCGAGCCGTCGATGTCCTCGTTGAGCACGCCGCCCATGTAAACGCGCACCTCGCCGATGCCCGCGCGGTCGAGCTCCTCCCGCAGCTTGGTGGCGAACGACCGCGCCACGCCGTTGTGGGTCGTGACCACCACCGCCTCGGCGTTGGTCTCGAGCGCCACCTTGACGATGTCCTCCGGATCGCGGTTGATGCCGAAGTCGATCACCTCCGCGCCCACCGCCTCGAGCGTGGACACGAGCAGGAACTCGGCGAATTCGTGCACGTCGGTCGAGCTCACCACCACTTTGCGCCCTCGCAGGCGCGGGTCGATGTCGCGCTTGGCGAGCGCCTCTGCGAGGCGCGCGCGCTCCTCCATCGTCTGGCGGACGAGGTCGGTCTGCAGGATCGGCCTGCGGCCGCCGGGGTAGGCGGCGTCGATGGCGCCGGCGCCGAACAGCGACTCGCATCCCTCGGCGCCCAGCTGCTTGAGCACGAACAGCAGGCGCGCGGGGTCACCCATGTCGATGCCCGACTCACCCATCGCCCTGATCGCGTTCGCAAAGAAACGCCGACCGCCCTCGATGAGGCGGTCGCGCATCGCCTCGATGTGGCCCCAGTCGATCGTGGGCGCCACGAGCGGGACGTAATCCTCCAAGCGCCGGCTGATCGCCTGGACGGTGGCGATCTCCTGCCAGGTGGGAATGCGTTCCATCTCGGTGACGGGCACGGCGATGGGCGCACCGCCGAGCTTGTAGCGGCTGTCGACCATCTTCATGAACAGCACGTCGGTGCTGACCACGGCGTAGTTGGAGTCCGCGTCGGGCCCGTTGCCGATGGTGTCGCCCTGCAGGAACGCGGACGGC
>Ga0210403_10001694_pt1 | contig 20694 bp, 21 predicted proteins | sample IncBWC19MmetaG_FD_150863 | JGI IMG/M metagenome (GOLD analysis project Ga0210403, IMG submission 150863) | Forest soil microbial communities from Barre Woods Harvard Forest LTER site, Petersham, Massachusetts, United States - Inc-BW-C-19-M | ecosystem: Environmental > Terrestrial > Soil >... | reverse complement strand
GGCTTCGTGTGCGGCAGCGTAGGTGTCGTCTGGATGAACCTGGATGGAAAGCTTGTCCGTGGGGAAAATAAATTTTAGGAGAAGAGGGAAGTCGGCTTCGCCCTCGAATCTCGCGCCACGCCACCCAATTGCCATTTCTTTCCATGCTTGCCCGAGCGTTTGTCCCGCGAAAGGGCCGTTGGCGACTCGACAATCGACGCCAGTGAGCCAGGCTTCCCCAATCAGAGGATTGAGGTCGTGCATTTCTGGGAAAAGTGGCGCGAGAGAGCGCGAGCCCCACAACCGCTCAGAAAAAATCGGCTCGATGCGGAAGGGCTCAGGGCTTGTCGGAAATGGGGTCACAATTCAGGCCGCGGCTTCGACGCGCGAGAAGAAGCGCTCGAGGCGGCGAAGGCCTTCGTCGATGCGTTCGATGGACGTCGCGTAGGAGAGGCGCAAATAGCCGGGCGCACCGAAACCTTCTCCGGCGACGAGCGCGACGCGCGCGTGATCGAGCAGCAGCTTTGCAATTTCCGAGGTGTCTTTTGCGATCGCATGGCCGGTCGAACCGTTCGATAGATGTGCGCTCACATTGGGGAAAGCGTAGAACGCGCCGCCGGGCATTTCGCACTTCACGCCGGGAATCGCATTTAAGCCTTCCACGATGCGCTTCCGGCGCCGGTTGTACTCCGCGAGCATCACGGGAATAGAGTCCATCGGGCCGGTCATGGCCCCGAGCGCCGCATACTGCGCGATGGAGGTTGGGTTCGACGTTGACTGACTCTGCAGTTTGGTCAACGCTTGAATCAGCTCCGCCGGCGCCAGCGTGTAGCCGATGCGCCAGCCGGTCATCGCAAATGTTTTCGAGACCGAGCCGATGATGATGACGTTGTTTTTCGAATCCGGCGCGCTGGCAATCGAGAACGGCTTGTGCGGCTCATAAGTAAAATGCGAGTAGCATTCGTCGCCCATCAACCAAACGTTGTGCTTTTTGCACACAGCGAGAATGCGCAGATACTCGTCGGGAGGAACCACGCCGCCCGTCGGATTGCTCGGCGAATTCAAAATCAAAAGTTTCGTCTTGGGCGTAATCGCCTTTTCAATCGCGGCCGCTTTCACGCTGAAACCGTCTTCCGGCCGCGTCTGCACATATACCGGCGTCCCGCCCGTGTACTTGACGATGTCCGGAAAACTCACCCAGTATGGCGCGGGAATAATCACTTCGTCGCCCGTCTGCACTAGCACGCTCATCACGTTAAAAATGCCGTGCTTGCCGCCGACAGTGACGATGCATTCCTTCGGCGAATAGTCCGAGCCGAGCTCGCGCTTGTGCCACGCACAAATCGCTTCGCGCAGCGGCATGATCCCGCCCGTCGGCGTGTACTTCGTTTTGTTCCCCTCGATGGCGGCAATCGCGGCTTTCTTAATGTGCTCGGGAGTCGGGAAGTCAGGCTCGCCCGGACCAAAGTCGGCGATGTCCACGCCTTGCGATTTCAGCCGGTCCGCTTCAGCGATGACCGCCGCTGTCGGCGAGATTTGTATGCGATTGATGCGCTCGGTAAATTGCACTGCTTTCTCCTGTAGGACAGGCTTCAGCCTGTCGCTTTTGACTCTACGCACGCCCAACAAGAGGGCGCATAAAGGTTTCTACAATACTTTTGCCCGCAGCCTCTGTTCCACCTCAGGCGGCACGAGATCCTTCAAAGGCCCGCCAAGCTGCGCAATCTCCCGCACCAGCTTCGAGCTCAAGTAGCTGAACGATTCGCCCGGTAACATAAAAACCGTTTCCAGCCGCGGCTCAAGTTTTCTGTTCATCAAAGCCATCTGCAGCTCATACTCGTAATCCGAGATCGCGCGAATCCCGCGCAGAATCACGCCCGCGCCGCGCTTGCGCGCATAATCTACGAGCAGCCCGTGGAAAACGTCCACTTCCACGCCCGGCCATTTTTTCGTCACCTCGCGCAGCATCTCGACGCGTTCCGGCACGGAAAACAGCGGCTGCTTCTCCGCGTTGCTCAACACCGCCACGATCACCAGGTCAAACATTTTGTCGCCGCGCTCGATCAAATCGAGGTGGCCGTTCGTGACCGGGTCAAACGAGCCGGGATAGATCGCAATGGATGTCTTCATGGGCGCCGCACGGAATTGCTTATTCTAACTCAGGCAGGAAATTGGTGCGGCGCAAAGTTGTCCTTCCCCGCGCGCAGCGGAATTTCAGGCGATGGATTTTCTCTTCGCCCCAGAGAGTGACTGTGACAGTATCTTCCTGCTGCCCAGCGGGCGAGGCGATCTCGGATTCATCTTGCTTGCCATTTCAAAAGGAGTCTCGAAAACATGGTTTCTGGCCCCTCGATGCGAGGTCTTTGCTTGTTTGTACTGGGTGTTTTGATGATTTCACCGCTGGCAAACGCGCAGCAGCAGTCTCCAATCTCTCTCATGCCCATTCCGTCGAGCGTCCAAATTGGCTCGGGACGGCTCCTGGTGGATTCGAAATTTTCTGTTGGTTCGACGGGCTACACGGAGCCGCGGCTGGATCGTGCTATCGAGCGCTTTCTCCGCCAGTTGTCGCGGCAAACTGGAATTCCCCTGGCTGGCAAGCCGAGTGCCCCCGCAAGAGCTGTGCTCGTGATTCACACTGATCACGCCAGCAAGGAAATCCAGGAGCTTGGCGAGGATGAGTCGTATGTTCTCGAAGTGACCGCGACTGGCGCGAAACTTACGGCACCCACTCCTCTCGGCACGCTGCACGGTTTGCAGACTTTTCTCCAACTCGTAGAAGTCTCGCCCGACGGATTTACCGCCCCGGCGGTCACCATCAACGATAGGCCGCGCTTTCCCTGGCGCGGACTGATGATCGATTCCGCGCGCCATTTTGTTCCGCTTGACGTGCTCAAGAGAAACATCGACGGCCTCGAAGCCGTGAAGATGAACGTCTTCCATTGGCACCTCTCCGAGAATCAAGGCTTCCGCGTCGAGAGTAAGAAATTCCCCAAGCTCCATGAAATGGGTTCCGACGGTCTTTACTACACGCAAGACGAAATTCACGACCTAATCGAGTACGCGCGCGACCGCGGCATCCGCGTCGTTCCCGAATTCGACGTGCCGGGCCACAGCACGGCCTGGTTTGTCGGCTATCCGGAACTTGCCAGCGCGCCCGGCCCTTACGAAATCGAGCGGAAATGGGGCGTTTTCGATCCCGCGTTCGACCCCACCAATGAGAAGACCTACAAGTTTCTCGACCAATTTTTCGGCGAGATGGCGAAGCTTTTCCCTGATCATTATTTCCACGTGGGCGGCGATGAGGTGAACGGAAAACAGTGGGATGCCAATCCGAAAATTCAGGAATTCATCAAGGCGCACGGATTGAAAAACAACGAGGGCCTGCAATCCTACTTCAACAAACGCCTCGAACCGCTTGTAAGCAAGCACGGCAAGAGCATGGTCGGTTGGGATGAAGTCCTCGATCCAACTCTTCCAAAAGACATCGTCATCCAGTCCTGGCGAGGGCCGGATGCACTCGCAGCGGCAGCAAAGCAGGGTTTTCGCGGGATACTTTCGAACGGCTACTACCTCGATCTAGGTTGGCCGGCCGCGCGCCACTATGCGGTGGACCCGCTCAGCGGCGCGGCGGCGAATCTCTCACCCGAGGAAAAAACCCGAGTCCTCGGCGGCGAATCCTGCATGTGGGCGGAGTATATCAATCCAGAAAACATCGATTCGCGCATCTGGCCGCGGAACGCCGCCATCGCCGAACGTCTCTGGTCTCCGCAGGAAACCACCGATCCTGCCTCCATGCACACACGCATGGAAGCGCTCGCCAATCGCATGGAATGGCTGGGTCTGACGCACAAGACGTATCATCGCCAGATGCTTCAGCGTATTGCCGGTCCTAGCACTCCGGAGGAATTCACGGCGCTCAGCACACTCGCTAGCGTCGTCGAGCCGGTAAAAGACTACACCCGCGAAGAAACCGCTTCCGCCGAACCAACAAGTGCCACGCCGCTGAACCGCCTTGTCGACGCCGTACCGCTCGAAAGTGCAACCGCCCGTCATTTCGGGGAACTGGTTAACAAATTTCTCGCAGCCTCCTGCCACGACGCTCCTGCGGAAGCGCGACTCCGCGCTCAGCTCACCACATGGCGCGAAAACGACGCCAAGCTTCAGCCGCTCGCGCAGCGGTCGTTCCTGGTAAAGGAAGTATCAGCCAGTTCTCAGGACCTCGCGACGCTGGGTGAGATAGGTCTAGCCGCTTTGGACCTCATTGCCAAAGGCCTGCGCGCCACGGATGATTGGAAGGCGCAACAACTCGCCACCCTTCAGCAAATCCAAAAGCCGAAAGGCCAACTACTCCTCATTCCGGCGCCGGCAATCCAAAAGTTGGTGGAAGCTGCCGCTGCCGGCGGCGCCTGTTCCGCGGCAAACTAACCAAATGTTTGTAGGGTGCGGGGCTTGCCCCGCCCGGTCGATCTACTTCCTACTTCGCGCCAGGCACCGCATGTCGAGCACACTCCCCCGACCCTGAATCCGTAAACGATTTCCCCTCTTCCGGAACAAACTGCCACGTGTAATGCCCGGGCGTAAGCGTCAATTTCAGCACGCCATACGTATCCGTATTCCGCACTTCGCTATTGGCAATCGCAAATCCCAGCGGGTCATGACTCTTCCCGCCCGTTCCGACCACAATTTCCCGAATCCCGTTCGCCGCGTCGGCGTTCCCATCCGGGTCCTGCGGCGCAAATCGTTCGTAGGAATGCTCATGCCCCGCCAAAACAAGCGCAGCATGCGCGTCGTAAAGGTCCTGCCAAAGCACCTTCAATTCCGGATGAATCGCATGACTCTTAAACACGCCGCTACTGAACAGAGCATGATGCCCGTAGGCAATCACACAGGCATCGGGATGCTCTGCCAAGTCCTTCCGCAACCATTCTTCTTGCGGCGACCCCTTACCGCATCCACCCAAGTCCTTCGCCCCGCAATTCGTATTGAGCGCGACGATATGCCACGACCCAAGCTCGAAGCTGTAGTATCCCTTGCCGGCAGAACCCGCCTGTTTACCCCAATAATGAAAATAAGCTGAGGCAGTAGGCTCCCCGTACTCATGATTCCCCAAGGTCGGCTTCGTTCGATCCTTAAACTCTCCCCACGTCGCTCCGTAGCAATTCTGAAATTCCGCAGCGCTGCCTTTGTCATAAGCCAGATCCCCGGCCGCAAACACCGTTCCCGGTATCTTCTCGATGAGTTTGGCCGTAGCGCGCGCCCCCTCCAGGTCCTTGCATCCCGCAATGTCTCCCGCCCCCACGAGGGTAAACGTTTGTCCGTCAGGGGAAGCCTGCGAGGGCGATGGGTCCACGCGCCGTTCGGCAGCAGCCGGCTGCGCCGAAGGAGAGCAGCCTGCCAGCAAAACTGCGGCGATCGCTATGGCGACGCAAGCCGCGCGCTTGGTCAACCGGTTGGTTAAATGACAGGCCCTGCGCCCCTCGATACCGTTCTTTCTGCTCATAATTTCGCTGGCTAGATTATCACGGCGAGCGCGGGACGAACCCAAATTACCATTGACCCTCCAAAATCGACCATTCGGTGCAGTACAAGTCCATTCACCGGAATTCCCTGGCAAGTCCGACTAAATCGGTCTTATTATAAGCCGCACGAAATAAAGGCTTTGGAGGTAACTACTAGGTCGGCTGGTTTGACTAAAAAGCAAAAACAGAGTATTCTCTCATTGCGACTGATTCAGTCGCATATCCTGCGGGGGCAGGAACCAGAGTGAGAAATGTTTAAGCTATCCAAAAAAGCCGACTATGGCTTAATTGCTGTCAAGCATTTGGCCATGCACCGCCAGGAACATGCGTGCAGCGCGAACGAAATTGCGGAAGAGTACGGCATTTCGGTCACGCTGATGGCCAAAGTACTACAACGTTTGGCGCGAGAAGGTGTAGTTCTTGCGAAGCACGGTTCGACCGGGGGCTATCAACTGGCAAAAGACCCCGGAAACGTCAGTGCCCTCGATGTTATTTCAGCCATCGATGGCCCCGTTCTCATCACATCTTGTGTGACGAGCCATGGAAATTGCGAAACCACGGAGCGCTGTTCCGTCCGCGAGCCGCTTCGCAAAGTGAACGAAAGCATTTTGGGAGTTTTGAGCACTGTAACGATTGCGCAGATGAGCGAGGACCCCAATGAGCCCGCGCTTGTCGCCCTATCGGGCCCGATGCGTTCGGGTTCGCACATGAGTTCGAGTTAGGAGACGAAGGAAATGTCTGTCAAGCTGCCGATTTACATGGATAATCACGCGACCACGCCCGTCGATCCGCGCGTTGTGGAAGCGATGCTGCCCTATTTCACGGAAAAGTTCGGAAACGCCGCAAGCCGTAATCACAGTTTCGGCTGGGCCGGTGAAGAGGCCGTCGAAACCGCTCGCCAACAGATCGCTTCGCTGATCAACGCCACGCCGAAAGAGATCATTTTCACCAGCGGCGCGACGGAATCCGACAACCTGATGATCAAGGGCATCGCGGAAATGTTCCGCGAAAAGGGCAACCACATCATCACCCAGGCCATCGAGCACAAAGCTGTCCTCGATACCTGCAAGCGCCTCGAGAAAGACGGCTTCGAAGTCACCTATTTGCCGGTGCAGAAAGATGGTCGCGTCAACCTGGATGAGCTGAAAGCGGCCATCCGCCCGACCACCATCCTGATCACCATCATGTATGCCAACAACGAAATCGGCATCATTAATCCCATCGCCGAAATCGGCAAAATCGCCAAGGAACATGGCATATTCTTCGCCTCCGATGGCGTGCAAGCTGTCGGCAAGATTCCGGTGGACGTCCAGAAGGACAACATCGACATGCTGGCCATCAGCGGCCACAAAATTTACGGCCCCAAGGGCGTCGGCGCTCTTTACGTTCGACGCCGCAACCCGCGCGTTCAGCTTTCCGCCATCATCGATGGTGGCGGCCACGAGCGCGGCATGCGTTCCGGCACGCTCAACGTGACGGGCATCGTGGGCCTCGGTAAGGCTTGTGAGCTTTGCCAGCAAGAGATGAAGGAAGAAGCGGTTCGGCTGAGCGGCCTTCGCGACCGCCTTAAAAAGGGCCTCGAAGCCAAGCTCGACGAAGTCTTCATCAATGGCTCGCTCGAGCATCGCCTGCCCAACAACCTGAACATGAGCTTCGCCTATGTCGAAGGCGAATCGCTCCTCATGGGCATCAACGACATTGCGGTTTCCAGCGGTTCGGCCTGCACCTCGGCCACCCTCGAACCCAGTTATGTCCTCAAGGCTCTGGGCGTCGGCGAAGATCTGGCCCACACCTCGATCCGTTTCGGCCTCGGTCGCTTTAACACGCAGGAGGAAGTCGACTACGTCATCGACAAGATGGTTCAGGTCGTCACCAAGCTGCGCGAACTTTCGCCACTTTACGAGATGGCCAAGGAAGGCATCGACATCTCCAAGATGAAGTGGCAAACCGCCTAAACCCTGCATCTAAAGGGGTAGGCAGCAAGAGATCTCAAGAAGAGAAGGAAACACGATGGCAAACGAAGGCACAATTCGCATTCACCGCTCGATCGGCGGCACAGGAGCCGCTTTTCGAGTCACATTCGTACCCTATGAAGAGGGCGAAGAAGCCCCCGCCGCTGGCGAGCGCTCGTTCCACGAACTCCAGCAGGTTCGCGCCTTTTTGAAGATGCTTGGCGTTGGCGCCGAGTTCATCAAGGACGCTCTTCGCCAGCTGACCGCTGGCCGCTCCGCGTCTGTTCCGAACGTCACTCTGTCGGAAAAGGCCGTCAAGAGCGCAGGCTTTGGAAATCTCGTCAATTTGGCAAGGAGCAACAGCTAATGGCATACAGCGATAAGGTCGTCGAACACTACAACAATCCTCGCAACGTCGGAAGCTTGCCGAAGGAAGACCCCAATGTTGGAACGGGTCTCGTCGGCGCTCCCGAGTGCGGCGACGTGATGAAGCTGCAGATGAAAATCAATCCCGATACGCAGGTCATTGAAGAAGCCAAGTTCAAGACCTTCGGCTGCGGCTCGGCGATTGCCAGCTCTTCGCTCGCCACGGAATGGGTCAAGGGCAAGACGGTCGAGGAAGCGCTCTCGATCAAGAACACGGACATCGTGCGCGAGCTTTCGCTCCCGCCGGTGAAGATTCACTGCTCCGTGCTTGCCGAAGACGCCATCAAAGCCGCCATCGGCGACTGGAAAAAGAAGCACGGCATCGAAGTCCCGGTAACCGAAAAGGCCGCGCACTAAGTTCTGCCCCGGTCGTTCGGCGGCGTTCTAGCCGTAACGCCTGTAGGGGCGGGGCTTGCCCCGCCCGAGCGTTGTAGGGGCACGGCACGCCGTGCCCGTCTTAATCAGTGAACGTTTTTGGAGCATTTGAAAATGGCAACAGAAGTAGCCAATCCGACAATCGCAAAAATCTCCCTCAGCGAGAAGGCCGCGAAAAAAATTCGCGAACTCCTAGCCAAGGAAGGCGTCTCACCCGAGGTAGGCGGCCTGCGCGTAGGCGTGCAAGGCGGCGGCTGCTCCGGCCTGTCCTACGCCATGCGCCTCGACACACAAGCCCGCGACCGCGACAAAATCTTCGAGGAATTCGGCGCCCGCCTCTTCGTGGACCCCAAAAGTTTCCTGTATCTAAATGGCACCACGCTCGAATACGAAGAAACGCTGATGCGCCAGGGATTCGTCTTTCAAAATCCCAACGCCGCCAGAAACTGCGGCTGCGGCAGCTCCTTTACGGCGTAAGTAGGACAGACTTCAGTCTGTCGCTTTTGATTTTCTTAAGTCGCTTTTCGGTTCTGCAAAGCTTTCGTTTTTGCTCCAGCGGGGGAATGCAAGGCGAGTCACACCAGTGGTTGGCAGCCGCACCCGCCAGCCACTTTTTTTGTGCCCGTGCAGGAGTAGCGCATGCTGGAATTTCTCTTCGGGTTTGTTTTCGATCTCGTGGGGGATGTCGTGGTCAATTTTCTACTGACCCAACTGCTTCAGTTTCTCCAGGATCTTTGGAACATAACTGTGAATAAACTATGACGGCTCCAACGACATCCACGAATCCTCCCTTGGTCTGCTGGAACTGCCACGAGCGCGCCCAAGGCACGCACTTCTGCCCCAGCTGCGGCAAGCTCCAGCAAATCGCCGGCAGCACCGATTATTTCGCCCTCTTCGAGATGCCCCGCAAACTCTGGATCGAAATGAACTCGCTCGAACAAAAATTCCTGCAACTGAGCTGGAAGCTGCATCCCGATAATTTCGTAAATGCTACCGAAACAGAACGCGAGCTATCTCTCAAGCGCAGCTCCGAACTAAACGACGCCTACCGCACCCTGCGCGACCCCGTCGCCCGCGTCGAATACCTACTCGGCATCGAGAACATGCGCAAAGAAGGCGAGCACAAGCAACAAGCTCCGGCCGAGTTGCTCGAAGAAGTTTTCGAGCTCAACGAATCCCTCGACGAGCTCCGCGAAGCAAAATCAGCCGGCGACGACCTCACCGCGTTAAAATCGCGCCTGGAATCCGCCGAGAAAAACTTCGGCGAAAAACTCGCCGAAGTCGATGCTCAGCTTCAAGCAACAGCTCGCGACTGGGACGCCGCCGTCGATGCCAATGTAGACGACGCCCCTCGCAAAAAGTTGATGTCGCGCATGAACGAGCTGCTCAATCGCCGCTCGTACATAAGGAATTTGGTCGTAAACGTTCAAAAGGAACTCTCTTGAACGCGAAAAAGGAGCTGTAGGGGAGGGGCTTGCCCCTCCCGGCTTTTACCATGGGCAAAATCGTCGGAATCGATCTTGGGACAACGAACAGCCTGGTGGCATACATGGACAGCCAAACGGGCCAGCCGAAGTGTATCCCCGGCCCGTACGGCAGCACGCTGTGTCCTTCGGTCGTCAGTCTCGATGCCGACGGCAGCATCATCGTCGGCGAAGCCGCGCGTAATCGCCTGCTCACGCAACCCGAACGCTCAATCTATTCGGTGAAAAGATTGATGGGCCGTGGCCCCGCCGACATCCAAAGCGAACTAAAGCTCTTCCCGTTCCGCATCGACCCCGCCAGCAAAAACGTCATCCGAGTCTTGCTCGGCGACAAAGTCTTCACTCCCCCCGAAATTTCCGCGTTCATCCTGCGCGAACTCAAAAGCTGGGCAGAAGCCTTCTTCAACGAGCCCGTCGATCGCGCCGTCATCACCGTCCCCGCCTATTTCAACGACGCGCAGCGCCAGGCCACTAAGGATGCTGGCAAGATTGCAGGTCTCGAAGTCCTTCGCCTCGTCAACGAGCCAACCGCTGCTGCCTTAGCTTACGGTCTCCACGAAAAGCAGCGCGGCCGCGTAGCCGTCTACGATCTTGGCGGCGGCACTTTCGATATTTCTATTCTCAAACTCATCTCCACCGCCGAAGGTGACATCTATCAAGTCCTCTCCACCAACGGCGACACCCACCTCGGCGGCGACGACATCGACAATCTCCTCCAGGCTTTCGTCCACGAGCGCATTCTTCAAGAAGATAAACTGGACTTCTCGCCTCATGCCGAACTTGCGCAGGAGCTGCGCAAAGCCCTGATCGCCATCAAGCATCAACTCTCCGACGCCGAGTCCGCCACGTTGCGTTTTCCATTGCCCAATGGCGGCTTCTTCGTCCACGAATTTACACGCGGCGCTTTGGAGTCTCTGATCCGCCCCGTGGTCGACCGCACCATGGCTCCGGTGAAACAAGCCCTCGCCGACGCTCAACTCAAACCAACCGACATCGAGGAAGTTGTTCTCGTCGGCGGCACCACGCGCACCCCACTGGTGCGCCGCACCGTTCAGGAATATTTTGACCGTAAGCCGCACACCGAGCTGAATCCCGACGAAGTCGTTGCCCTCGGTGCCGCCGTCCAAGCCAATATTCTCGACCGCGGCGTCACCAACATGCTCCTGCTCGATGTCACTCCACTCTCTCTTGGCATCGAAACCTACGGCGGCGCCGTCGCAAAAATCATTCCGCGCAACTCCACCATCCCAGCCAGCGCGCAAGAGCTCTACACCACCGGCGTCGACAACCAGACCGGCATCGACATCCACGTCCTCCAAGGCGAACGCGAACTCGCCAAAGACTGCCGTTCCCTCGCCCGCTTCACCTTAAAAACGCCGCCCGCGCCAGCAGGACTCCCGCGCATCGAAGTAAAGTTCCTGATCGACGCCAACGGCATCCTGCAAGTTGCCGCAAAAGACCTGCGAACCGGCGAGCAGCGCACCATCGAGGTCCAACCGAGCTACGGCATCAGCGACAATGAAATCGAACGCATGCTCGAGGAATCCATCGAGTATGCCGAACAAGATTTCGCCGAACGCCAGCTCATCGAAGCGCGCACTGAATCGGAATCGATCCTCGTCGCCACCGCCAAAGCTCTGGCCAACGAGCAATCCGCAAATTTGCCACCCGACGAGCGCACAAAAATCGACGCGTCGATCGCCGCGCTAAAAGAATCCACTGCCGGCACCGATTACAAACAAATCCGCAAACGCATCGACGACCTGAATCACGCGACGGAGCACCTGGCGGAATTACTAATGAACAGCGCAGTCACAAGCGCTCTGCAAGGCAAGAATTTAGCCGAGGTCTGACATTCGTAGGGGCACGGCACGCCGTGCCCGTCTTAAGGTCGAAGAGTTTCCTTTGTAGGGGCGCAGCATGCTGCGCCCCTACCGGCAAGATCGCTAGCGAGCGAACGTTTTAACGTATCGTCCGAAACGGAGAAAAACATGGGCGGCAGCAATCCATACATCGACGAAGTCAAATACACGCCCGCCATGAAGAAATATAAAGTCACATTTCTTCCCAGCGGCAAAACCATCGAAGTCGATCCGGCGAAAATTCCCTACGGCCACAACGGCCTTCCCGGCAGCATTCTCGACATTTCCGAAGGCATCAAAGCCGGACTCGACCATGCCTGCGGCGGCGTCTGCGCCTGCTCCACCTGCCACGTCATCGTCAAACAAGGCCTCGAATCCTGCAACGAAGCCACCGACGCCGAGCTCGATGAACTCGACATGGCCCCCGGCATCACCCCAAAATCGCGCCTCGGCTGCCAAACCGTCCCCGACGGCACCACCGACATCGTCGTAGAAATTCCCGAGTGGAACAAAAACTACGCCAAAGAAGCTGATCACTGAGAATCTGCTGTTAGCGAGTCGACTTTCGCATTTCGAGTTTCGCATTTCGAATTTCGTAATTCGTTCATCATTCGCAGGAGCCAAAAACATGCCGCCAACTTTCGGATGGGACCAGATCGAAGACATCGCCATCGGCCTGACCGACAAATTCCCCGACACCGACCCCCTCACCGTCCGCTTCACCGACATGCACAAATGGATCACCGAACTCCCCGGCTTCTCCGGCGACCCCGCCGCCTCCAACGAATCCAAGCTCGAAGCCATCCAGATGGCCTGGCAGGAAGAATTTCAAGACCGCCAGAGTTAGTTCCCGCCCATTCCATCGCAAATTCGTTCCCTCTCCGATTTTGCTTGACAAAATTTTACTTTGTGCTATACTATTCTTCGGGTAATGGTTTGCTCTTCGTAGCGCCAGCGTCTCGCTGGCGTTTTTGCTTTTTAGGGCCTTGCCGCCGCCCCAACCCCTGTAGATTCAGCACTTGCGAGACACCACGCGAATTTGCCTCATTTTGGTGCAAAAGTTCGCCGCTAAGTCCTTTTAGAATGAACACTTACATAAGTATTCAAAACAAAGGACTTTATCTACCTTTAGAATGAACACTTATGCAAAACCCCCGGGGGGGACCCCCCGGCGAGATCCTCGGCGTCCCAATCCCTAAGTGACCAGTCCGACGCAAGACGCCGCCGCCCCGCTGTCCTTGCACCCCGCTTGCTTCGCCTCTTTTCTAGAATTGACCTCGCATCCGTGACTCGCCCCGGGCCCCCCGCCGCTTGTTCATTCCCCCGATTTCTCTTATCCTAGATAGGTTCCACACTCCACAAAATGTGGCGCTATGGTGCAACGGTTAGCACGCGGCCCTTTCAAGGCCGAAATACGGGTTCGATTCCCGTTAGCGCTACCAAAAATCCATCGAACAAAATTCCTTTGAATTCGCGTGATGCCGCTCCTCACTCCCGGCTATAATTTGCGCCAGCCTGGTCCGAAGAGATGTTCCATGTGCGTTCTTGAGGTTCTGCCTTGACCTACGTCGAAAAACATCTGATCTCCGGCGAAACGGTGCAGTATCAAACCAACCTGCATTGGATTGTCATGCTTAACCACGCTGGTCTCGCGGCGTTCTTCTTTGCCGCAGGCGTCGCGCTGCTCATACTTCACTTTGGCGCGCAGCAACCGGGTGTCGCTCGTTCGCTCGCGTTGCTCCTGGTCGCGCTTGGAGCTTTCGTCGTTGCGGCAATTCTGTTCATAATCGGCCTCATCAAGCGCAGTTCGACCGAGATGGGTCTCACCAACAAGCGCGTCATCGTCAAAACCGGGATCGCTAATCGCCGCACCATCGAACTGCTCCTTTCCAGGATCGAAAGCGTCGTCGTGGAAGAGCCCGCCATGGGCCGCGTCCTCGGCTACGGAACCGTCATCATTCGCGGCACCGGCGGCACTCCCGAAGTCTTCGAAAAAATCGCCCACCCGCTCGAATTCCGCGAACAAGTGCAAAGCCAAATCGCCGCCGGCCAAAAACAGGCTTAATCGAACTCTACGCAATACATCGGTTTGGAATTGTGGGCGGCCGCGGAGTAAACTATTTACTGCATCTTCTCGGAGGCTGCCATGGCCAATTTCATGCGCACGTCCAACCCCGCTCTCAACGAAAAAGCCTTCAAAGGCCAAGTAGCGATCGGCGAAGCGATGACGCTGCAAGGCACCGTCAACAAGACCGGCTTTCTCTTGCTCTGTGTCGTTGCAGCGGCCGCCTGGACTTGGGGACTTTCTCACTCGAATGCGCCCGAAGCAGCCATACCTTGGATGACGGGCGGCATTCTCGGCGGATTCGTCGTCGCCCTGGTGACGATCTTCAAGAGGAACTGGTCCCCGTTCACTGCCCCCATTTACGCGCTCCTCGAAGGTCTTGCGCTGGGCGGCATCTCCGCAATCTTCGAGCTTCGCTATCCGGGCATCGCCATCCAGGCCGTGGGCCTCACCTTCGGCACGCTCTTTGTAATGCTTCTGGCCTATAAAACGGGCATCATCCGCGCCACGCAAGGCTTCAAGGTCGGCGTGATAGCTGCCACGGGCGGCATTGCTGTTTTCTATCTGATCGGCATGGTCCTGAGAGTCTTCCTCCACTATCAAGTTCCGGTGATTTACGCCGGCGGGATATGGGGAATCCTCTTCAGCCTCTTCGTGGTCGTCGTCGCTGCGCTCAACCTGGTGTTGGACTTCGACCTGATCGAATCAGGTGTGAACGGTGGCGCGCCTAAGTACATGGAGTGGTACGGCGCATTCGGCCTGATGGTCACTCTGATTTGGCTCTACCTCGAAATTCTTCGCCTGCTATCCAAAGCCCGCCGTCGCTAAGAAACCGCCAGCATTTGTAGGGGAGGGGCTTGCCCCCCTCGGCCTGCTCTCCTTGGACTTGCCCTCTCTGATTCCCAAGTGCCGAAACGCCTGAAACTAAAAAGTCAATTTCAACCGCGCCGAAACACTTCGCGGTGGCGCCACCGCAGTCCCCGAAAACAAACTCGCAAAATTGATCAGGTTGACGTGATCCGTCAAATTCTCCGCTTGAATTTCGAACGCCGCGCTTCTCTGCTCTTTGTGATACATGTCCACACCTGCCGCAACATCCAGCGAATAGTTCGGCCGCACACGCCCTCTCGCGAAGTTCACCTGGTTGATGATTGCGGCGCCGTATTGAGAGAGCAGAAAATTCAGATCCAGCGGGCTGCTATCGATCTCCACTGGTAACCCGCTTCCGTACTCGCTGCTGAACGCCAGCCAAAGGCGCTTCGTGGCTTCATACCGCACGCGCGCCCGCAACGTGTTCCGCTGATCCTGCGAGACTGCGAATTTGCTCGTGTCCGTCAAACCGCCCGTGGCCTTGTCCCCGAGGAACAGGCCGCCGGTGATCGAGCCTTGCCCGATTCCAGACTGGTTCGCATAACTGAGGAAACCCGAAAAGCGTCCCCAGTGAGGCACGGAGATCCGCACTTCTTCGCCCGCAATCCGTGCCTTCGCAAACGCAATCGGGAAACTCACTCCCGTGTCCAGCAGTGTGTCGTCATCCGAATAATTGTGAAAATCGCGCCGGAACACGTTGGCATCCAGCCGCAAATTCCCAAAAAACGATTTCGTGATTCCAACCTCGTAGTAATTCGCTCGCGCCGGCTGCACCGGCAAACGCAGCACAACCGGATCGATGGAACTCAATTGTGGCGAGCTGGCCAAAAGCAAATTTTCCATCGCCGGCGTCTGGAAAACGCGGTCGTACGAAGCATGAATCAGCAAATTCAGCGAAGATATGTAGCGCGCAACGCCGATCCTTGGGCTCACTGCGGATTGATGTACGACAAAGGCGTAGTGATCGAGTCGCAGCCCTGCGCTGACGTTCCAATCGCCGCGATGCCATTGGTCCTGTGCGTACACCGCAGGCTCAATGTCCCAATGCCGGTCAGCAAATTGAAGCTGCTGCAGTGTGCCGGGATCGAACTGTGTCGGATCGGTGATGGTGTACTGCAGCGCTTCATGCACTGGACTGAAAATCCCGTCCACTCCGGCTTTCCAGTCGTGATGCCCACGATGGCCGGCAATGTCTCCGCGAACGTATCCTTCGCGGTAGCCGCGATTCTGCGCGACGATTACCGGCGTTGCAAGAAGATTGGAAGTCAGAGTCGCGCTTGCATCGCGCACGCTGCCGGAAAAACTCAGAAACAATTCCGGCGAAATCGTATGCTGAAAAAACATCTCTCCGGAGGTTTCCACGTTCTCAATATCCTGCCGCTGCCCCGCTTGCTGTTGGATCAACTCGTTCGGCACAAGGAAGCGCACCACATTGCGGGCTACTGTGACGCGCAGCCGGTCCTTCTCGGAAAAATCCTTTTCATACGAAGCGGAGAAACCCGCCGCATTTCCGCGATTCGTAAAATTTTGCAGAACTGGCGGATCAAGGTAGCGATCACCATGAAATCCGTCTCCGCTCGCCGAAAAACGGTTCTTGTCCACGGAGTAAGAAAGAGCCGCGGAACCGGTCACCGTCGAGAAACTTCCGCCTTCCGCTTCGAACTGTCCGTGTAGCCCGCTTGGAACATCTTTCGTCGTGGTGACTTCCACAATTCCGCCGAGCTTCCGCCCGTACTCCGCGGGAAAACCGGCTGTCAGCACGCGCATCGATTCCACTTCGTCAGCATCAAACGCCGGAGCAAATGCTGGCGACCGGTTCTGCGTCAGCGGCAATCCGTCGAATATGTACTGCACGTCGTACTCGGAGCCGCGCGGATGCAGCACGCCATTCGCCTCCGTCAGCCAGCCCGGCTGGTTGTTCACCAAATCGCTCAGGTCCCGCCCGGGTTGCGACGATATCTCTTCGCTGATCGATTGCCGCCCGATGGAATAAATCGTTCCCGTACTGCTGGGATCAACGAGTGTGGCGGAGTCGCTTACTTGCACTTCGGTCGTTACCGGCGCTACGCCTAGAGTCGCCACGACGCGCACCGGAACTTCGGAACGAATCTCGATGAGTTTGTTCCACGGCGCAAAATTTTCTGCTGTCAAACTCAACCGGTAAATCCCAAAGGGCAAGTCTTGCACAGTAGCCCGGCCATCCGGTGAAATCTGAATCGTGCGGCGAACCTGGTTTGCTTCGCTGACCAGCTCAGCGCTAGCCGCCACCGCCGTGCCTTGCGAGTCGCGCACTTCAACGCGCAGCTCCCCGCGCACGCGTTGTGCACGCGCCAGCGGCGCCACAATCAGGATCAGCAACGCCAGAAGACACAATTTCAAGTCGCTTTTCCCTCGCGGCAAGTATGGAGTATTTGGCTCTGGCACTAGAATCTCGGGCGCTTCGAAATCGGCTCTTTCCATTTCTAAATCAACGATTCGGACTTAGTCGCGGCCGTTCGGCAAGTCTTTTCACGTTAGCATGAAGCTCCGCGAGCGCCTCCGGGTTGCTCGCAAGCGAGCAGCAAACTCACAACTCCCTCGCCATTGGCCCGCGCTTGCCGACTTCGCCCACTTTCGGCAAAATACCCCTGCTAATCTGTGTGACCCTTCCATGAAGCCACCGCCTCAACCCAACCCTTCGCTCTTTACCATCGGACACTCGAGCCTCGAGCTCGATGGATTCCTGAAAGTTGTCGTTACTCATGAAATAAAAATACTCTGCGACGTCCGCAGCCGGCCAGGCAGTTTCCGGTTTCCGCAATTCAACCGCGAGCCGCTGGAAGCTTGTTTGGTCTCCGCGGGAATCCGATATGAGTTTCTAGGTGAGAGCCTCGGCGGCCGTCCTTCCGATCCGCGCGCCTATCATGAGGACGGAGTCGTGAACTACGAAGAGCGCCGCAAGTCCGCCGATTTTCTGGCGGGGATCGATCGCGTGCTGGCGCTCGCCGCTTCGTCCAACATCGCTCTGATGTGCGCCGAGGAAGATCCTTTGCAGTGCCACCGCTTCCTCATGATTTGCCCGGCACTGCTCGATCGTGGCATAACTCCCTTGCACATTCGCCGCGGCGGCGAACTCGAATCACAGCGCGAAGCTGAGGATCGCTTGCTCAAATTGCACGATCTCGCGGCGTTCGACAGCGGCTCGCTTTTCATCAATGAACGCGACGTGGCTCTTCAGGATGCGCTCCGCCGGCAGTCGCAAGAGTTTGCCTTCCGCGCGTCTCCCGAAGCTATCGAGTATTTCTAATTTTATGGCGATTCTTCTTTGCACGATCGGCTTCACGGGAAAAACGGCTGAAGAATTTTTTCGTCTTCTGCAAGAGGCCCAGGTGGAAAAACTCATCGATGTCCGACTCAATCGCGTCGGACAACTCTCCGGCTTCGCAAAATATCCCGACTTGTCTTTCTTCTTGGAAAAAGTGGCGAGCATTCGCTATTCCCACGAACCGCAACTTGCGCCAACGGCTGAACTTCTCGACACCTATCGCGATTCGAAGGATTGGGCTGCCTACGAAACCGGCTTTCTTGCCCTTATGCGAGAGCGCGGAGTTCCGCAAGCGTTTGAAGCGACTTCGTGGCCTCCGCACGCAACGCTACTTTGTTCCGAACCCGGTCCGGAAAAGTGTCACCGCCGCCTTGTCGCCGATCTTCTCGCCGCGCATTGGCGCTCGCAAGGACATGACGTCGAGATTCGGCATCTCGTCGCCGCGCGCGCGAAGTCTTCGAAATCGCGCCGTGCGGGAGCAAAATCCGTGCCATGACCAAGCTGCTCATCACGGAAATCACCCGCATGGGACCGGCTTTCTGCGTCATCGGCTTGCAGCGGGAGAAGGAAAAGATTCGCTCCGTCCGGCCCGTCACGGCGACAGCCAACAGCTGGCTGCATTTCCCCTATCGCCGCGGGGATGTACTGCAATGCGATCTCGCTCCCTTCTCGGGTTCCAAGCCACATATCGAAGACCGTGTTTCGACCCAAGGCTTTCAGAAGGAGTCTGCCGTTCCCGAACCCGAAGTTGTTACCTTCCTTCGTAAGGCGGAAATGGCTGAAACGTTGCGGGAATTATTCGGCTGTGCTCTCCACGAAAACAGAAGCGGAGGAGCGTTTGCAAAACCGCCGGAAGCAACACGCTCCGTTTGCGGAACGGTGACACAGAATCTGCGCCTCGAACTTTACGGCGATGAACTTCGCGCTACGCTGGTCCTCTCCTCCGGCGAAGTCTTGCGGGATCTTCCCGTGGTCGACCGCGATTGGCGCGATTTTTTGGACGCGGCGCTAGCCGAAAACAGAGGGGCGAATCGCGTGCCACGACTCGAGCGCTTCCTGAACTCGCAGTTCCACTACAAGGTTCTGTCTTGCCCACATCATTTCATCCGGCTTGGCCTCACGCGGCCCTATCATGAGCTTTGTTGGCTGATGCTGGACACGCTCATCCCTCTTCCGAAACACGAATGGCTCGAGGAGTTTTGATGGGCGTAATCAAGGATCAAGCCTATTGGGCGCATCTCGTCGAAGAGTGTTTCCGGCGCGAAGCCGGCCCGCAAGCGGCCCTCCCCGCTCCGGAGCAGGATCTCATTGAAACGGGCGCTCTGGACTCGATGGGCTGGGTCAGTTTTCTTCGCGCCCTGGAATCCGCAAGCGGCATAAATCAATTGGGAGCACTCCTCACGCAACGAACGCCTTCCCTGGAAAGCATTTTCGAGGTTATTCGCGAAACTCAGAAGGAGTCCACTGCCGATGTTTTCGATACTGGAGCCAGTCTCGCCGCTGCGAGCACAGACCGGGCACAATTGCCGGCAATTCTTATAAGTTCGGGCGTCGCTGTCGGCTCGCGCACAGTTTCTTCGGAAGACATCGACCGCGCCTTCGGAATGCCGCCGGGAAAACTCCGCCTTCGCGCGGGAATCGAATCGCTCGCTTATGCCGCGGAAAACGAAAATGAACTGATGCTTGGTGCGCGCGCCGCTCAGCAATCGCTCCGCTCCGTCGCTTGCGGAGCGCAGGAACTTGATTGGATTATCGCCACTAGCGAGACTCATCGTGGCTACCCATCTCTCTCTGCGCAACTGCACTCGCAGCTTCTCGCTCGTGAAACTTGCGCCGCGCTGGATGTCGGCGGCGCCTGTCTCGGCTTGCTTAACGCACTGACTGTCGCCCAAGGCTTGATCGCCTCTGGTCATGCCCGCACCATCCTCGTGGTCACTTCCGACGTTCACAGCCGCATCCTCAGACCGGGCAAAGTAGCTGGCGAGTTCGGTGGCTTGTTCGGCGATGGCGCCAGCGCGTTTCTCTTGCGAGCGGCCGCTAGCTCTGCGCCGCCGTTTAGCTACCTTCTTGGAGAATTTTTCTTCGGCTGTGCTGGCCAGTACGCCGGAGCCATTAAGGTGGCTGACTCCCCAAACGGAAACCTCGACGTGCATTTTGATGGTGAGGCGCTCTCTCGCGCTGCCATCACGCGCATGGAAAAAGTCCTCGTGGACGTCGAGTTTCGCAGCGGTATCGCGCGGACTTCGGTCCTCGGGCTCGCCACGCATCAGCCCAATCCCCGTCTCGTCACACTTCTAGCAAAACAACTGGGCCTGCCCACCAAAAAGTTTCCTTCCGTAGCGCGAACCTTTGGAAATCTCGGTTCTTCCACCTGCGGCGCGGCCCTGGACGCGATTCTGCAAGGTGCGCGGGATCCCTTGACTAAAAAACCGGGGCCGATTTTTCTGGCATCTCTCGGTCCTGGCCTGCTCTTCGGTGGGGGCTGGCTCACGCCCGCCTGAAGGCAGTCCCCGCCTCCTGCCCCCCCAGAAGTGGCGATTTGTAACATTTTGTTACATTCCAGCGATATTCCAGCAGTCCTTGGAATGCTCTTTACTATTAACCTACTAAAAACAATGCACTTAGAAATTCATAATGCCTGGCTGGGTAAGTGCACGCTTCTGAGTACCCGATCTGTATTCGGAAGAAATCCTAGGAGTTCCGGAATGAGTAAGCGCACGAAAAGGGCTCAAGAAGGATTCTCGCTTCTGGAGATGGTGGTTGTGGTGGGGCTGGCGTTCACCGTGATGTGTTTTGCCGTCATGAACACGATGAGCAGCACAGCAAATGCCAAAGCTAATGCAGCGATGGACGCGGTC
>Ga0210403_10001693_pt1 | contig 20694 bp, 25 predicted proteins | sample IncBWC19MmetaG_FD_150863 | JGI IMG/M metagenome (GOLD analysis project Ga0210403, IMG submission 150863) | Forest soil microbial communities from Barre Woods Harvard Forest LTER site, Petersham, Massachusetts, United States - Inc-BW-C-19-M | ecosystem: Environmental > Terrestrial > Soil >... | reverse complement strand
GGGTGATGTTCCTCATCGGCAACGCCGCCTATCTCAGCTCAGGCCGTAGAGCTTGGCGGCGTTGTCATGGGTCAGCTTCCGACGCATCTCGGGCGAGAGACCGGCCATCTGGCGCTCGATCGCCGCCCGCGAATTGGGCCACACGCTGTCGGGGTGCGGGTAGTCCGAAGCCCACAAAAGATGGCCCTCGCCAAAGAACGGCACCAGCGACATCGCGACGCGGTCCTCCTGGAAGGTAGCATAGATCTGGCGCTTGAAGAGTTCGCTCGGCTTGGTCTCGAGCGCGCTGCCGCCCTTGTCGGCCCAGAACTCCTTGGCTTCCCACAGCCGCCAATGGCGGTAGTCGAGCTCCTCGACGAGCCAGGGGAGCCAGCCCGTGCCGGCCTCCGCCATGACCATCCGCAGCTTGGGGTGGCGTTCGAGGATGCCCCAGGCGAACAGATCGACAAACGGCTCGAGAAAATTGCCCATAAAGAATTTGGTGTTCTCGAAGACGCTCGCGGCCTTGCCTTGGGCGCGGTCGCTCACTCTGCCGAGGAATACGGTAATGTGCCAGGAGAGGATGATCCCGGTATCTTCGAGCAGCGACCACAGCGGCTCCCAGGCCGGGTCGTCGAGCTTGGGGTTGATGTTGGCAACCTGCAGATTGACCTGGCGCGCCCCGCCTCTGGCCGCCAGCCGCGACAGCTCCGCCAATGCCGCGTCGGGGGTCTCCGGCAGCATCGGCGCGCCGATCAGCCGGTCGGGTGCCGCCGCGCAAAACTCCAGCAGCCAGTCGTTGTAGACGCGGTAGCAGGCTTGGCGCAGCACCGGGTCGTCGGTCGAGATCTGAAAGATCGGGCCAAAGATAACCTGCGTCTCGACTCCGTCGCGGTCCATGTCGGCGAGCCGCAGCTCGGGGACGGCCGGCCGGCGGGCGCTCTGGTCGTAGATTTGGGCGCGGTCGAAGGCATTGTAGAGCGGCTTGACCGCCCGTGCCCCGCCATTTGCCGGCGGCTTGCCGACCCAGCTGCCCCAGACCTTGCCGTCGCAGATCCACACCGCCTGACCGTCACGCTCCTCGATATGCGGCGCCCGATCGCGCAGCGAGGCCGGCAGCCGTGCGACCCATAAATCTGCCGGCAGCTGGCCCAGATCCATGTGGTCGTCGCAGGAGATCAGCTGATGCGCCACAATTTCCTCCTCATCAAGGCTCGATCATCTGCCCGGGATTGTAGGCCTTCCCCGCGGGTTCGGCGATCCGGAAAACGCAGCGCTTCCCGCTCACACCGTCGGCTCCCATTTCCCCGGGACAGCGTAGGCCTCATCGCCGCCGGGCCAGGGCGGCATCGTCACGGCAACCGCTTCGAGCGGCGCGCCGCCGTCGCAGCGAAATTGGAAATGCGCGCAGGTCGGGATCGTGATCGAGACGCCGGCCCCAACCTCGGTGATCTCCTCACGGTCGCCGAGCCTGCGCCATATCCGCCCGGTTCCGGCAACGAAGTACCAGATCTCCTCGACGGTGCGGTGGGCGACGGCTTTCGCCACGGCCTTGGGCATCAGCCGAAAGACGGCCATGCTGCCGCCCGGCAGCGAGCCCAGCAGGCGCACCTCGGAGCCGTCCAGTGCTATCGCGTCCGGCATGTCGGCAAGGCGCCTGGTAGCGAAACCGGTTGTCATATCCGCCGCGCGCTTGTCCCTGAGCTCAGGGACAAATTTGTTCCGGCACCCGAAATACGCCCCCTCCGTACCAAAAATCCACGCTGTGTCATGATCTTACGAGCCGAATGCAAGCCCGACCGGCAGCGGAATTTTTGGTATCCGACAGGGGAATGGCAGCGGAATTGCGGAAGAGGCCGCTGGCGGGACCATCGGCGGTTTTTGCGGCAAGGAGTACAGCCATCGAGATCTCCTCATTCGCGGGCGTGAAAGAGGGCGTAGGTATCATTCGAATGTGTCAATATTATATGCGGTATAAGCAACAATACGTCGCGCCGCGGGGGAGCGGCCATCGCGTGGCTTACTCGATCACGACATCCGCGCGGGCGAGGATCGCCAGCGGGATCGTGATGCCCAGCGCCTCGGCGGTCTTCAGGTTGATGACGAGCTCGTATTTTGTCGGCAGCTCGACCGGGATGTCGCCGGGATTGGCGCCTTTGAGGATCTTGTCGACATGGACCGCGACACGGCGGTACATTTCCCGGCGGTCAGGCAAATACGACATCAAGCCACCCGCCTCGACCGTGCCGCGTTGCACGACCATTGTCGGAAGCCGCCGCTCTGCGGCGAAGGCGATCATCGCTGCTACCCACCGCGCCGCCCCGCTGGGGATATTCAGCAGGGCGTCGGCGCGCCAGTCGACTATTTCGGCGAAGGCCGGGGCCGGATCATCTGCGGCCCGCAGAAGGAAAAAACGAACCTCGACACCGGTTTGCTCCGCGGCGCGCTCGGTCTCTTGAACATCACAGTGACTGGCAGCGGCGTCGGGGTTCCGCAATGCCGCGATGCGGGTGACCGTGGGAACCGCCTGCTTCAACAGCTGTAGCCGCTTCGCGGCGACCTCACAGGTGAAACCCGCGACCCCGGTAACATTTCCGCCCGGGTGCGAGATATTGGTGACGAACGCGGTCGGGTCTACGGAGGTCATCACGATCGGGATCTGCTTGGTGGCATCGATCGCCGCGCGTGTCGCGTTAGTGGCCCAGGGGATGATGACATCCGCCTTCATCCGCACCAGTTCAGCCGCCAGTCCCGGAAGCCTGTCGGGCTGTGCATCGGCCGACCGGATCTCGAGCCGAAAATTGCGGCCGTCCTCCCAGCCGAGCTCGCGGAACTTCTCCAGAAATGCCGCGAACGCCGGCTCCGGAGCTCCGTACAGCAGGACGCCGACGACCGGAACCCGCGACCCCGGTTCCGGCTTGCCGAGCGCCGGCATCGGCTTCTGCTGCGCGCGCAGCGCGGTTGGCCATCCACCGATCGCGCCGGCGAGAACCGTCACAAAATCGCGGCGTCTCATGCCCACCCACGGCTTTGATAGCAGACAGGAATTATGGCACGACAGGTCCACTTCCGATAGCTGGAGAACGGCGGCTTCCGACCCGAGCGGTGATCCCTCGTCTTGCTCGATGACCTCGTCGGCGCGGGCGAGGCGTTCATGATCGGCTCCCGGTCCATAAACTCGCCATAGCAGGAAGCCGCCCGCCCGATGATCGGATTGACAAAGTAGCTCCTAGAAGCTACCCTTAGATCATGTACACCGTCGGGCTGAAGATTTTTGAAGAACAAGTTGAGCGAATACGTCCGGTTGGCCGCGGACGGTGAAACCGTCGTGATCACCGACCGCGGCCGTGTCGTCGCCGAGATCGTGCCGCCGCGGCGCCACCAACACGAGACCTTTGTAGAACGCGGGGTTCGCGAAGGCTGGCTCACCCCGGCGAAGCGGCCGTTTCAACCGCTGCCGCCGCGTAAGCCGATCCCCGGATTGACGCTGGAGCAATTGCTGGCCGATCTCGATCGCGACCGAGAAGATCGCTGGTGATCTACGTCGACAGTTCGGTTCTATTGGCCGACTTGTTCGCCGAGCCGCGGTCGCCACCCGCGAGGCTGTGGGACGACGATCTGGCCTCGAGCCAGTTGCTAGCCTATGAAGTCTGGAATCGAGTCCATGTCTATGGCTAAGTGCCTTCGCATGGCGCTCGGGCGTGGGGCTTGTTGGCTCGCGTAAGCTTAACTGCGATGAGCGAAGCAGCATTGGCGAGGGCGTTGGAGCCGTTTCCCGTTGCCGTTCGCACCTTGGACGCGTTGCATCTCGCAACGATGGATTTCATCCGTGAGAGTGGCGAACCGGTTCAGCTGGCGAGCTACGACAATCGGCTGATCGCCGCAGCTGAGGCGCTCGGCATCACGACCGCCGCCGTGTGACACCGCCCCGCTCGCGTTCGCGAGACCCACATGTTCCGCTCGTATGAAGCGGGCGAGCGACCTCACTCGATGACCTCATCGGCGCGCAGCAACACCGTATGCGGGATCGTCAGCCGGGACTCCTCATTCTCCGTCGCCCCCGCGGAAGCGGGGGCCCAGGGCCGCAAGCGCCGTGCTTGGCCGCCCCTGGGTGCCCGCTTTCGCGGGCATGACGATAATTGCGTGCGGATACCATGTGTCAGAATCGGACCACGAACAGAAGCAGCACTCGCGCCGCGTCACTCGATGACCTCGTCGGCGCGCAGCAGCACCGTATGTGGGATCGTCAGTCCGAGCGCCTTTGCGGTCTCAAGGTTGATGACCAGCTCGAAGCGGGTTGATTGGATGACCGGCGAGTCGGCGGGGGCGGCCCCCTGCAGGATGCGTCCGGCTTAATCGCCGGCGAGCCGCATGGCTTCGCGGCGGCTCGCGCTGTAGCTCATCAAGCCGCCGGCGGTGACGAATTCGCGCCATTCGTAACTGGCGGGGATATGGTAGCGGGCGGCGAGTGCGATGAGCTTGTCGGCGATCACCTGGAAATACTGGGACGCGGCGAAAAGAAGACCGCGGACCTGGCGTTCGGCCATGGTCGCGAACGCCTTCTCGATTTCATCCTCGTTGCGGCCGTGCAGAACCAGGATGGGCTGTCCGACCGCCTGGGCGGCTGCTTCCACCTGGCGGAGTTGCATTGGCGTCACTGGCGTCTGCGGACATCAGACCGGGCTGCGGGAGGACCTCGCGCAGCAATTCCAGGCGCTTCGAAATTGTCTCGGCCTCGAACATGTGGACTCCCGTCGCGTTGCCGGCCGGCCGGTTGAAGCTGGCGACGAGGCCCAGCTACACCGGGTCGAAGCCGACGGTAAAGACGATCGGGATGGTTGCGGTTGCCTTCTTCGCCGGAACTGCCGCGGACGTCCGGTCGCGACCAGCAACGCCGCCGGAAGCCCGATCAACTCGGTTGCGAGAGACGGCAGACGCTCGAGGCTTCCCTCGGCGAATCGGTATTCGATCGCAACATTCCGGCCGACGACAAAGCCCCGTTGCTCCAATCCCTCCAGGAACCCGGTCCGCAGCGGTGTTTCGGCCTCCGCGGAGCGGTTGCTGAGATAACCGATGACCGGCAGGCCCGGCTGCGCCGTGGCCCCAAACGGCGCAAGCGCGGCCGCGCCGCCGATCAGCGCGAGGAGCTCGCGGTGCTTCATGTATGGATGGCTCCCGCCCTGCAAGAGGTTACTCGATGATCTCGTCGGCGCGCGCGAGAATCAACGGCGGCACGGTGAGGCCGAGCGCCTCGGCGGTCTTGAGGTTGACGATCAGCCGGATCATGCCGGGTTGCTCCACCGGCAGATCCGCCGGTTTGGCGCCCTTCAGAATCCTGCCGACATAATCGCCGACCCGGCGGAAAAGCGCGAGAAAGCTGTCGCCATACGCCATCAGCCCACCGTTCAGGGCGATCTCGCGCCACTCATAGATCGCCGGCAGCTTGTGGCGCGCGGCAAGAGCGACGATCGGCAGGTGCTGGGCAAAATAGACCGGGTCGGCCATGACAAGGCACGCACCGGCGCCGGCCTTGGTCATCTCTGCGAATGCCTCGTCGAATTCGACCTCGCCGCGCGCCTCGGCCGTCACCAGGCGAATTTTGAGTTTGGCGGCGGCCTCTTCGACCTCCTTCTTCATTTCGCCGGCAAGCGGCCCGCTGGCCGGGTTGAACAGAAAGCCGATAAGCCCGACGCCGGGGGCCGTTTCGTGCAGCAACTCCAGGCGCTTGGCGTTCAACTCTGTGGTTTGGTTTGCCACTCCAGTAAGATTTGCATCCGGCCGGGCGAAGTTCGAGACGGATCGGGCAGCACTCGATGAAACGATCGGGATCGTCTGGGTCGCAGCCTGCGCCGCCGCGTTCGATACTGGCCCGCCGGTCGCGACGATGACGTCGACCGGCATCGCCACCAATTCGGCGGCGAGGGCAGGCAGCTTGCTGACATCCCCTCCGGCCCATCGAAATACGATTGCGACGTCTTCTCCTTCGACATAGCCCTGGCTTGCCAGACCCTCGCGAAAGGCCGGGAACGCAGCAGAGAAGAGGGCCCCAGAGGCAAGGCCGAGCCAGCCGATCACCGGCCTCGGCTTCTGCTGCGCACGAAGGACGGGCGCCGCCGTCATCGCACCGCTCAGCAGCAGGATCAAATCGCGGCGGTTCATTCGATCACCTCGTCGGCGCGGGCGAGCAGCAGTGGCGGGACGGTGAGGCCGAGCGCCTTGGCGGTCTTCAGGTTGATGAGCAGCTCGACTTTGGTCGGCTGCTCGACCGGCAGATCGGCGGGCTTTGCTCCCTTCAGGATCTTGCCTGTGTAAATCCCCTTCTGGCGGTACATCGGCGGAAAGTACGATCCATAGCCGAGCAGGCCGCCGGCCTCGACATAGGACCGCCCCCCATAGATCGCCGGGACCGCATGGCGTGATGCCAGCGCTGTGAGCTGGACCGTTCGCCTGCTGAATACCACATCGCTGACGACCACGAGCGCACCGGCTCGCAATTCGCTGAGGGTAGCGAAGGCGGGCTCGATCTCGTTGTCGCTGCTCGCCGTTACGACATGGAGACATGGAGCTGCACTCCCTTCGCGCGTGCCGCTTCCCGCGCGTCTCTAATCTCGTCGTCGGTTCTCGGATTGCTCGGGTTCACCAGAAGGGCGATCGCCTTGACCTCAGGAACCAGGTCGCAAAGCAGCTCGATTCGTTTGGCCGCCAACCCGTGCAGGCTGAACCGCGTCATGTTGCCGCCCGGCCGGGCGAGACTGGCCACCAGGCCGTGCGCGACCGGGTCGCCGTCGGTGTGGAAAACGACCGGGATCGTGGAGGTCGCCTGCTTCGCGGCGAGCACCGAACCGTCGCCGCCCTCGGTCACGATCACGTCGACCTTGCGGTCGACGAGGTCGGCCGCCAAGGTCGGCAGCCGATCGAAGTGGGCTTCCGCCCAGCGATATTCGATCGCAACGTTTTGGCCCTCGACATAGCCGAATTCGCCCAATCCCTCGCGGAAAGCGGCGAGATTCCGCAGAGCCCCAACGTTGTCCGGCGCTGCGGCGGCGAGGATCCCGATCACCGGCATCGGCTTCTGCTGCGCGCCGGCGAAGAGCGGATACGCCGCGGCGCCGGCAAGAACCGTCATCAAATCGCGGCGTCTCATGCCCACCCCTGCTCTGGTAGTAGACATGAATTATCGCGCGAAGGGGGCAGTTCCGATAGCTGGAGAGTCGCCGGCTTCGACGCAAAACAGACACTCGTTGGTTCGTTCCGGAAGCGGCTCTTGGCTCAGGGCGGAAGTTCGGATCGAAGCACCGGTTTACGGCGGGCTGTGCCGGGTTGTCGCGCCCGCCCCTTCTCCCCGCCGCAGCCACGTGACCGAGGCGAACGCGCCGAGCCACGATCCCGATGCCGCAAACAGCACGTAGACGGCGTTTTCGGTGTAGCTGATCACCGCGAAGGCCGACAATAAATACCAGATGGCGCTCCAGTTTGCCGCCCGGAAGCGGCGCCTCCCGCTCACCGCCGCATTGAAGAATACATAAGCAGCATCGGTGGCGGCAGTCGAGGCGAGCACCCCCACCGCGATCAGCGGGTTGACGCCGAAAATCATACCAGGGTCTCCGGACACAGCTTCGACTTAGTGGTAGGAACCAGACACTTGACTCTGTTCTTGTCATCCCGGCGTAGGCCGGGATCCATTTCTGCCGTGGATACCGGCCTTCGCCGGTACGACGGGTAGGGGTGCAATCGTCAGGCGCTACCCATTAGGGGCACTGCGTTGCGCAGCACCTGCGCTGAAATTAGGTCTTCAACCGCACAGACGCGCGCCGGGATCGAATGAATGATCCGCCGTCTCGGCAGGCCGATTATTGCGTTCTCGGGTCGTCGTCGGTGCGCTGAAGCTGGCGGCGAAATCGGCTCCGGGTATCGCCATCGCTCGTCACTTGATGTTGCCTCTCCACATTTCGACCGCTTCTGGCTGCTTGCTCCAGGATGTAGTCGGCCGATTGGATCAGGCGCGCCGCCTCGAGCTCTCGCAGAAAGTCACCGGTGCTGATGAGGCTCACTCTTTCGTCGACGATAGCCCGCCGCCGCGCGATGTCCGAATCCTCGAACAGCAAAAGCGCTTCGGCTTGCGGATTGCTGCTCATAAAGCGCTCGAGAACTTCAAGCGCCGCCTGTTCGCCAAGGGCCCGAATGGTTCGGCCTTCCTCGATGCGGCGCTGCTGGTCGACACCGACCTCGGTAGGAACGATTCTGACCCGGTCTAGGTGATCGTTCATCCACTCGACGATGCGGCTCGCCCCCGCTGCGGTTCGAATGCGGGTCGCCTCGATATACACGGCATCGGGAATGCTCACCGGAATGCTCGGTCGGAGCAGAACATCGAGCGCCTCGGCCAAGGCGAGAGTGATCAGTGGGGATGTATCGGTGACGATAAGGTGGAAGGGGCCGCTCACGATTTTGCCGCTTCCCGCAGCAGTCGCCGCAACAGGGCGCGACCCCTTTCCCGGGCGCTCCGACTGGGGCCTTCCATCGGAGCCATGGGTGGCCGAAGGCCGATCTCGCCGAGACCGGCCAGCACTTCAACATAATCGGCGAAGCCTCGTTGCCGTAGTTCGCGCCAGGAAATCGTGCCGGAGGCATAACCTCTTAACAATTCCTCCCGCTCTTGGGTGCCGAGCGCTTCGCCCGTTGCCTTGGTCTGCTCCACGGTCCGCCCCCTCCTGCACCGCCCCCGATGCTGAATGAGCGAGCTCTCGCTTGCTCTTGTTGCAGAATATAAGAATGCTCACGCTGGCGTGGTACCGCCGTGCAGAACGAGCGCGATGCGCTGAGTTCTGCCTCGGCGGCAAGGAACGGTATGCCCCTCGACGCTAATCCCACACCAAGTCTGGAAGCCCGGCTGCGGCGCGAGACCCGCGGCGAGGTGCTGTTCGACGCGTTTAGCCGCGGGCGCTATGCGACCGACGCCTCGATCTACCAGATCGAGCCCTTGGGTGTGGTCGTGCCGAGGAGCCGCGAGGATGCCGCGGCGGCGATCGCAATCGCGCGCGAGGAGGGGGTGCCGGTGCTGCCGCGCGGCGGCGGCACCTCGCAATGCGGGCAGACCGTGGCGCGGGCGCTGGTCATCGATTGCAGCAAATATCTCGACCGGGTGATCGCGGTCGATGTCGAGGGGCGGCGGGCGCGGGTCGAGCCGGGAGTCGTGCTCGACCGGCTCAACCGGTCACTGAGACAGCATCGGCTGTTCTTCCCCGTCGATCCGTCGACGGCGAGCCGGGCGACGATCGGCGGGATGACCGCCAACAACAGCTGCGGCTCGCGCTCGTTGCGCTACGGCAACATGGTGCACAACGTCCGCGGCGTCGATGCGTTGCTCGCCGACGGCACGCAGGCCTGGTTTGGCGAGGTCCCCGGGAATTTCGACAACGGGGCCATGCCTGAGCGTTACCGCGACCTGGTGCGCCGCATGCGCGTGCTCCATGAGCGCGAGGCCGAGGAGATCGAGCGGCGTTTTCCGAAGGTGCTGCGGCGGGTCGGTGGCTACAACATCGACTCGATCGACGAGGCCGGCCACAACATGGCGCGGCTCTTGGTCGGCTCCGAGGGGACGCTCGCCTTCTTCAACGCGATCGAGCTCGAATTGCAGCCGATTCCGGCGCACCGGGTGCTCGGCATCTGCCATTTCCCGACCTTCTATAGTGCCATGGCCGCGACCCGGCGGATCGTCGATCTCGACCCGAGTGCCGTCGAGCTGGTCGACCGCACGATGATCGAGCTGTCGCGCGACATACCGATGTTCCGCCCGGTGGTCGAGCGCTTCGTGCAGGGCGAGCCCGCGGCACTGCTGCTGACCGAGTTCGCCGGCGATGACCCCGCCGACAATTTGCGGCGCCTGAAGGCGCTGATCGAGCTGATGGGCGATCTCGGCTTCCCCGGCGCTGTCGTCGAGGCGATCGATCCGGCCTTCCAGCAGGCGGTCTGGGAGATCCGCGCGCAGGGCCTCAACATCATGATGTCGATGAAGGGTGACGGGAAGCCGGTCTCCTTTCTCGAAGATTGCGCGGTGCGCCTCGAAGACCTCGCCGATTACACCGAGCGGCTGACCCGGATCTTCGAGAAGCACGGGACCTACGGCACCTGGTACGCGCACGCTTCGGTCGGCTGCCTGCATGTCCGGCCGGTGCTCAACGTCAAGCAGGAGCTCGAGGTCAGAAAGATGCGGGCCATCGCCGAGGAAGCCTTCGCGATGGTCCGCGAATACCAGGGCTCGCATTCGGGCGAGCACGGCGATGGCCTGGTGCGCTCTGAATTTCACGAGGCGATGTTCGGCGGGCGCTTGGTGCGCGCCTTCGAGGAGGTCAAGGACGCCTTCGACCCGCGGGGCCTCTTCAACCCCGGCAAGATCGTCCGCGCGCCGAAGATGGACGATCGCAGCCTCTTTCGCTTCAAGCCCGACTACCGGCAGATGCCGATCGATACCGCACTCGACTGGTCGGAATGGGGCGGCTTCGCTGCGGCAACGGAGATGTGCAACAACAACGGCGCTTGCCGCGCCCGCGACGCCGGGGTCATGTGCCCGTCCTTCCGCGCGACGAGCGACGAGCAGCATTTGACCCGCGGCCGCGCCAATACCTTGCGGCTGGCCTTGTCGGGCCAGCTCGGGCCCGACGCGCTGGTTTCGGAAGACATGCGCGAGACCATGGCGCTGTGCATCTCGTGCAAGGGTTGCAAGCGCGAATGCCCGACCGGCGTTGACCTAGCGCGCATGAAGATCGAGTTTCTGCACCACTACCGCAAACGCCACGGGCTGTCGCCGCGCGATCGGTTGATAGCGTATCTGCCGCGCTACGCTCCCTGGGCGGCGCGCATCGCACCGCTGATGAATCTGCGAAACCGCATTCCGCTTCTTGTGGGGCTGGGGGAGCGGCTGTTCGGTCTCAGCGCGAAACGGAACTTGCCGTCCTGGTCCACCCGTCCATACAGGGCCGCAAAATTCTCCCTCTCCCCCCGCAAGCGGGCGGAGAGGGGCATCGCATACGGCGAAACCGGGCCGACAGTCGTGCTGCTGGTCGACACCTTCAATCGCTATTTCGAGCCGGAAAATGCCGATGCCGCCGAGCGCGTGCTGACGCGCGCCGGCTATCGCATCGTCTCCCCCGATCCGGTTCATGGCCGCCCACTATGCTGCGGCCGGAGTTTTCTCTCCGCGGGTCTTGTCGAGGAGGCGCGCTGCGAGGCAAGCCGAATGGTGGACGCTCTCGCCCCCCACGTCGCGGCCGGCACGCCGATCGTCGGGCTCGAGCCCTCGTGTCTGTTGACGTTGCGCGACGAGTTCCTGGCGATCCTGCCGGGTGCGCAAACCAAGGCGGTTGCCGAACGCGCCCAGCTCTTCGAGGAGTTCGTCGAAAGCGAGCTCGCGGCGGGCCGCTTCCAGCTACCGCTGAGGTCGATGGAAGGCCGCACGGCATTGCTGCACGGGCACTGCCACCAGAAGGCATTCGGCACGGTCGGTGCGGCAGTCAAAGCGTTGCAGCTGATCCCCGGCCTCAGTGTCGAGACTTTCGATTCGACCTGCTGCGGCATGGCCGGATCGTTCGGCTACGAGGCCGAGCACTACGAGATGTCGCTGAAGATCGGTGAGCTCGGGGTATTGCCGAAGGTGCGGGCGGCACCGCCTGATGCGCTGCTCGCCGCCAACGGCACGAGCTGCCGGCACCAGATCGCCGATGCGACCGGCCGCGAGGCCCGCCACCTCGTCCGCTTCCTCGACGATGCCTCTGCGTCGGGAGCGTGATCATGGACGAGCTCGAGATCGTATTCGATCCACTGCCCGGGGCGGCGCTGAGGGATTATGTGATCGACAGCCTCGACGCGCACAACATCGCTGCGACCGGCCTCTCGGCCTGGCACCCGGTAGGGTTCTTCCTGAAGAGCCCGCGCGGCGAATGGCTGGGCGGGCTGCTCGGCAGTCTCTGGGGCGGGTGGCTGCATGTCAGAATTCTTTGGGTGCACGCGGCGGCGCGCGGCCAGGGCAACGGCACGCGCTTGCTGCAGGCGGCCGAAGCATACGCCGTTGAGCGCAACTGCTTTGCCGCGACATTGGAGACACACAGCTTCCAAGCGCGGCCGTTCTACGAAAAACATGGATATCAGGTCTTCGCCACGCTGGACGATTGGCCACCAGGGCATTCGAAATTTTTTCTCCGGAAGCAGCTGGCAGCGACCCCGGATCGGTAGACCGACTACACGGTGGCGACTTCGAGGCGTTGCTCGGCCGCGGCGCGGATGATGCGCGCGAGTTCGGGCTGGCGCCCGAGGAGGTGGCGAAAATCGACGATGTCGAGGCGAAGAAGCGTGCATTGCCGCACCGCGACGATGGTGGCATTGCGCGGATCGCCGGTCAGCAACGCGAGTTCGCCAAAGAAATCCCCCGGCGCGAGACGGATCGACTCCGGTCGCAGTTGGATTTCGACCTCGCCCGCGGCGACAAAATACATGCAGTCGCCGCGCTCGCCGCGTCGAACGACGACGGCCCCGGCCGGATAATCGCGCGGGCGCAAAAGCTGCGCCACATCGGCAATGGCGGCGGCGCCGACATCGTGAAAGAACGGAACCTTGGCGACGAGATCCCAGGTTCGCAGAAACTCGCGGCGCCGGGTTTCCTCGGCAAAGCCTATTGCGAGAATGCCCGCCCACAAGGCGAAGACGAGAATGCCGCTGACCATGACGATCCCGGACAATATCCGCCCTAGCACGGTTTGCGGTATCACGTCGCCATAACCCGTGGTTGTCATCGTGACGATCGCCCACCACAGCGCCGCCGGGATGGAGCCGAAGACAGCAGGCTGGGTCGAGCCCTCCAGCAGGTAGGCGAGGCTCGCCGCAAGCAGCAGGACGATACCAAAGGCCAGCAGAACGGAAAGCAGCGCGTGCCGGGCATTGCCGATCACCCGCTCGAGGCTCACCAGCCCGGGCGAGTAGCGGACGAGCTTGAACACCCAGATGAAGCCGAAGAGGCTCGCGTATCGCGGGTCGAACACGATGTCGATCGCACCGGGAAGCGCACCGAGGAAATCGCAGACGCCGCCGAGCGATCGAGCCCAGGCGAGGCGGGCCCGCCACTTCGCGTGATGGGCGGCCCCGGGAGCTCCGGGGGCCGCCCACAGCCGCAGCGCGTACTCGGCAAAGAAGAACGCGCAGACGATCTGAAACCCGGCGTCGAGCGCGTCGTCATAAGCTTGGCGCCATGGCACCACCGTGTCGGCGAGCATGATGCCAACCCCGGCCGCGACCATTGCATGATGCACACCGCGCAAGATCCTCGCGCCAGGGTCGCGTGTCTCGGGATGCAGGGTGCGGTAGAGACGCTCCTCGTCCATGCACCAGCTCAAGAACCGGACGTCGGGCCGGAATAGCGCATCTTCTATTTCTATCCGATTGATAACAGATGTCGGCGCGCGCCCGAAGCGCCGGTTTCCCGCCATGGGAATTGCTGCTATAGGGTCGAGTTCAGCGGGGGACGGGTGGCCATTTTCCCGAACAATCGGCGAGCTCTTCTTGCGTTTGCCCACGATGTGCTGATGGCGGCGCTGTCGCTCGCCGTGGCACTCTATTTGCGGCTCGGCGATGAGGCCGTCGACTACCAGCCGCAACTGACGGCCACCTACATCGTCGGCTTTACGCTGATCGCCGCGATCGTGTTCTTGCTTACCGGCCTCTATCGCGGCATCTGGCGCTACGCCTCGCTGCCCGATCTCTTCAACATCGTTCGCGCCGTGACCCTCACGGTGGCGGTGTTCCTGCCGGTCATGTTCGTCCTCACCCGTCTTGAAGCATTGCCGCGCTCGACATTGCTGATCGACTGGTTCGTGCTGATCGCGTTGCTGGGCGCCCCCCGCCTCGCCTATCGGCTGTTCAAGGACCGCGGTCTCGACCACATTCTCGAACGCGCCCGACACCGCAGCGTCCCGGTTCTGCTGATTAGCACGAAGGACGGAGCCGATACCTTCATTCGCGAGATGTTGCGTGATCCGGGTGCGGTCTATCGGGTCGTCGGGGTTCTTGCCGATACTCCCTCGCGCGTCGGCCGAGAGATCTATCGCGTTCCAGTGCTCGGCACGATCGACGCGCTCGAAGAAGTCGTCGAGCGGCTTAATCGGCGTGGCCAGCGTCCGCAAAAGCTGATCATCACTGCGCAAAACTTTTCGGGCGCGCAGGTCCGGGCACTGCTCGAACGCGCCGACGCGCTGGCGATACCGCTGGCGCGCCTGCCGCGGCTCACCGATTTTCGCCGCGACCTCGACAGCCCCGAACGCATCATCGAGCCGATCGCCCTCGAGGATTTGCTCGGACGCTCTCAGGCGGTGCTCGACCGCGATGGCATGGCCCGGCTGATTTCGGGCCGCCGGGTTCTCGTGACCGGCGCCGGGGGGACGATCGGAGCCGAGCTAGCGCGGCAGGTCGCCGCCTTCTCGCCGAGCCGGCTCGTGCTGCTCGACAATAGCGAGTTCGCTCTCTACGCGATCGATGCGGAATTGCGCGAACACTTCCCGGGGCTGGTTCAGCTGCCGCTATTGCGCGATGTGCGGGAGCACCGCCAGATCGATGAGATCGTCGCCGCCGAGCGGCCGGAGATCGTGTTTCACGCGGCGGCACTCAAGCACCTGCCGATGGTCGAGGCCAACCCGCTCGAGGGGGTGCTGACCAACATCGTCGGCAGCCGCAATGTCGCCGAAGCCGCGCGGGCCTGCGGTGCCGCACTCGTCGTCATGATCTCGACCGACAAGGCGGTCAACCCGACGAGCGTGATGGGCGCCACCAAACGGCTCGCCGAAAGCTTCGGCCAGGCGCTCGACCTTTACGAAGCGCGTCGCGGCTCGCGTTATGGCCAGGGCACCCGCTATGTCACCGTGCGGTTTGGCAATGTGCTCGGCTCGACCGGGTCGGTGGTCCCCTTGTTCGCGCGCCAGCTCGCCACCGGCGGACCGTTGACGGTCACCGATCCCGAGGCCGATCGCTTTTTCATGACGGTCCGCGAGGCCGTCGAGCTGGTATTGCAGGCCACCGCGCTGTCGCCCGCCCCCGAGACAGCTGACGCCCGCGGCAAGATCTTCGTGCTCGACATGGGCGAGCCGGTCAAGATCGTCGACCTTGCGCATCAAATGATCCGTCTTGCCGGGCTGCGCCTCGAACGCGACATCAAGATCGAGTTCATTGGCCTGCGCCCCGGCGAGAAGCTGCACGAAGAGCTGTTCCATCCCGCCGAGCCGCTGGTGCCGACCGCGAACCCGGCGATTCGCCTCGCCGCACCCCGCACCGCCGATTACGCGATGCTCGCCCGCGCGATCGACGAGCTCGAAGACAACGCCCGCTCCCGCCGCGAAGAGCGGGTATTGCAGCTCCTCGAACGGCTGGTCCCCGAATACCGCCGCTCCACCCCCCGGCCGCGCGGCGTTGCCGCATCAGGGAGCTGAGCGCCGGGAGCTGAGCGCCGGTCCACCTCTGCCATTCCCGCGCAATCGGCGCGATGACGACGCTCTTGCGCGCCATCTCATCAGTTAGCCATTGACCTAAGTTTTCCCGCCTCTATAGTTAGGCTTATGCCTAACCAAGTGATACAGCTCGACGGTGTATTTCGCGCGTTGGGAGATCCGACGCGGCGCGCGGTTCTGCGGCGGCTGAGCAGCGGGCCCGCGGCAGTGAGCGAGTTGGCGCGGCCCTTCGATATGGCCTTGCCCTCGTTCACCCAACATCTTGCCGTTCTGGAGAACTGCGGGTTGGTCCGCTCGCGAAAGACCGGCCGGGTGCGCACCTTTCAGCTGGTGCCGCAGCCGCTCGAGGCGGCGGAACGCTGGATGGTCGAGCAACGTGCCCTTTGGGAACGCCGCCTCGACCAGTTGGACAACTATCTGAAAGATATGAAGGAGAGAGAAGAGTGACCCTCGTCAACGCCATACCCGACCCCCGTCTCGACCTTCTCCTCGAACGCGTTGTCTATGTTCGACCGGAGCTTGTCTGGGCCGCATGGACCGTCCCGGAGCACGTCAAGAAATGGTTCACGCCGGCGCCGTGGACGACGGTGGACTGCGAAATCGATCTTCGTCCCGGCGGCATCTTCCGCTTTGTGATGCGTTCACCCGAAGGACAGGAATTCCCGAACGTCGGCTGCTATCTCGAAATCGTCGAGAACAAAAAGCTTGTTTGGACGGTTGCGCTCGCCCCTGGCTACCGTCCGGCGAACGAGCGACCCGACACACTCTCCTTTACCGCGATCATCGCCCTCGAGCCGCAAGGAAGCGGGACGAAGTATACCGCTCTCGCCATGCATCGAGACGAAGAAGGCCGTAAAAGACACGAGGATATGGGCTTCCACGACGGATGGGGAAAAGCGCTCGATCAGCTCGTCGCCTATGTCCGGAAAATCTAACCAAGAAAAGCCGACGCGCGATTCCGCTAGGGGAACGGAATGGCGCTGGCTCGGGTTGGAACGCCTGGCGCCGCCACGATATGCTCATCCGAGTGCATGTCGTGGGCGCGGGACGGCGGAGAGGCGGATGAGCACACACAGCTACTCCTCATATCTGGAAATCGACAAGCTGTTGTCGGCGCAGCGATCGATGACGGATTCCGATGACGAGCTGCTGTTCATCGTCATCCACCAGGCGCACGAGCTGTGGTTCAAGCTCGCCATTCACGAGCTCGGCTGCGCAATCGACGCGCTGCACCGCGAGCGCCCGAGCAACAGCGAGTGCATCATCGCGTTCAAACGCCTGTCGCGGGTCAGCGAGATCCAGCGCGTCCTGATCGCCTCCTGGGATGTGCTGACGACCCTGACGCCGGACGAATTCCATGTGTTTCGCCTGACGGTCGGGCAACAAGGCGCCTCCGGGTTCCAGTCGATTCAGTATCGCGTTCTCGAATTCAAGTTGGGGCTCAAATATCGCACCGTCATCTTCGAAAAACCGGTCGAGGGCGGCTATCAGACCGTCGAGTTCGATATTTTCAGCAACGCCCGGACCGACGAGGATCGCCAGGCATTGGAAGGCGCCCTGAACCGTCCGAGCATTTACGACGCGGTCATTCATTACATATCGAAACACCTGCCGATGTTCGGCATCCGCGAGGCTCTCGCCCCAGGATATGCTGAGCCGTATCGCAAGAAGCTGCCGGTCTTCAACGCCTGGCGGTACGTCTACCAGAATCGCGAGAATGAGCCCGAGCTCTACCAGCTCGGCGAAAAGCTGGTCGATCTCGAAGACGCGTTCCGGCGCTGGCGCTTTGCCCATGTGGCGACGGTCTCGCGGGTGATCGGCAACAGCACCGGAACCGGCGGCTCGACCGGCCTCAGATACCTGCGCCAAGCCGCCAACAAGCTGCTCGACGACCCGATGTATCCCGAGCTGTGGGATCTCCGGAACGCAATGTTCAGCCCGACCGAATTCGACCTGAAGGGTGCCGGATATTAATCCTTTGGCCGAACCCGGGCACTTACAGTGGGAGCCATGAGCCCCAATCCTATTTCGCTTGCCATCGTCGCGGTCCTCGCCGCCTTCGGCATTCTGTTGATCGTCCTCGCCCGCCTCGTCGTCCCCGGGGCGATGCTGATCGTCTTGGCGGTGATTGTGCTCGCGGCGCTCAGGATGGCGCAGCAATGGGAAGAGGCTGTCGTCCTGCGGGCCGGCAAATTCCTCGCGGTCAAGGGGCCTGGGCTGTTCTGGATTGTCCCGATCCTCGATAGTGTCACGGCACTGATCGCCACCCTCCGGCGCACGACCCAGTTTGTCGCCGAGCAGACCCTGACCAAGGACACGGTGCCGGTCGATGTCGATGCGATCATCTTCTGGTGCTCACCGATGTGCGGCGCGCCGCCCTCGAAGTCGCCAGCTACGGGGAGGCGATCTCCTGGGCGGCGCAGACCTCGCTGCGCGAGATGATCGGTGCCGCGGATCTTGCGATGCTGCTGTCAAACCGTAAGGCGATCGACGAGAAGCTGCGCCAGACGATCGATGATAAGACGGGGGAATGGGGGATCGTCGTCAAGTCGGTCGAGATCCGCGATGTGACGATTCCGGCGGCACTGCAGGATGCGATGAGCCGCGAGGCGCAGGCCGAGCGCGAGCGCCAGGCTCGGGTTATCCTGGGCGCGGCCGAGGCCGAGATCGCCCACAGCTTCGCCGAGGCGGCGCTGAGCTATGCCGACAACCCGGTGGCGTTGCATTTGCGCGGCATGAACATGCTCTACGAGAGCGTCAAAGAGCGCGGCAGCACGATCATCGTGCCGAGCAGTGCTGTCGACAGCATGAACCTAGGCGGCCTCGCCGGCATCACCGCGCTGGCGCGGGCCAGAGAGACCGGTCCTCCGGATGAGCCGGGATCCGCAGACGGTTGAACAGCGCCAAGACCGTTCTCCCTCGCCCCGCCTTGCGGGGAGAGGGCCGGGGCGAGGGGCTCTCTTCCGATTGAACGTCGCAGCGCCTGCCAGCCGCGAGGTGCTGCCCTCACCCGGGACCCGCGCTTAACCGCGGCTCCCGACCTCTCCCCGCAAGCGGCGCGAGGCGATTGGCGGATGCCAACGCTCATAACTACGGCGATTGGGGCCCCATCAGCCGCGCGGCGAGTGCCGTCATCACCAAAGAGAGCCCGAAAAAGATCATATTGATGCCGACCAGGAGGCCGATCGCCCAGCTCGCCGAGCTCGGCCAGCCTTGCCAGATTAGATACGCGAGCAACAGGTCGATGATGCCGCTGAACAGCACCCAGCACCAGCTGGGGAGGTGATCGCGGTGTTGCACGGCGACCACGATCGCCGTGATGCCTTCGAGAATGAAAAATGCGACCAGCACCATAGTGAGGGTCAACACTCCGGCAAGCGGCCGGGCGACCAATATCAAGCCGAGCAGCACCGCCAACAGGGCGCTGAGCATCGACCAGCCGAAACCGGGCATCTGCCGCGCATGCCACACTGATAGGGCGCGAAAAATCCCGGCGATCAGAAACAGCCAGCCGACGAAGATCTCGACCGCCAGAGTGGCGATGTTGGGCATGGCAACCGCGAGCAGCCCAAACACCATCAGCAAAATGCCTTGCGCCAGGACGAGCTTCCAATGCGCGTGGATCGTCGCCGCGATCTGGCGCTGGATGCCTTCGATATCGGGTTGAGTGGTCATGTCATGTCGCCGAGAATCCGGGACCGCCAGTGTCACTCCCGCGAGCGCGGGGGTCAATTGCCTCGCGGCACCGGTGGCAAGCGTGGCGCGGTGGGTCCATCGCCGGAAGTCGGAGGCTCTGGTCAACCATCAAATTGCCGATTTCCCGTTGCATATTCTGTGTCCAGTCGGTGTTTGGAGTCGCAGCCCGATCACGCGTTCGCTCGTTATAGTACTGGCGGCGGCGCTTGCGCCCGCCCGCCGCGCCTATTACATGTAATATATGGCAAAGACTAATTCACAGACAGTCCGCAATCACCGCGCGCGACTGCGCGCCCGAGGACTGCGGCCGGTGCAGCTATGGCTGCCGGACAGCCGAACGCCGGCTTTTGCCGAGCAGGCCGCGCATGATATGCATGTGTTGGCCGGGCTGCCGCCCGAGGACCAGGCATTGCTCGACGCCTTCGAGCGTAGCACCGTCGAGGACCTCGCCAGCGAATGGAGATAAAACGCGGTGCCGTGGTCACCATCGCGCTACCCGGTGATTTCGGCAAACCGCGGCCGGCAGTGGTGCTGCGCTCTGATCGTTTCGCTGCGCATCAATTAGTCAGCCTGGCGCCGCTCACCACCGCTCGGCGGAATGCCCCCTTGCTGCGCGTCGACATCGCGCCATCGCGCGACAACGGCCTGGTCCACGCGTCGCAAGCCATGATCGACACTCTGCAATCGGTGCGCATCCGGCGGATCGGCGAGGTCATCGGACAACTCGCCGCGGCGGACCTCCAGCGCATCACCCGCGCGGTTGCGGTGTATCTCGGCTTTGGCGACTGACGCGCGGTCAGCCGGACGACAATTGCCATTCTACCGGAGGACGAGGATTCTCTGTTGATTCGCGTTATTTTGCAAAGCCGCGATTCGCAAATGAAACCCGGGGCTCCGGTAGGATTGTGGGTCGGAGCTGGTCAGACCGTGCGTTCGAGGAAGTCGAGGCAGCCTTGCAGGATGTAGGCGGCGGCGACGCGGTCGACGATTTGGGCGCGGCGCTTGCGGGTCATGTCATGGGCGATCATCTCGCGGGTGACGGCGGCGGTCGACAGCCGCTCGTCCCAGAAGGCGATCGGCAGGTCGCGAACCGCCAGCAGGTTGCGCGCGAACTGGCGGACCGACTGAGTGCGCGGCCCGTCGGCCCCGGCGAGGGTCAATGGCAGGCCGATCACCAGCCCACCGACGCCGTGGGTGTCGACAAAGGCGAAGAGGAGTGCGGTGTCGTCGCGAAAATGGCGGCGGCGGATGGTTTCGAATGGCGTGGCGATGACCCGTCGGGTGTCCGACAGCGCGAGCCCGATTGTCTTGGTGCCGACATCGAGACCGATCAGCCGCTTCCCCGCCGGCACCGCCTCGCGCAATTCCATAGGGTCGTCTAGAATCATGACCAATGATAACCCGGAGACAGTGAGATCATGGCGCTCGACAAGGCCGCCGTGGCGCATATCGCCACCCTGGCGCGGATCAGGCTGGCCGAGGCCGAGCTCGAACCGCTGGCGGGCGAGCTCTCGCAGATTCTCGATTGGGTCGAGCA
>Ga0210403_10001692_pt1 | contig 20700 bp, 18 predicted proteins | sample IncBWC19MmetaG_FD_150863 | JGI IMG/M metagenome (GOLD analysis project Ga0210403, IMG submission 150863) | Forest soil microbial communities from Barre Woods Harvard Forest LTER site, Petersham, Massachusetts, United States - Inc-BW-C-19-M | ecosystem: Environmental > Terrestrial > Soil >... | reverse complement strand
CCTCGACCTGGGGACTGATATAGTGCCACTGGCCTTGGATACCGAGTTCGGCGATATAACTGATCGCGGCGACCTGTTCCACAAGCGTGCGATATTTGTTTTCAGCGTCGACACGCGCCTGCTCCGCTTTCTTTCGCGCCGTGATATCGTGGCCTATGCATGCGGTAACCCCGTTGGCCAAAGAAGTGATCGCCATTTCTGCGGGTATGGCCGTTCCGTCGCGCCGCCGCAAGCTGATTTGCCCGGACCATTTGCCCTCCACCTCGAGGGTCTTCCGCACTTGCTCTCGGATCAACTGGACATCACGCGGGTCGTAAATCTTCTGCCAGTGAACGCCCAGCATGGACTCCGGACTTTCGTGGCCCATCATGCGGGCAAACGCCGCGTTCACATAAACGTGCTCTCCACTCTCTCCGATGATGGAAATCCCGTCCGCCGCGGAATCCATGGCCAGAGCCTGCCGGCGCACGGTCTCGGCGGTTTTTGCCTCGCGGTATCCGCTGATGCCGACGCGTACCGCGAAGCAAAGAATGGAAACTCCCAAGAGCGAAAACCGCAGAATGCGCCATTCGGAAGGGAATTGCGCCACCTGCACCAAAACAATCAGCGGCGCCAACACGAAGAACGCGTTGGTCATGATGACTCCGCTGAAAGTTTTCCGGCCGCGCGGCCACGCGGTTTGCTTGGCCTCGGGTGGTTGCCAACGTGCCGCCCAGAACGCACCCCAAAGAAACGGTAGCGTCCAGCACAGGTCAGCAAGCGTTCCGGTGGGTGTCGCCTTGGTGTAGTGAAGGTATGCAGACAAGGCGGAGCTGGCAGTAAAGATGGAAAAATAGAGCGCAAAACCCGTATACAGATTACGAATCTCGGGAGCTCGCGCCCGGGCAATTTGAATACAGGCGAGTGCAATGATGGCTAGCTCTTCACCAAACTCCATCCAAAGCTGACGTGCGGAGATGCTCTGTTGCTGGAGCTGCGGCGACGGTACGTAGTAGAGCCCAAGAAACACAAAGAAGAAAACAATCGCGACCTGTACGAAATCCAGGAGAAACTCGGGTTCAAAGCGCGCCGAATCCTTGTCTTGATCGAGGAACAGTACCATCGCAAAGAAGATTCCCTGCACGCTGAAAAAGAAACGCACGGCGGAATCCGCCGCCGGTTTGGTGTGCAGTACGAGTTCGTAGTACATCCACCCGAGGTTCGCCACGCCCCAAGCGGCCATGCCGCAGCCCACCAGCGCCCAGAACGGCCGAGCCATCCCGCGCCCGCGCCGCGAAGCACCAAAACACATCACTGCAGCCAGAACACTTGCCGATACTTCGAGCAGATTTGCGAGAAATGTGCCGGCGGGCGACACCCCTAGAATCAACGCTTGCGCCAGGTGAGCGCCGACAATCGTGGCCGCAAGAATGAGGAGCTTTCTGGACATTCCTGCTCGTTCCCTAAGAGTTGAAACCGGATGATCCTGGATTCCAAGTTTAACCGAATTAATAGAGAGAAGCGGCGAGGTTGCGGGGTGCGTGCCTTGGCATGCAACGGGCCAACGAGCCCCGAAAATCGCCGGGAAGCTAGGTTTACTCAGCAGTCTGGCTGCGGTAGACTCGCCGAGAAGTTCTGGCACTCCACCCGGCGGTTCATTTTGAATCTTTTGAAAAAAACGTTAGAAGTTCCGCTCAGCAAGGAAGCAGCCTGGAGCACCCCCCGAGCATCTAAAACACATGACCACCGTTCGGCTTAGTCCAAGTATTACCCCGCGCGAGATTTTGAGCGCTTGGGGAAAAATCTTAAGCGGCAAAGCGCCCATGCTCTCCATCGAAATCACGCGCGAATGCCCGCTCAGTTGTCCCGGCTGCTACGCCTATGGCGATGCGCACCTCGGCGGCGGCAAACTTCTCACCGACCTGAAGGATTTTCGCGGCGACGCCCTGGTCCATGGCGTGCTCGATTTGGTGCGCAAAAACCAGCCCATGCACGTCTCTCTAGTGGGTGGCGAGCCGCTCGTCCGGCATCGTGAACTGAGTGCCATTCTGCCCGCTCTCAGCGCCATGAAGGTCTTCTCTCTGGTGGTAACCAGCGGCATAATCCCAATTCCCATGGAATGGATGGATCTGCCCCGCGTTCGCGTGGCCATCTCCGTCGACGGCCTGCCCGAGCACCACGACATCCGCCGCAAACCCGCTACCTACGAGCGCCTGCTAAAAAATATCGATGGCCGCAGAGTGAATATCCACTGGGTGATCACGCGTCCGATGTTCGAGCGCCCCAGCTATCTGGAAGAATACGTCTCATTTTGGAATGCCCGGCCTGAGGTCGATCACATTTGGGTGAGCCTGTACACGCCTCAGATCGGCGAAGAAAGTGCAGAAAAGCTGACTCCCGAAGACCGGCAAAAAGTAGCCCGTACCTTGCCGTCCTTGGCGCGGAAATATCCCAAGTTTTTGATGAACGATGGCGTCGCCCGGGCCTTCCTCCACCCTCCGGAGAGGCCCGCCGACTGCCTGTTTGCCAAAATGTCTGCGAACTATTCCGCCGATCTAGAAACGCGCGTCGAGCCTTGCGTCTTCGGCGGTTCTCCCAACTGCGCCGAGTGCGGATGTGCCGCCAGCAGCGGCTTGCACTGGATTCGCACCGTCAAGGTCGCCGGTCCTCTCCGCGTCGGACACTTTGTAGGCGGTTCGGTCGGCATTGGCTCGCTCGTCAACCGTCTGCGCCGCGGCGAAGGTGGGCCATCGCGGTGGGGCTCCGGCGGTCCTCAGACTGGCGACAAGCCTGAACTGGTTCAGATCGCGATGTAGTGCGCGCTGCTAAAAATCCTCGCTGACCTGATCCAGTTCCTCGATCCCCAGAATTCCGTTGAACCAGACACTTCGTGGATTTCCGCTGGCGTTCTTGCGGTAGTACAAAATTCCGATATCTTTGATTGGCGCTGCTGTCGGCAGCACAAGCGCCAGTTTCTTAGCGGTTTTCGAATGGATAACGGTCCTGCGATTGCACCGCTACGGCAACTCTCCGGCGCAACGCGATGGTGTCGACCGGTGCACGCTTGCCGAAACGCTTCAGAACCGCCATCTGCGTCGTTAGCATATCCCCTTCATGAACCGCCGCGATGGCGCGCTTGGCTTCGTGCTCGACGCGCTCGGCGGCCTCAGCGATAAAAACACAAGCGGCGTCGATCATGGTTTGTGATGCGGATTCACCCTTGGCTGCGGCCGCCTTCTGCGCGCGAAGCAAGCAAGACTCCATAGCATAAACTTCCATCACCACATTCGAAAGGGCCCCGATGAGTTCCTGCTCTTCGCCGAGTTTATCGCGGAATTTCTGGACCGCACCGCCGGCCGCCTGCAGAAACATTTTCTTGGCATTGGCCACCACGCGGGCTTCCTCCGCTAGCACGCCTTCTGGCGCTTGTTCAAAAGATGGCCCAGCGAGAATTTCGTCCGCCAGCTTCATCGCCGCGGGGATCAGCGCAAGCTGCCCGCCCATCGCGCGCTTCATCAGCATCTGGATGATCAGCATGCGGTTGATTTCATTGGTGCCCTCAAAAATTCGGTTGATGCGCGAATCGCGGTACGCGCGGCACACCGGGTAGTCTTCATGAAAGCCATACCCGCCGAAAATCTGCACGCCTTCATCGACGACATAGTCCAACATCTCGCTTCCATACACCTTGGCGATGGAGCTCTCGATGGCGTACTCTTCGAGTACTTTCATGGTGTTCTGGATTTTGTCTCCCGACCCCGAAGCCGCAACCATCGCCGCCTCGATGTTTCCAGCCGAGCGGTAGACCATCGATTCCACGCCGAAAATCTGAATGGCCATTTCCGCCAGCTTTTCCTTCATCAACCCGAAATCGCCGATCTGCTTGCCGAACGCCTTCCTCTCCTTAGAATACTTGGAAGAATTCTGCAACACATGCTTTGACCCGCCAACACAGGACGCCCCGAGCGTGAACCTGCCCGCGTTCAATATGTTGAACGCCACGATGTGCCCGCGGCCGATGTCATGAAGCACGTTTTCCTTGGGCACCCTGCAATTCTCGAGGAAGATCGGCGTCGTCGAGCTGCCGTGAATGCCCATCTTGTGCTCTTCGTTCCCCGGTTTGAATCCAGGGAAGGTCCGCTCAACGATGAACGCTGTGAACTTTTCCCCGTTGACCTTCGCGAACACGATGTAAACATCTGCGAATCCGCCGTTGGTGATCCACATTTTCTGGCCGTTCAGGATGTAATGCGTGCCTTCCGCATTCAACTCCGCGCGGGTCAGGGAGTTCTGCGAGTCCGACCCGGCTTGCGGCTCGGAAAGACAATAAGCGCCGATCCATTCGCCCGTCGCCAGTTTCGGCAGATACTTTTTCTTCTGCTCCTCGTTTCCGAAATACACGATGGGCAGCGTTCCGATGCCCGCGTGCGCGCCGTGGGTTACCGCGAATCCGCCATAAATCGAAAGTTTTTCTGTGAGCACGGTCGCGGCGATTTTGTCGAGGCCCGCACCGCCATACTGCTCCGGAATTCCGCCGCTCAGCAAGCCAACCTCCCCGGCCTTTTTAATTAGCTCGGGCATCAGGCCGGGCTTCTTGTTCTCCAGCTCTTTCACCAGGGGCAGAACTTCCTTGACAACAAATTCCTCCGCGGTCTGGCCGATCAGCTTCTGGTCATCGGTAAGATCCGCGGGCGTGAAAACCTCCTGCGGAAGAGCTGTCTCGAGAAGAAAACTGCCGCCCTTGGCGGCGGGTTTGGTAATCGTTAGGGTGGCCATCATGGTCTCCTTGTGGCTTGCTCTCGTACTCGCGCGACTATCCTGGATTTTGGTCACACGCCTCAAACGTGGGCGTCTCGAATGCCAGTGGATGGTGGTCCGAAGCTTTGTGAGACAAGCCATTTTACTCCTGCTAACGGTTCGAGGTAAACACCGTTAACCGGGCCACGTAAGGGCGCCAGCGGCAGCCGTAGGGTGCCGGTAAAGTCCGCGCTTGAATAGACCACAAAATAGTTCTTGACAAAATAATTGGTCTGTTCAAAACTGCGCTCGCGTTTTTCGCGAGAGGCTCCTCCAAGGCATGCGCATCACCCGTAGCGGCGATTGGAAAATCCCCAGCACGCGCCCCCCGAACCTCTCCGCGGCCACTGGCAGCTGTAGTCTCGATCTCGTCCGCGAACCTGCGCAGGCCGCCATCTTGCTCCATCATCCCCTTCGGCTGAAGATTCTCGCCGCCCTCCTCGAGCCCGATTCCGCGACGGCCGTCGCCAGACGCATGAAACTGCCCCGGCAGACCGTGAACTATCATGTCCGCGAACTGGCGCGAGCTCGCCTGCTGGTGCGCACTGGCCGCCGTCGTTGCCGGCATCTCTTCGAACAATGCTATGTGGCAACGGCCCGCGGCTACGTGCTTTCTCCGGAATTACTGGGCAAACTCGCCGCCGACCCCGCCCAAGTGGCGGACACCTTCTCGGCGAATTATCTGCTGGGGCTCGCGTCCAAGCTGCAATCTGAACTGGCGCGTTCTGTGCAGCTGGCGGCCGCAGCAGGGGAGCATCTCGCAACACTTTCGATCAACACGGAGTTGCGATTTACGTCCCCCGAACAGCGAGCCGTGTTCACCGAGGAATTGCAGCGCACCCTTGTCGACGTGGCCGCTCGGCACAGTTCCCCCTTTGCCAAAGCCGATGGCTCGCCTGCCGAAGGCCGGCCGTTTCGATTGGTCGTCGGTTGCTATCCGATTCCCCCAAGGAAGGATCAAGAACCCCGGTCGCATACCGGGAACGATCCAGGAAGCGCGTCCTGACCGACAAACCGGAAAACAAGCCGATTGAGCCCCTTGGACGGATTATACGAACCGAGATCCGCACCAGAGCCAAGCCCGAGCAGGCCTACGATGCCTGGGCCGGCCCGGAGAAAATTGCCCACTGGTTTCCCGACCGCGCCGAAGGCCGGGCCGAGCCCGGCGCGACTATCACCTGGATCTTCGACAAGTTTGATTACCGCATTCCCTATGAAGTGCTGATCGCCCAGCCCGCCCGGAAATTTGCAGGCCCCGTTCGAAGGAGAAGCGCTCGTCTACCGCACGGAATTCTCAGCCGGTGGCACCACCCTAAAGCTGCGCAACGTCACCGGCGTTGTCAGTCCTGGAAAACTCGTCAGCGAGGAGTACATCGCCACTAGAGACGCGCCGGAATCCTTGCTAGTAACTGTCGAAGCGCAAAAAAACGCTGACCTCCCCGCGCATGTGCCACCACCGAGGAGCCACGTTATTTCGCGGCAGCCCCGCCCGAATCTTTAAACGTGATCAGCACAAACTTCGACTTCGTTCCCAGCAAATCCACCACCTTGCGCGAAGTCCCCGCAGGCAACCACAACACGTCAGCTTCGTGCAGAAATGCAGCGTGCTCGCCCCCAAGTGAAACCTCCAGGTTCGCATTGCTCATCGCAATCAGAAGAGTAGCCGCCCGTGGCGCGGCCTCCTCATAATCTTTTCCCCCCTCGATGGTCACCATGTCCAAGCGAACTTCATCGCTCTCAAAACAAGCGACCATTTGTTCGAACGGCACCTGGTCGTTTTGTTTTGCGCCAGCAGCGCTCTGCGGGCATCCACCCAAGGGACGATCGCCGCTCTTATCCCCAAGATTCCGGGGCGAACCCTGCGGGTGCGCCAGCTCCGCTGTAACGTTATGAAACTGAATGCCTGCATCTGTCCGCGCAATATGCGCAAACCCTCCCGCCGAATAACGCGTCGATCCGTCCTCCAGCGTCAAATGCGCTTCCGGCTTTCCCACCACAGCATTGATAACGTCGGTCGTCCCCACAGTTAAATAGATGTAAGGCAAATCGTGTTGATGAAGCAGCGTGGCATCCAACGGCGGCAACGTAACGTTGTAAACGTGCACGTAGTCGTTCTGAAACAAAAGCACGTGATGCGGCTCCGCTTTCACCGGAACGGCACCCGCCGCCTTGATAGGACTCTGAACCTCTATCTGGATGTCCTTTTTTACGTCCGAAGTACTCGGAGCCGGCGTCTGCGCCACAACTACGGGCGCAAACACCACAGCAAGTGCGGGCAACACGGCAATCTTCATCGCGACAAATCCTCGGATCGCAGGCAGCGTACTGCTAAGTTAAACGCCTCGCAGCGTGGAAACGTTACAGGTAGGACCAACGGGGTGTCAAACGCCCGTCGGACTTCTGACTACAGCCGCTCCAAAATCCCCGCGGCTCCCATCCCCCCGCCGATGCACATAGTCACCATGCCGTAGCGCGCGTTGCGCCGCCGCAATTCGCGCAGAATGGTCGCCGTAAGTTTCGCACCGGTGCACCCCAGCGGATGCCCAAGTGCAATGGCGCCCCCATTTGGATTCACCCGCGCAGGATCAAGCCCGGCCTGCTGAATCACCGCCAGAGACTGCGCCGCAAACGCCTCGTTCAATTCGAACACCGCGATGTCGTTCAAGCCCAGCCCCGCCAGTTTCAGCGCCTTAGGAATCGCCGCCACCGGACCGATCCCAAACTCTTCCGGCAAAACACCAGCGGTGGCATAAGCCACAAACCGCGCCAGCGGTTTCAACCCCAGCGCTTTCGCACGCTCGTCGCTCATCACCACGGCCGCCGCCGCTCCATCGCTCATCTGCGAACTGTTCCCCGCGGTCACCGTTCCCTTGACATGAAACGCTGGCTTCAGCTTAGCCAAAGCCTCCAGCGAAGTATCCGCCCGCGGCCCCTCGTCAGTTTCAAACGTAAAAGTTTGCGTAGCCGCTTTTGCCGCAGCCTTCGCCGTCCCACTCCCCGAAGCGCTCCCGGAAGAACTGCCGTTCCCGTTAGCCACCGCCGTTATCTTCACCTGCACCGGAACGGTTTCTTCCTTGAAATGTCCCGCCGCAATAGCCGCCAGTGCCTTCTTGTGCGACTCGACAGAAAACTGGTCCGCCTGCTCCCGCGTAATCCCAAACTTCCGCGCAATGTTCTCCGTCCCCAAGCCCATATTGATATAAGTATCCGGATTGTGATCCACCAGCCACGGGTTCGGCGAAACTTTGTTGCCTCCCATGGGCACCATGGTCATCGATTCGGTTCCGCCGGCCACAATCACCTGCGCCGCCCCCGCGCGAATGCGCTCCGCCGCAATGGCAATCGCCTGCAACCCCGAAGAACAAAACCGGTTCACCGTCATTGCCGAGGTCTCAATCGGCAGCCCCGCGCGCAGCGCCGCAATGCGCGCCACGTTCATCCCCTGTTCCCCCTCTGGCATCGCGCACCCAAGAATCACATCATCAATTTCCTTCGCGTCTAGTCCTGGCACTCGCGCCAGCGCTTCCCTGATAGCCAACGCGGCCAAATCATCCGGACGCGTCGCGCGCAACGACCCCTTAAACGCTTTTCCAACAGGTGTTCGAACGGAAGAAACAATCACAGGTTCAGCCATGGCAACCTCCGAAACTCGATTTCCTCCTTATTGTTGGGCGACCAGCCGCGAAAAGCAAATCAACCAACCGCTCCTAAGGGGGTCAGTTTCCGATTAGCGCGCCGGCGAGCCAAAAATGCGCTGCATTCTCAGGGGTTGGCGAGAGGCAGCCGAAGAGGTCGTCCTCGTCATGTCCATTGCATTGTTGAAAATGAAATGCACTTTAGCGAAATGCGGCGGTCATCCCACCGTCGACAATCAACGAGTGACCAGTCACGTAGGAAGCCGCGCTCGAACACAACCAAAGCACCGCGTCAGCGGCTTCTTCCGGCCGTCCGACCCGGCCGAGCGGGACCGCTTGCATAAGGCCTGTTTCCGCAGCCAGGGGATCCTCGGGCGAAACCCGTTCGAAGACGCCTCGTAGCATGGGAGTGTCAAAACCGCCAGGCACCAGCGCGTTGATGCGAATTCCCTGTTTTGCGTATTCCTGGGCGGCGGACTTTGTGAGTCCAAGCACGCCCGCCTTCGAGGCGGCGTATAGCGCGTTTTGAGGCACTCCGCCAAGGCCATTAACCGAGGAGGTGTTCACAATCGCGCCACCGGCACCTTGATCGAGCAGTTGTCTGATCTCACGCTTCATGCACAGCCAAACGCTCTTGAGGTTGATCGCGATGTGCCTATCAAATTCCTCCTCTGAGAAGTCCGCAGAGAGCTTGAAGACTCCGACGTCAACCGCAGCCGCATTATTGAAGGCATAGTCTAGCCGCCCGAATCGCGCGATGGTGCGGCTTATGAGCTGCTCCACCTGCCCGGACTGCGAGACATCGGTCGGAATGAAGTCAGCTTCGGCCCCCAGGGCCTCCAGCTCGCGCCGCACGAACTCGCCCCGCTCCGCACCTCTGCTAGCGATGACCACCATGGCTCCCTCACGTGCAAAGCCGAGCGCCGCAGCTCGCCCGATGCCCGAACTGCCGCCGGTGATTAGAGCCACGGTTCCTGCAAATCGTCTCTCGGTCATGGTACGTTCCCTCCAGGTATGGTCGCCTACTCGGAAAGTATAGTGGACGCGTAGACTGTTAATGCTCCATCACCGGTTGCTTGGAGGTTCGGAGATCAGCCATGCGAGTACTACTCTCCTCTCTCTTTCTCGCGGTATCCATTGCTGCGCAGAATCCGCCCGCCCTCGATCCTGCCAAGGTCTTTGCTTACGACGCCAGTAAGCCGCTCAATCTGAAGATGGGCAAGAGCGAAGAGGTCGAGATGATGCAAGTTGCTGAGATCTCCTACGACTCACCAAAATTCGGGCGCGTGCCGGGTTACATGGTTGTCCCACCGGGCGAAGGGCCGTTCGCTGCGATCCTGTACATGCATTGGGGACAGGGAAACAAAGGCGAGTGGCTGGCAGAAGGCGTGGAAATGGCCAAGCGCGGAGCGGTCTGCTTGATGATCGACGCGCCGTACTGGCGTCCAGACGTTCCATCGCCTGCCCCGAGCAACAGGGCCGAAGCCGAACGCGACGGCCACATCCAGTTGGTCGTGGATCTGCGCCGCGCCGTGGACGTGCTGGTGGCGCGCAAAGATGTCGACCCCCAAGCGCATTGGATATGTCGGCCATTCCCTGGGCGCGACCTGGGGCGGGCCGCTGGCAGCGGTGGAGAAGCGGATCAAGATGTTCGTTCTGATGGGTGGCCTGCCGTCGCTGACGAGCTACGACGATGACAGCTTTTACGCCGAGCTGCAGCGCGCTTCGACGCCAAGAAATGAGTTCCAGAAATATGCAGCCGTGATCGAGCCTTACAATCCGGAGCACTTCGTTGCGAACACTGGGCCGGCGAAGATCTATTTCCAATGGGCGCAGCACGACATGTACATCAGCGAACATTCTGCGGACGAATACTATCAGGCCGTTGGTGGCCCGAAGGAGCAACACTGGTACTTCACCAGCCACGAGTTCAACGATGCCCGGTCACCTTACGATCGTCGTGAATGGCTGAGGAAAGAACTAAGGTTGCATTAGACCCGAAAATGGCGCTGTTAGGCTGACCTGTGAAGCAGGAACCCGCCGAAGCGACCATGCGAATCTCATGGTTTCGCCGTCGGAATCCTCGCCATCAATGGCGAGGAGGATGTCAACGGGCTACAACCGACGATTCTGGAAGCGACCTGACAGCGTTCTGACTGTAGTTGAAGTATTCGCCGAGCATCACCGAAACCGGCCGCCAAGCCCTCATTGAATACGTCCAGGCATTGAAACAATTGCTCGGCCCAGCCATGGATACCTAGAGCATGCTTCACAATTGGTCTTTATGCATTCGGCTTGTCGCCGCATCCCGGACGAGTCCCGGCCATCTTTGGGGTATTTGTGAAAACGCGCTGTATTTTCCGATAAGGGAGTTCGTTGTACAGGAACGTCCCAACCGATTATTCCATTTCGGCTTTGACAAACACGATTAGCCGCCCGTCGGCAGACATGGATGGTTGTCCGCAATTCGCACCGTCACAGTGGCTAACATCGACCGGCTCCTGACTGTTCACCTTCTGGAAGACATCTGTCCATTCTATGGGGCCCGAGATGGCTTGCTTTGTTTCTCGCTTCACGTAAACGCGCTTGTCGCCATAAACCCGATCCCAGCTTTCGAGGTTCTCAACCATCTGGAGGTCCTCACTCGCGGTTGGGTCGTAAGGCTCCGGCGTAACCTTGCCACTGCTTATCGAAAGCAAGCCCACTCGCGGATGCCCGCTTGATCCATCGGACTGCAATACGAGTACCACGTCCGGATCATCAGCGCTGGAGGCGACAAGTTTGGTGATGCTGCTAATCGCATAGAGCTTCTTACCTGGCGAACCTCCTGCCGGAAACCGCCAGATCTCGGATTCCTTGAGCGCCAGGATGTCCTTGCTTGTTGCTAGGAAGATCGGAGAGCGATAGCCGGCACGCTCCGTTATGGCGCGAGTGCTTCGCGGTCCTAGCTCCGCCACCCACAATTGACCGCTTCTTAGCTCGCTGGGACCCTTCAACGTGCCTGGACTGTCGGAGATTCCCAAGAACTTGAGCAGCTTATCTGCAAGCTTTGCTGGTTGCTTTTGCTTGCCCGCAGTACTCGTGTCACTTTTCTGGGTTTGCCCAACGGCGAAACTCGTTAACAATACAACTAAGACGAAGCTCGCGCTGCATGATCTCTTCATAGTTCCTACCTCGCACACGGGCGGCTGTTTGAATGGTCGGCGCTAAAGAGCACGCAATAGATATCATCATAAGCGATGATCTTTACCTTCCCGTCTTTCCTCGGGATGGTGAGCAGCGTTCGCTTGTCTCCGGAACCGATAATGAAATAGGTAAATGCATCTTTGCTGTCCCACACCACCCAGCCACGCTCTCCATCCAAGAGTCTGTCATCGCCGCCTAATTCGGAGACGCGGGGAAGTAGCTGCGTGGAGATCAGCACGCCGTAGTTGACCGGCAAGAGCAGGAATTCCACCGCAACCAGAAAACCAAGTACAGCCAAGAGCAGCTTGGCCATGGAGGTCGTAGCACTTCCACGGCGCAATACATAGCAAAAGATGCCGCCGGTCAGAAGCGCGCCTGCCACAAGTCCGCTGTAATAAAACGAAAGCCTGCCGTCGCCGGAAAGCAGGACCGAGCTGATCCACTCATCAGGAAGCTGTTTCTGCAAGAGTACATTGCCCAGCGCAAAGCATCTCCGCAAAACGAACTGGATAAACGCAATCGCCAGAATCGTACCCAGAAGCGGCAGTCGGGCTGGCTTTGTCGTCCACCCTGCCGCCCAATGACCGAGCCGATCCCTGACGGCTGTCGGCGTCAGCGCGTAGGGCACATAACCAATTGCCGCCAGCACCAGAACCAGGATTAGTACGTTGGGCACCGACGAAACCAGGTACACCAGAAAACGGCAGCCGGCAAAAAAATACTTCTCATCGAGGAGATCCAGGTTGGTCGCGACGCCATAGGTGCTCAGTTGAAAGCGAAGCGTCAAATATCCAAGCAGGTAAAGCAGGAAGGAGCCAAGTGCTGCGAATGCCGACCACTTAGTAGCGACGCCGCCTAGCTTCTCTACGAAGTTGCTCGATACATCGGCCATTTATTTTCCCGTCATCACAAATGGCGCCCAGAAGAAGGGGTGACTGTACTCTGGGCGCGACTTCACCGCAATCAACGCCTTCCTGGCCGCTTCAGACGGGGGGTCGGTTTGTCCCGCCTTGTAGAAACTCTCCATCCACAACTTCGTGGACTGGGCATTGACCTCCCAGGACGACAGCACCAGACTGCCGGCCCCTGCATAGAGCAACGATCGCACCATGCCCAGAACCTCATTGGCATGTGTGGCTTGGACGCGTCCCGTTTCACAAGCACTCAAGACCACCAGGCTGTTCTTCTGAAGCGGCAATCCAAACATCTCCGCTGCGGTGAGGCGCCCGCTGTCGGGCGGAGTCTCTTTGAACTGCAGATACGAAAGTAGCGGGTCGCTGGCATTAAACGTCCCGTGCACCGAAAGATGAACGACGCTGTAATCACCGACCCATGCCTTGATGTCCGTCTTGTTAACGGCACTCTGTGCCACGACTTTGCTCCGGCCAGGATAGAACTTTCCGATAGCATCCACCTCTTCGCGGGCATCGTGGATCTCCGGATCGGCTACGGCTAGCAGCCGTCCGCTCTTCAAGGGAGACTTGTTCTCGAGGGTCGCAAGTACCGTTGCGCTCGGCGCATAAGAAATCGCGAAGGTCTCGCCCAGGTATTTTCCGGTCGCTGGATTCTCGAGCGCCTGGAACGGTATCGAGTTCAGCTCCTCTTGCGGCACGATGATAAGGTGATTGCTCTTAATGTAGGAGAGAACCGGCTGGATGAGACAAAGAAACAGCTGGCGGGAACTCTCTTCATCAAACTTGGCCTCGGGAGCGTCTCTCCGGGCGACTAGGCTGTCGCGCAATGCCGTTGTCTTTTTGATGAGCTGGACGTGGGGCAAAAATACATCTTTTACCTGCACCTCGTGGCCATTGATGTGCCACAGCACGAGCATAGTGTCCATCACCACGTAATAAAGAACGTCGTAACCTTCCTCAGCGGCGGAGCGCTGCACGTTCTCGAGCGTAACCGGCTGTGCAGCCGTGAGTTGCTTCAGGTTGGGCGCCTGTTTTGTGATGCGGGCCTCGAGCTGGTCATATTGCTGCTGCAGGTCAGCGATCTGACTCTCGAGCTGCACAATCTGTTTCAAACTCTGGTCACGATTCTTACTGCTGGTAAGGTTGAAGAGCTTCTCCTGCTGCGCGGCGATGTTGGTTCTAAGCGTTTGGAGTTGCGAGAAAAGCGTCCGCTCCTGGGCTGTACCCAGAGTCAGCGGACGGCTGGCGAGCAGGTCGGCCATGACCCGCGAACGCGAGCGTTCGAAAAGCGCGAAGGCCTCCGGGTACTGCTTGCGGTCCAGCAACAGCTGCGCGGGCCGGTAATAGCAGTCGATTTTGTCCTCCAGAAAAGCGCTGCGCGCCTGTTCGTCACCCAGCTTCCGCCGGTCCTTTTCCAGCAAATCATCGGCCTGCTTAAATGCCGCCAGGGCAGCCTCATCGTTGCCTTTGTTCTCCTCGAGTTGGCCCTCCATACATAGGTCCCCAGGATTGCGGTCAATCACGAGCGCACCCTGCTGTTGCATTCGAGCTTGGTAGTCCTTCACGTCCTTTACCAAATTTTCGAGGAGCATCGCCGTCTGAGGGTCCAGGGCGCCAGACGCGAAGCGTTCCGTCACCAGAACATCTTTCGGCGCCCGCGGACTGAACATCTTCGTTTCCAGTATCTTCTGATCTCCGCTCTGCATTTTCTGTATCTGCGCCTTCTGTACCTCCAGGTCGTTCACAGTTGTTTGAAACGTCTGCGCGATAAAGTCATAGCCGAGCTCGCGGCTCAGGGCAATCGCCTTACCATAGTCAGCGCGGCACATTTCTAGTACGCGGCTGCAAACATCGGGGTTGTTCTGGTAGTCGCATTTCGTTGCGAGCTGGTAATAAATATCGCCGCGGTCGGCGTAGCCCAGGTAAAGCTGCTTCTTGTCTATCTCCGCACTCATGGCCAGAGCACGATCCAGGTTTTCACTGGCGGCTGCCAGGTTGCCGCGCTTGAGCTCAGCTTGGCTAGCAACATCGAGTGCTTCAAAGTAGAAATTCTTGTTGCCGCAATTCGCTCCCAGCCGCAGCGCTTCACGAAGGTGTCCTTCCGCGGCGTCCGCCTCTCCGATCCTTAGCTCTGAATATGCTAGTCGTGCCAAGGCTTCGGTCTGATAGTCCGTGCGATTGGCACGTTTGGCGAGGTCGATCGCGGATTTGTAGATGGGCACGGCCTGGCCCCATTGGTTCAGGAAACGCTGGATGTCGCCCATCTTGAACGCACTCCACGAGGCTCCCGCGAAATCCTGCCGCTTGAGAAACAGGTCGTAGCTGGCTTTTAGTTCAGACTGCGCCGAAGCGAGTTCGGAGAGCTGGCTCTTGGAGTCGCCCGTGCGACGCACATGATCTGTCCAACGATCGATCCTGGCGATGCCGCTTTTCTGTAGTTGCTGGGGATCGTTGCCCAACTGGGCGAAGCTCTGCTGTGATGGTGCCGCGAGGACGAACAGGCACAACGGCACGAAGCAAGAAAGCCGTCCTACCCGGAATTTCCTTTTTGACCTCGAAATCGGTAGCATTCTGCCCTCATCTCACCTATCCACGATCGACATCGTCAGACAATTTTCCTCGGAACCAGCCCAGGCGTTTCGGCCATCCGCACCGGCACGGCCCGATTATGCTACAAGTAGTTGTGAGCCAAGAGGTGGCCTCGTTTCAAAGCTGGTCCCCTGGCTAAGGTCTCAGCTCAGAGGAGATTGCAGCTTATCGTTCTGGTTGGCATGTGCGGTGCGTTTAACAGGAGATCGCCAAGGATCCTCGGTCAAGTCCTCATCAAGCCCTGCCCGGCAACCCGCCAGCCGAGCCAAAAAACTGGGACCGGCTTCCGCCTGTCTCTTCGCCCCGATCGCCTGAGCCGCAACCCTCTGCCGCATTACTTCTTGATCGCCGCGCCCTTCCTCGGAATGAACAAAGTACCCGGCGCCGCAACCTTATTCACCTGCGAAAAATTCCTCTGATTCAAAGCCAACCCGATCCTGCCGCGCGAGTCAATATACAGCAGCGCCTCCCCCACCGGCACGTCCATAAATGTCTTCTCATAAGGAACGCTTAAAGGCTTCTTGTTCAACTGCACAATGATCTTGTCCCCCAGCCCGTAGCCAAGCTTCTTAAACTCCTCGCCCGGTATGTCCGTGATCAGCGATCCGTAAGGATCATCCAGCCCGATAACGTCGCCTTCAATCCCGTTCTCCGTAGTGCGCGACACTTTCGACGTAAGCTGCACAAGTTGCGGAACCACCGGCCCCGCCAAAGTGAAGTCCCATCCTTCCGCCAGATGCGCTGCCGTCGGCGAAAAAATATCCCGCCCATGAAACGTCGAGGAAACCTGCGGCTCGAGCATCCATGCCGTATTCGTAATTTCCCGCGCCGACTCCAACCCATCCCGCTCGATCACCGGCGTAATCAATCCATTGTCGGGCAGCACGAAATACTGCCCCTTCTTCGATTTCACAATCACAGCCTTCCGTGACGTCCCCACTCCCGGATCCACCACCACAAGAAAAATCGTCCCCGAAGGGTAGTAAGGCGTCACGCCCGCCAAAAATCGCGCCGCCTCTTCTATCTGGAATGGCGTCACCTGGTGGGTGATATCCATTACACGCGCGTCCGGCGCTATCCCCACAATCACCGCCTTGCACACCGCTACCGCATCATTAGCCACGCCGAAGTCCGTCATAAACACAATCGTCGGCCGCGCCGCTGACCCTCCCTGCCCGGGCCCCCCTCTCTCGGCCGGCGTCTTGCCGCAAGCCCCGCAGAAAACGGCCCCTGCGAATACCAAAATTGCGAAAAGCCGAATGCGTAAAGCCATCAAGCCTCCCAAATGCTTTGAGCGTTTGTAAATTCAGCGAGAGCCGTGCAGGTCTCACCGGATCGGAAAATCGGAACGCAAACACTGGACGCATCACCCTGCCTGGTTACCTCAGGGCCATTGCTAGGCGTCCATCCCCTCGAACGGCAAGGCAGTATACAGGAAGCCGCAAAGCAGAGTCTCCAGGTATCGCTCGGAACGCTCGGAACCTCGGCGCGACCCGTAACGATCTGGATACACAGTATTAGGATTGCTGCTGCACTTCTAATAATATACTCGGGCTTCCGAACGAAGCTACGCAGGACCGAGCAACCTGCCGCACGAAAAGAAGGCCCTGCCAGATTGCGGACCAAAGTTCGTCAAGAAGGAGAAAGACCGTGCGTCAAACTGTTCTTCTAAGCGGGTTTTTGTGTCTTTACGCCACGGCCGCCGAAGCCGATCAACTAACTCTGAAAAATGGCGACCGGCTAACCGGAACCATCGTCAAGTCCGATGCCAAAACCCTTTTGCTCAAAACCGACTTTGCCGGGGATATCAACCTCCAGTGGGACGCCGTAACTTCCATCGTATCCTCGCAATCGCTCCATCTTGCCCTAAAAGATGGCCAAACCATCGTCGGCACGGTCACCACCACGGACAGCAAATTTGAAGTTGCCACCAAGGAAACCGGACCTGTCGCCGCCGCCAAAGACGCCGTCGTTTCTGTCCGCAACGATGCCGAGCAAAAGGCCTACGACGATCAGATCGACCGCCTCCGCCACCCTCACCTCACCGACTTCTGGAGCGGCCTCCTGGACACCGGCCTCAGCCTCACTCGCGGAAATTCCGAGTCCGTCACCTATTCGCTCTCGGGCAAAGCTGCCCGCGTCACCGACCGCGACAAAATCTCCGTCTACACCACCGCGGTCTACGCCAACAGCACCGTCAACGGCCTGAACTCCACCACCGCCCACGCCATCCGTGGCGGCGTCCGCGGCGATCTCAACGTCAGTGAGCACCTCTTCGTTTTCGGCTTCACGGATTTCGAGTACGACAAATTCCAGGACCTTGACTTGCGCAATGTCGTCGGCGGCGGCCTCGGGTATCACGTCATCAGCACAAAGGCCACCACCTTCGACCTATTTGCTGGCGGCGACTACGACCAGGATTACTTCGGAGCCATCGCCGCTACCGCAACCACTCCCGCCAAGGCGGCCGTTACTCGCAAGAACGGCGAAGTCGACCTCGGCGAAACCTTCAACGCCAAGATCAACAATCGCACCACGCTCACAGAACAGCTTAGCCTGTTCCCTAACGTCTCGGACACGGGCAGTTACCGCTTCCAATTCGACCCCACCGCCGCCACCAAGCTGAAAAACTGGCTCAGTTGGCAAGTCACCTACAGCGATCGCTACCTGAGCGACCCCCTCGCCGGCTTTAAGAAGAACGACGTGATTCTTTCCACCGGCGTGCGCTTGACATTCGGCAAGGGCGCGTTCTAAATAGGGCGGGCCCATACCTGGTATATCCGCATGTAGACAAGGAGGCAGGCATGATCTATTGGCTCGTTGTTGGTCTTATCGCCGGTTGGCTGGCCGGGGTTGTCATGAAGGGCGGCGGTTACGGCATCATCGTGGACATCCTTCTCGGCATCGTCGGCGGCTTCCTGGGTGGCTGGCTTTTCGGCCGTTTGGGAATTTGGCCGGCCGGAGGTATGCTCGGGTCGATCATCGTCGCTTTCGTTGGTGCCGTCATCCTGGTGGGCATCACGCGACTCCTCAAACGAGTCTGACGCTTCGTTTTCAAAGCAGTCCCAAGCATTCAAATCGCGCTGAGGAGGCCAACGGCCCCGAAAGCGCCGTTTTTGTATTTTGGTAACTCCAGGAACCATTCTCCGCACTTTTCCCCTCGCTCAACCCAACCTAATCCTTCGAAGCTTCGACACGAATCGCACAGATTCATCACAATCTATTGGGTCAAATACCCCTGTACCCGGGGTCAGGTTGGCGACGCCTGGTACAGGGAAACAGAGGCGAAAACAGTGGCGAAAATCAATGTCTAGGTAAGACACTGATTTTAAACGGCATAAGCTGTTTCAAATTGGGTTATGGGAGTACCGGGAAACTAGTTTGGGCCCTAAAATGTATCTTCTGTACCATCGCGTTTAGGACAGGTCTGGTGTCAAATGGGACAGGTAAGACGACCTGGACCAAATGGCAGGTCGCATGCATCTAAAAAGGCAAGCCAATCAGTGAGCGAGAAACACCCAGAGGTTGGACGAGCGAGATCCTTACAGAGGAAAGATGAAGAACAAAGACAGCAAGCGGAAATGGATGTGGTGGTTCTTAGCGGTTGTGCTCGCGCTGCAACTCTATTTCGTACGTGAACTGTTAGCAGCCTTTGCGCTTTTCGCGCTGGGATTCGCGGCCATCGCCTTCGTAGTCATGAGCCTGTATATGCTTCAAAAGGCTTGGGAAGTCGGCGTTCAGCGGTTGGCCGACAGCCAGCACCCAGTCGTCGATATCGCCAGGCGTGGAGTTAACGCCGTAGAAGACCTCGCGCGCCGCCCGTTGCGCCGCCCGGGTTCAGCCGCGGCTCGTTAGGCCGCCATTAAGTTTGTGGTTTCTGCCAGCGCACACACGGAGCTGCTCAACCTGCGTCGCTCAGGATGATGAGCATCTTTTGCAGTAAAAGGGAAAAAGGCTAGCCGCCCTGAGAGAACGGCTGGCCTTTTTCCTTTTCCGAAGCACGCGGATGGCCTTTCCTCCCGTCCCCCAATGAGACGTCCCTGGCCCGTATTCCAGGGGGTCGTCACAAACCGGTTGACAGCAAAACCGAGCTGTTGTATTTAACCAGTCGGTTAAATACACGTGGCTCCCAAACACGTTCCGGAAGACTCCCTGGACCCGCTCACCTCCACCTTCGCCGCGCTTGCAGACCCTACGCGTCGAGCGATTCTCGCTCAGTTGATGTCCGGCGAAGCCTCCGTGACCGAACTGGCCGAGCCCTTTGAGATGAGCATGGCGGCCATCTCCAAGCATATCAAAGTGCTTGAAAACGCAGGTCTTATCACCCGCGGCAGGGCCGCCCAGTGGCGCCCGTGCCGAATCCATCCCGCCGCCCTTAAGAACGTCGCCGACTGGGTCGAGAACTATCGCATGGCTTGGGAGAAGAGGCTCGACCGCCTGCACGACTATATGGGTGGGCTACAAGCCAAGGAGAAAAAGCATGGCCGAAACAACCGGTAGCTCTGCCGCAGGACAAGCCAGGGAGGAACTCATCCTCACCCGCATCTTGGGCGCCCCGCGCAGCCTGGTTTTCAGGGCTTGGACCGATCCCAAGCATATGGCCCGTTGGTGGGGCCCCCGCGGCTTTACCACTACCACGCAGCGCGAATTCGCGGCGGAAAAACACGGAGCAATTGAAGGTGGAAAACAGACGCTCGAGCGGCTCGCCGAATCGGTCGGCTCGGGCTCGGTCAAGAACTGAGTGGACTATGTTTCCCGGCCCATCGCTCTCGCACGGAAGCCAGGAGTTGCTGTTTATCGGTTCGCATTTGGCGGAGCAGCGCTTGGTCGCCGGTCTCTTCATGCCGGGCGGCCCACAGCACCATTTCCGTAAGGACCGGCGCAAGATCGATTCCCTTGGCCGTCAGCGTGTAAATCTGTCTTCGACCGTCGGCGGGATCGCGTGCGGTCTCAATAATTCCGTGGGATTCCAGGCGGCGCAGGCGGTCCGCCAAAATGTTGGTGGCGATTTTTTCGTCCAAGTGCAGAAGTTCCTTGAACGTCTGGTATCCGCGGAGCATCATGTCGCGCAGGATCAAGAGAGACCAGCGGTCCCCCAGCATCTCCACCGAAGCGTTCAAAGGGCATCCGGAACGGCGCCTGGGCGGCGCTTTCTTTTTTTGCATAAGTTTAGCGTAGTAATTTTCACTTGCATCTTGCAAGTGAGATTGCCAGACGGCTCCAGGCGGGAAGAAAAAGAACTTGACATATTCCCATATAGGAATGTATTGTGCGTTCATGGCCCGGGCTGCTACAACTTCCGATGCTTTCAACGCTGTCGCAGAGCCCCGGCGCAGAGAGATACTCAACTACCTGGCGCTCGAGGAGCGGCCGGTGGCGGAGATTGTGGATGCTCTGGAGATGGAGCAGCCTTCCGTTTCGAAGCATTTGCGCGTCTTAAAGGATGTTGGGTTGGTGCATGCGCGGCGCGACGGGCGGCAGATGTTTTACCGGACGAATGCGGCGGGGATCCGGCCTTTATATGAGTGGGCCGCTACCTTTGAACGATTCTGGCGGCACCAGTTGATCCGCGTGAAGGAACGGGCCGAGGAGAAGAGCGG
>Ga0210403_10001691_pt1 | contig 20701 bp, 15 predicted proteins | sample IncBWC19MmetaG_FD_150863 | JGI IMG/M metagenome (GOLD analysis project Ga0210403, IMG submission 150863) | Forest soil microbial communities from Barre Woods Harvard Forest LTER site, Petersham, Massachusetts, United States - Inc-BW-C-19-M | ecosystem: Environmental > Terrestrial > Soil >... | reverse complement strand
AATCTTATGTGAAGAGAACGTTACGCGATGAACTGTTAAGCGCTGAACAGTTAAAACAGTTTACCGGGACCTATCAATTCGGTTCGGATTTCTTTCGCCCAAATTTCAAAATGGAAATTATGGATAGGGACGGGCAGCTCACGTGCTCATTCGGGGATTTGATTCGCGATTCCAACGATGAATTTATTCTTAGAGGCTTTTGGTCGCTTATTCATTTTGACCGCGACTCGTCTCAAAAAATCAGCGGTCTCAGTTTTGATGGCACCAAGGCAACCCCGACCCGGTAGTAATTTATTGGTTGCTGGCCGATCTGCAGGTCATCACGAAAGTCATAAAATTCCTTAGTTTTGATGGCTTAGCGTTTATGCCAAAACCCCTTTCTCTAGCGTTCGATCCTTCAGGTAGCCCCGATAGCTATCGGGTGGAGGAAACACTGTTTGCAGAGTTAGTTATTCCTGTGCCTATCGATAAGTTGTTTACGTACCGGGTGCCTGGGGCCATGAACAAACAAGTCAAAGTTGGCCAGCGGGCGATCGTACAGTTTGGTGCAAAAAAAATTCAAACAGGAATTATTCTCAGGCTGCATCACCAACCTCCCGTTGAATACGAAGCCAAATACCTTTTGGAATTGCTGGATGAAAATGAAATCATTGTCGATCAGCAGGTTAGGTTGTTCAGATGGCTGGCAGGCTATTACTTGTGTACATTAGGTGAAGTAGTCAATGCCGCCCTTCCATCAGGGTTAAAATTATCCAGTGAGTCGATGGTGCAACTCGATCCGCGATTTGATTTGGAGACCACTGCGTTTGATTTCTCTGAAAAAGAAAGAATGGTGTTGCAGCGGTTAAAACAGGAGTCGCTTGGTTACTCAGCCATTGTCAACCTGGTGGGTACCAAGGTAATTTATCATTTATTGAAATCATTGGTGTCGAAAGAATCGATCATCATATTTGAGCAAGTAAAGGAAAAATACAAACCTAAAACCGAAAGAAGGATTCGCCTGATAAACGAATTCACATCAAAAAAGAAACTTGAAGCGCTTTTTGAAACCATTTCCAAAAAGCCAAAACAAGAAGCAGTATTGCTAAAGTATTTGCAGAAGGTACCCGTTTTTTCTGAGCCTGCTTTAAATGATAAAGGGATTTCAAAATCGAAGTTGGTGGATGAAGAGATTTCAGATGCTGTTGTTCGCACGTTAGTGAAGAACGGAATTCTTGAGGAATTTGAAATTACAGTGCCGCGTTTTGGTTTTATAGATACACAACAGGAGCATCCCATTCTGTTAAGCGAGCAACAAGAGCAAGTGCGAAATTCCATTTTGAGGATTTTTGAAGAAAAGAATACGGCACTTTTACACGGTGTAACGGGGAGCGGTAAAACTGAAATTTACATCGATTTGATCAAACGGGCCCTCGAGGGAGGAAGCCAGGTATTGTATTTGTTGCCTGAAATCGCCCTGACTACTCAAATTGTTTTGCGCTTGAAGAAAATATTTGGTAGTGCCTTGGGAGTCTACCATTCTAAATTTTCCGATAACGAGCGTGTTGAGGTTTGGAATGGTGTACTCACCGGAAAATTCAAATTTGTCGTTGGCGTCCGCTCTTCCATTTTTTTGCCGTTCGATAATTTAGGATTAATCATTGTTGATGAGGAGCACGATCCATCCTACAAGCAACACGAGCCTGCCCCGCGCTATCATGCACGCGATGTTGCGCTGGTTATGGCGCAATCACAAAATGCCAAAGTCATTTTAGGGAGTGCTACGCCCTCGGTGGAATCGTTTTATCAGGCCTCAACAGGGAAGTACGGACTGGTCACGCTGACCGACAGATTTGGCACGGCCACCCTGCCTGAAATTTCCTTTGCGGATATGGCCTTAGAAAAAAAACGCAAAACCAATAAGGGAGAATTTTCGTCGTTATTGCTGGATCAGATAAAGCAGGCCACAGATCGAAAAGAGCAAGTCATCCTTTTTCAAAACCGCAGAGGCTACGCGCCCATGGTGCAATGCGAGGATTGCGGCTGGGTGCCTAAATGCATCAACTGTGCGGTAAGCCTTACCTATCATCAGTTTCGCCATGCGATGGTTTGCCATTACTGCGGCTATCGCGAAGAATTACCCAAGCAATGCCCGGAATGTTCTTCGAAACGAATTCTAACCCTTGGTTATGGTACAGAAAAACTGGAGGAGGAGCTGAGATTACATTTTCCGGAAATCAAAACACAACGAATGGACCTAGACACCACCCGGACCAAGTCGGGCTATGAAGACATTATCACCGGGTTCGAAAGTGGCGAAACAGATGTTTTAGTGGGAACCCAGATGGTAACGAAAGGATTGGACTTTGATAAAGTAAGTTTAGTAGGTGTGTTTGATGCCGACCGTTTGATGCACTTTCCGGATTTCCGGTCCTATGAAAGAGCTTTCCAACTGATTACCCAGGTGAGCGGACGAGCGGGTCGCAGGGAAAAACAAGGCAAAGTCGTTATTCAAACTTCCAATCCTAAGCATGTTATTTTTTCTTTTGTACTGCAAAATAAGGTGACTGATTTTTTGAAAGAACAGTTGGCCGACAGACAACAACATTTCTATCCCCCTTTCGCTCGATTAATCGAGATCACGTTTAAGCACAGCGATAAGAAAGTTGTGCACGAGGCATCTGAAAAATATACGTTAAACTTAAAATCAAAATTAAAACAAGCAAAAATTCTTGGTCCTGGTGAGCCCATGATTTCTAAAATCAGGAATGAATTTTTGATGCACGTGTTATTAAAAATACCGCGTAACCAGGGCCGGCTTGGCGATATTAAATCCCTTATTCTAAATGCATCAGTGCAACTTCAACAGGAGAAGCAATTCCGGAGCGTGAAAGTGGTATTTGATGTTGATCCTGTTTAAATAAAAACTAGGGATTTTGACGGATTTCATATTGATATACTATCAAAGGTATTGGTGATGAGGGAAATATGAAAAAGGAATACCGCAGGAATACTTCCATTTCTTATGTGGATAGGAATAGTTTAAATTACGGTACAAAGTGGTAACCCATGGAATAATTTCACTAATTCATTTGTCTATATCAATATTACGTTCAACTAACCTAACTCATATGAAAAAATTAATGCATCTATTTTTTGTCGTGGCCATTGTGACCTCTAATTCAGTTGCTCAATCAGGATTTCAATTAATTAAAAAGACTGTGGTCGGTGGGGAGGGAGGCTGGGATTACTTAAGTGTTGATGATCAAAGCAGAAAATTGTACGTTTCGCATAGTACGCAAGCCGAGGTCCTAAACGCTGATACACACGAGAAAATTGGGGCTGTCACTGATTTGAAGGGAGTCCATGGAGTGATTGCAGTGCCGCAATCCGGGCGCGGCATCACTACCAATGGCCGGAGTAATTCCGTTACAATTTTTGATTTAAAAACATTGAAGCCGATTGTAGAGTTACCTACCGGGAAAAACCCTGATGCATTGCTCTATGACAATTTTTCCAAACGGGTTTTTATCTTCAATCACAGTGATGTAACAACAACGGTTATTGACATTGCTGAGGGTAAGGTCGTGGGCACGGTGGATGTGGGGGGAACCGCATTGGAGGCAGGCGTGTCGGATGAGAACGGAACTATTTTTGTTAACCTCGAAGACACCCATGAGATCGTTTCATTTGATGCCAAAACACTGGCGATTAAAAATAAATGGAAGATTTCTCCCGGTGAGGAGCCCACAGGGTTGGCCCTCGATCTTAAGAATCATCGGTTGTTCACGGTATGCCATAACGGTTGGATGATGGTATTGGATTCAGAAAAAGGAACGGTCATCGCCCAGGTGCCCATTGGCAAGCGTGTGGATGGCGTTGTGTTTGACCCTAAATTGCAAATGGCGATCAGTTCGAATGGAGAAGGAACCATGACTGTAGTGAAAGAAGTTTCTCCTAACGAATTTAAAGTATTAGAAACTGTTAAAACCGAAGTGGGTGCCCGCACCATTGCCCTCGATGCAAAAACGCATCATGTATTTGTCTCCACAGCGCAGTACGGCGAAACGCCTGCGGCAACCACGGAAAATCCGAATCCAAGGCCTAAAGTTGTGCCGGGTACATTTATGGTGCTTGAGTACGGAATGAAGTAAAGTTGATGCTGGTATTAAACGAAAAATCCCGATGCTATGTGCATCGGGATTTTTTATTTACAAGTCTTAACACATTTGAAGTGCCACTTAATCCTCATGCCGCCTTCTTCACTCGCTCAAGTTTAATTTCCTTGTTGCGCACAATTTCGATCACGCCAATTTTATCCAGAACCGTAATCACCAAATAGGTAGGGTCAATTTCATGCCAGCGGACACCACCAAAGTTGGCCCGTGAGCCGTATTTGTGGTGATTGTTGTGGTAGCTTTCGCCCATCATCAAAAAGTCAACAGGCAAAAAGTTCCTTGAAGTATCACCCACTTCAAAATTGCGATAACCATAAACATGGGCAAACCAATTAATAATTGCTCCGTGAATGGGGCTCATCAAAAAATGAATTGGAAGCAATAACCATAGCCACCAATACGTGGCAAACTGCCAATAAAAGAGAACATAAAGGCCTCCCCACAGTAAACGTGACGGCCAGGAACGTGCAAATTTGTCAAACGAATCCCAACGAGGCACGCCGTCAGTAAAGCGCTTTTCAACCTGCGCTTTCCCGCTGGCTATTCCTGAATAGATAGTTTTCGTTTTCCACATCATTTTCCAGATCGATTCATCATATTTGGGTGAATGTGGGTCGTTTTCTGTATCCGCGAAAGCATGGTGCATGCGGTGCATGGTCCCGTATCCGAACGGGCTTAAATAATTAGAGCCCTGGAATATCCAGGTGAGTATAAAGAACACCTTTTCGGTGAACTTGTTCATCGTAAATGCTTTATGAGCAGCGTAGCGGTGTAGGAAAAAAGTCTGGAAGAACAAAGACAGGTACCAGTGAGCTACGAAAAAGATCAAGATTGCTTTCATGTAGAATAATGTCGGTTTAGGTTAAATAACACAAAACCCCAATTGGGGCTTTTATTTGTAAGACAATGATGGACGGATTTTGTGACATTTTTTGGACAAATTATTCAAAAAAGTTACAAACATCCCTTTTGGAGTGATTTGGAGAGTAATTCAGGATAAATTTTTCAGGCAGCTTCAAACTGGGCAAGTTAGATGAACTCCATTGTCCTGTAATCGCTAATGAAATTGGTTTTAAGGAATCGAATTCAGCAACGCTTCTCGCATGAGGGATGGCGGCATGTTACCGATCTTTAGTAACCGTTCATGAAAATCAGCAATGGAATATTTGTCGCCCATTCGCTTCCGGAACTCTTCTCGCATAGCAAGTATTTCCATCATGCCGGTGAAGTAGCCAATGAAATATCCCGGGGAGGCTGTGGAAGAGTCTATTTCTAATTGGGCTGCCCATCGCAGGAAACCAACCTTTTCAGTCATCAGACGGATAGCCTCTTCATACGTCATCTTCCCCGTGTGCATACCCACGTCATAAATAACACGCGCGTTTCTCCACAATCGGAGTTGAAGTTGCCTCAGGTGAATTTTTTCATTGGGCAAAAACCCGGTCTCCTGCATCAGTTGCTCATTGTACAGTCCCCACCCTTCGCTGAAAAAAGAGATACCGTTGTTCTTCCTTAGCGGCCTTGCATTGTGTAGTTGATACAGCCCTTGAACATGATGGCCGCCGTACGATTCGTGCGGAGCGGTTACAATAATCACACCCCAATCGTGCTCTACCAAATATTCCCGTTTACGTTTGGTGTCCCATTGATCTTCGAAAGGATTGATCATCCACTCGGCTGTAAAGATGCTGTCCTTGTCTTTGCCCCTAGCTTGCGAGAAATTTCCATAATAGGAAGTCTTGCGAAGGTATTCGGCTCGGGGAATAACGTTCACACGCTCTTTCCACGGAATGGGCATCAACTTCTTTTCCTTGATGTGATCTCGCGCTTTATCCACCCACAATTGATGCGATTCAATCATTCTGGCTGGATCTGGATATTCATTTTTGATTTCGACAATCAATTGTTGCCAGGTTTTAGTTGAATCGATAGTTCGGGCTACATCCTCCAGCTCTTGTAACGTTTTATTAAATTGATCCCACCCGAAAGCATAAAGACTATCGGCAGAGAAGGGAATCAGGTATTGACGTTTGATCATTTCATTATATACCTCTTTGCCAATAGCAAAACCAGACGTGGGTTTTTTCGGCAGATCGTTCCTAAGAAATAGAATAAAATTGCCTAATGCTCTTCGTGCCTGCGAGCTGAGCAAGGCTAAACTGTCTGCTTGGGCTGTTACACTCCGGATAAATTCAGGGAGCTCCCTGTCGAACAGCGCGTAGCCATTTTCAGCCATAAATAAACTCAAGTCCCGAAAGCGTGGCACGTATACCTCTATTTGCAATTGCCCATTTCGCAATTGCGTCGGTATGAGACGTAATCGCTTCTTTATTTCTGATATTTTTGAGGCGACATTACCTTGTCCGCTGATCACCTCCGATAGGCCAGCGAATGACATGTATACGCGCGGGTCTTTTTTCCAGGGCTGCATCTGCAGTTGCTCTAGTTCGCGGCCGGCAAGCAGGCTGTTGGCAAATTTCCATCGATAAGATCATCACCGTTGAGTTGTGAGGAGTCAATTTTGTGTAATTGCTTCAATTGATCAATGGTTTTGTCTGAAGCCCGTTGAAGCGATTCTTTGCTCAACTCATCCTTGGCCGATTTTCCACTGCGGCCAGGGCCAGGTGAAAAATCTTGCAGGAACGCCTGCAATTGTTTGCGGGCTTGCGAATCGGCCTCTCCGTCCGGACCGGCACAGCCCAACAGGGCCACCATAAGTAAAAACAATTTGCCTTTCATGGACTTCACACGAGGTTGTCTTTAAAATTAATCCTTTTGTTTGATTTGAAGCAGTGCTGGTTGTTCTGGGTCTTTTGCACATAGCCTGACTCCCATGGACGTGTTGGACGGCTAAATTCTCTTCCGTGCCAATGCAGCGACAGTTTCACCGATCGCCAGGGAGGAGGTAGCGGCGGGAGACGGTGCATTGCACACATTAATTGCATTTTTCTCTTCCAGGATTAAAAAGTCATCCACTAAACCGCCGTCGCGGCTGCATGCCTGGGCCCGCACACCTGCTCCGCCAGTAGTCAAATCATTTTCCTGAATCTCAGGAATTAGTTTTTGCAGCGCTTTGGTGAATGCCGCTTTGGAGAATGAGCGATACATTTCTCCAAAGCCGGTGCGCCAATATTTTGCCGCCACCTTTTGAAAGCCCGGCCATGCCAGCGACTCGGCCAGCTCAGCGATATTGATATCCGATTTTTTGTAGCCTTCGCGTTTAAACGCGAGTACTGCGTTTGGTCCGGCTTCCACTCCACCCTTGGCCATGCGCGTGAAGTGCACACCCAGAAAGGGAAAGTTGGGATCGGGCACAGGGTAAATTAAGTTTTTAACCAAGTACTCTTTCTCTTTCCTGAGCTTGTAGTATTCGCCTCTGAACGGAATGATTTTTACATTCACCTGAGGTACCGTCAGCTTTGCAATTTTATCGGAGTACAATCCGGCACAGTTAATTACCAGGGTAGTTGAATAGGTTGCTTTGTCAGTGATGACTTCCTGGTGCGTGGATTTATTTTGTATACCTATGACGCGTTCTTCTAATTTAATGGTCGCTCCGTTTTTTTCAAGGATCTCGCCACATTTCAATGACACTTTAGTATAATCGACAATGCCGGTTTGTGGAACAAAAATTCCCTCGATGCCGGTAACGTGCGGCTCGTATTCCTTCAGTTCTTCCTTCGAAAGTTTTTTCAGATTTTTCAATCCATTTTGTTGTCCGCGAACAAAAAGGTTTTGAAGCAAAGGAATTTCTTTTTCTTCCGTTGCTACAACAATTTTTCCACAGAGGTCGTAGGGGATTCCATTTTCTTTACAGAAATCAATGAGCAGGTGATATCCGCGAATGCAATTGAGTGCCTTTAAACTACCCGGTTTGTAATAGAGCCCGGAATGAATGACTCCGCTGTTGTTGCCGGTCTGGTGGCGTGCCAACTCCTTTTCTTTTTCAATCAATAAGATACGCAGGGAAGGATTTGATTTTTGGATTTGTAAAGCGGTGGCCAATCCTACAATGCCACCACCAATGACCGTTACCTCAAACATGTTTTAGAAAATTAGATTCCGGGTTCTAGATACTAGATTCTGGATTCTTGTCATACACTTTTGTTTCTAAATTCCAGTTCCGGCAACCATCATCAAGAATCCAGCATCCAGATCATGCTTTAATGGGACGGATGCGCACGTTCAAAGTTGGTTCAACAATTACAAAATGATTGGCCGGGATCATTGTCCAGTAAGCATCGTCGGTAAGTTTCTCAGACACTACCAGCACGGCATGATCATCGTCATCTGGTGCTTCCATCCGCGTGATACCGTCTTCAACCACATAACGGCTGCCTTCGGAGTGATACAAGGTAAGGGGCTCTTCTTTGGGATCCGTACAGTAACGTGTGCCAACAAAAAAAAGTCCATTGGTAAAAATCATATTTAAATAAGCTGGTTCAATGATCCCATACGTTGTCATCATCTTTTTAAGTTCCCGGAAGGTGTGTTCAAATGAATCGACGACTGAATCAGGGCTTATGCTTTTATGATTGGTGAATAGTTCGTGGAGTAAAAAAGCAAAAAGATGTTCGGAGTCAGTTTGGCCCTTGATCCAATTGTAAAGGTCATCAGACAATGGATTGCGCAGATGACGTTTAATCTTTCCGAAATCCTCAACCCCACCGTTATGTGCCATCAGTATGTTTTTGTACTGGAACGGGTGGCAATTGCTTTCACTGACATCACCCACACTCGCTGCGCGAACATGCGCAATCATGCAATCGGTCTTGATCTTAGGTGCAAGATTGCGGAGGTTTCTGTTGTTCCAGGCTGGATTTACGGATACAAACGTAATTGGCTCATAGTTTAATTCGGGCACGTACCAACCAACACCGAATCCATCGCCATTCAGAGGTTCCTCAATTTCCCTGGCATGGAAACTTTGGTTGATCAGTGAATTCTTGGGTTGATAGAGTAACTTGTCTATGACAATGGGTGTGCCCTTATAGGCCATTAATCTGCACATAAGCCAGAGTTTTTTTGAAAATATACTAAAAAGGAAACCGTAAGAGGATACGAAGCTCACTATTTCGAAGGATATTGCTTCATTTGACTACAAAGCTAAAGCGGCAGGCAAGTGACCATGGCAGGCAAGCCCATCCAACCGAAATCAGGTAAAACTTTTTGATGTGGGAAAATGGCCATTTTTTAATATTTTTGAGCACTTGTCCTTCCTAAATTTGAAACCATTTCCCGGAAAAGCATGAAGCGAATTATACTTCAGTATGCATTTATTCTGTTGGCATTGGCAGCGTATGGCCAGTCGCAAAGCTATCAGACTCACACGCTGTTTATGTATAGTTTTACGCGGTTTGTTCAGTGGCCGCCAGAAGAAAGTCAAGGTGATTTTGAAATAGTGGTGTTGGGCGAGTCCCCCATTTTGTCTGAACTGAAAGTGATGGCGGAAAGAAAGAAAGCGGGAAGCCGTGTAATCCACGTAAGTAAAATTGGTTCGATGGCAGAGTACAAGAAGAGTCATATCCTTTACGTAGGTACAGATTGGTCGGCAAAATACCCTGAAGTGGCTGCAAAGATTGGAGAAAATCCGGTTTTGCTGGTGACCGAACAGGCCGCCACGGCAAACAAGGGCTGTATCAATTTTGTCAATAATAAGGACGGCAAGTTGTCTTTTGAATTGAATCGTCCTTCGATCGACAAACATCGATTGAAGGTCTCGGCTGAATTGAGCCGCCTTGCTATAACAAATTTGAATTAATACTTATGGAAAACGATATAAAATCCAAGTTCAAACTGAGGTTGTCAATTGGCAATAAAATTTTCGGAGGGTTCACCATCCTGATTGTATTATTTGCCATTAATGCCATTATCATCTTTTTTACTGTCAACACGATTGATAATAAGGTGGCCCTGTCTTCCCAGGTAGTAAACCCCTCCAAGGACGCCATTAATGAACTTGTCACGTTGGTTCACCGTTCTCGCATGCTTATTACTAACTGGGTCTTCTTACAAACCAATGACGATGACAAGAAGGCATTGCAATACATTATTTCGCATGAGTACAGTGGGGTGAAAGAAAGGCTCCAAAAGTTGATGAAAAGCTGGGATGCCGATAGTGCTTCAGCAACCTTTAAAAAAGACAGCTCACAGCGCGTGATGATGACCAAAGCCTTTGGAAAATATGATTCACTCCTTAAAGGAGCAACCGATAATATTATTAACACCCTCCGCAAATTTGAAGATTATGAAGATCCGTCCACGAAACTATTGGCCGGTGATTATATCGATCAGGTGGTGATTCCTGAATCCAATAAAATTATTGACATCCTTTCCGCTATAAAAAAGAGACAAGAAGATCTTGCCGAAAGCACTTCCAACACATTGGTGGAATCAACGGGAAACTTGCGGACGATCACTATTGTGCTCGGTTTAGCCATTATCGGTATTGGGTTTCTGAGCGCTACACTTTTGGTGCGTACCATTACCCGACCAATTAATTACATCAAGGAAGTGGTCGTTAAATTGGGCCGGGGAGAATTGGTGGAGGACAAGAAGACCAAATTCAGCAACGATGAGATCGGTGAAATGGCATTGGCAACCGATAGCCTTGTTACTGGTTTGAAAGCGACAACTGCTTTTGCGGAGAATATCGGAAATGGAAAATACGATTCGCAATTTGCTCCCCTAAGTGATCACGATGTGCTGGGTAACGCCCTACTCAACATGCGAGGCAATCTGGCTCGTGTAGCTGAAGACGACAAAAAAAGAAATTGGACCACGGAAGGACTGGCAAAGTTCGGCGAAATACTACGGGGCAATAACAGTGACGTGCAAAAATTGACGGATGAGATTGTTAGTAATCTGGTCAAATACCTGAAAGCCAACCAGGGTGCGTTATATATCATCGATGATACTACCGAGGGTGAAGATCAAACCATGTCGATGGCCTCATGTTATGCATGGAATAAAAAGAAATTCATTGATCAAAAAGTGCATATAGGTGAAGGGCTTGCAGGCCAGGCATGGCAGGAGGGTGATATTATTTACATCACGGATGTGCCACAGAACTATATTAAGATTACCTCAGGCCTCGGTGATGCCAATCCTAATGCGGTGTTGATTGTTCCGCTGAAAGTGAATGATCAGATTTTCGGTGTAGTGGAGCTTGCTTCGTTTGGATCGTTCAAGGATTTCGAAATTGAGTTTGTAAAACGAATAGCAGAAAGTATTGCATCCACGATCTCATCTGTTAAAGTCAACGCGCGCACCCAGCGCCTGTTAAGTGAATCACAGCAGATGACGGAGGAAATGCGCGCACAAGAGGAAGAGATGCGCCAGAATATGGAGGAACTTCAAGCGACCCAGGAGGAGATGCAGCGCGGTCAGTTGGAATCTTCGGCTGCAATGGAAGTGATGAATAACAGTGCAGCCGTGGCAGATTTTGACGCTGAAGGAAATATTTTGAGTGCCAATACCAACTACTTAAAGCTATTTGGGTACTCGTTAGACGAGGTCAAGGGAGAACACCATAAAATTTTTGCTCAACGGGAGGAACGCAATAGCGAAGTATACCGGAAATTCTGGAAAGACCTGGCCGGTGGCAAGGTGCAGCGGGGTGAATTCAAGCGGTTGAGCAAGTTTGGGAAAGAAGTATGGGTTTACGGTCAATACAACCCGATCTTGAACAAGGACGGTAATGTGGTGAAAGTGACTGAAATCGCCTTTGATATCAGCCATTTGAAGAAATAGGAAAACACTCATAAAAAGCAAAAAACCCCTCCGCCTGAGGGGTTTTTTGTTACCTAAACCTAAACCTATGAGAGAATTACTCTACTTAGACATACCAACGGAGAAGAGGTTTACAGGTTTCAGGAAATAGGATGGAATAGCATTATTTGTTGACCAATGGTCTTATTACTTTTTTAGCCTGGCCGAAAATTGCTTTTTGAATTTCTCAACCTTTGGCCGAATCACATATTGGCAATATCCTTGGTTGGGATTCAGCTCAAAATAATTTTGGTGATAGTCCTCAGCTGGGTAAAAATTAATCAACGGGCTAATTTCTGTCACGATGGGATTTTTATAGACATGAGAGGCTTCCAATTGCTTTTTATAGTGCTCAGCAATTTTCTTTTGCTCTTCACCGTTATAGAAAACGGCTGAACGATACTGGGTTCCCTCGTCAGCACCTTGCCGGTTGAGCGTGGTGGGGTCGTGGGTATTCCAAAATACTTCGAGCAAGTCTTCGAAGGACACTACTTTCGGATCATAGGTAATCTGTGTTACCTCCGCATGACCTGTCACGCCGGTGCATACTTCCCGGTACGATGGATTTTTCACTTTACCTCCGGAATAACCTGAAACTACTTTAGAGACACCATTCACATTTAGAAAAACTGCTTCGGTGCACCAGAAACAACCGGCACCAAAAGTTGCCGTTTTCAATTCGCCTGATTCCATTTTCTTTCCTGTTTGGGCCTGACCCGCTATGGTAGTTACTGCAAAAATAGCGGCAGCCATTGTTACTTTAGTTTTCATACGTATTCCTTAACATCTAAATACGCAAAAATCGTTCACGCGGATGATTAAGAATTGTCGGCCACCCAACAAATCCTAATACTGGCTATAAAAAGATTTTAGTTGCTGGCCAAGGTTATTCTGAAGGTTCCGGATCGACTGGTTAAAAAGATCCTGCTCGTTGGGAAAAGTTTCTCTCCGCTGGATAAGGGCTGAAGCATTGCTACTCAATGCCCGGGAATCACCTCTATAGATTGCCCAGTCATATTCCCAATTCACATTACCGTCTGCATTTAAATTCTGGAGTACTGTATTTGCCTTGGCGTCAGTTATCGTGACGTTCGCACGACTGGCGGCGGTCACTGATTTATGGTAATAGGTCACTTGGGCCGTCACGGTTTGTGTTTGATCGACAGTTTTTCCATCCGCTCCCTTGGTTTGTCCAATGACAATTTGTTTGGATAAATCTTCGGAACGCGTAGAGGTGCCGGGCCGGTTTTCCTGATAGCCGTTAAAAATGATGCGCAAATATTGCTGCGGTGGAACGGTGTCCTGCTGAGCGATCGGCCTGAAGGAAAGGAATAGACGTTGCAATGAACTGATGACCGGCTGAAAGGTGCCGTAATTGAATCGTGAGCTATTGATTTCCTCATAGGCTACACGTATTGTGGCGTTGAACTCTGCCTGGGTCATCATTTCAACGGACTCCCTGTATCCTTGCTTAAAATTATTGGCATCCTTAAAATCAAAATAGGCGTTCTTATAATCCTGGCGCGAATTCTTCATCATGTTATTCACCCCTTCATTGTACGCTTCTTCCGCTGCTTTGTCTTTCGCATCAGCCAATTCTTTGAAACGGGTCTGTGGATTGGTAATTAATTTCATCGCGCCCATGGATGTCTTGATTTGGTCATTGATGAAGTTGATTTTATTATACCCGTCAACCGCGTTCCGCCATTTTTTCGGATCATCCGATTTTATACCGTTTTGGATGTTGGTGTCGATGTATTCAATGGCCAGCGGGTATGCTTGCGTCAACACTTGTGTTGCTTTTTTGTTCGTAGGACTTTCGCGCAGGCGCTTAACCGACTCAAGCACGGCATCGTAATAGTCGCCTTGTTTCAAGGCAGCCTTACCGGAGGTGCACGCCTGGATAACTGCGAGGGTAAAAAGCATGAAAAGAACACGCCTTATTGTTTTCATAGGATTCAGAATTGAGCCGTTAAAATAAGAACTTATTTCAAAGCAAAGAAGTCGATGAGAATATCATCGATCAGGTTGCGCCAGTTTCCCCAACTGTGGCCTTCATTCACCTCACGGTAGTGGTATTCGCAACTGCTGGCGGCCAGTATATCTTTTACCTTCCGGCTTTCCTTGCTGGTGTCGTTGATAAGACCGGAAGTCATGGATACCTTCATTTTTGGAGTGGCGGAGTCGATGCATAACTGGTAAATCTGTGGTTTAGTCCAGAATGCCGGAGATTGGATACCCGCCATACCAAATACATCGGGTCGTGTGAATGCAAAATAGGTGGAGGTAAGCCCTCCCATCGATGTGCCCAAAATGGCACGTTGTGACGCATCGGTGATCAATGGATATTGTCTTTCAATGTATGGAATCAATTCCTTAACAAAAAAGTCGAGGTATTTCTTGTTCATAGCCAACTCTTGCATCCGCTTATTATTGGATCTGTTTACAGGTTCTCGCTGGTCAATAAATATGGCGGCAATAGGCTTGATTTTCTTCTCGGCAATTAAATTATCAAGAATGGTGGCCATGTTGCCCAGTTGGGGCAACAAATACTCGTATCCATCTGTGACATAGATCGATGGAAGTTTGCCGATCCCTTCAACTCCGGAAGGAAGGTAAATGGTGTACATGACTTGATAACCGAGTATTTTACTATTGAAGAGGATGTCGCGCCTCAGGGTTCCATGAGCGATATCGTTTCGTGGAGTCAATGCCGGATCTTCTTTCCACAACGGCATGCGGAGTTCTGAGTTAGGGCTACCACCGCCTACGCCGCTCCATTGCTGATGAGGATTTTCCGGATCCAGGATATATTCGGCGCCATTCAAAATAATCTTATAATCGAGACGGGCGTCTTTAGGGAAAGATGATTTCAAAAACCAGATGTTGGTATTTTCTATTTTGTTCCCGTGATTTTCAAATTTTCCATCGCTGCCCCACCCATTGAAGTCACCCACCCACGTCACGCTGGTGGCCTCGCCTTCGTAAAGAAAAAGAACAGAGTCCACCACGATAAAAGGAATTTGATTGGAGTCGCGCAGGGAGGAAAACCATTTTTGAATTTCCTCCCGTTGACGGGTGGAATCAGTAATACTGGAGAATTGATGAAGGTTATCCCAGGCAGTTTTATATGCGGTATAATCTTGTCCAAAAGATTCGGTGGTCAAGAACAACGTGAGGATAAGACAGAATAACTTCATATCACTTAACGATTTGCATTTCAAAAATTTGTTGGTCAAACTTTGCGCACGGCGCAAATCCAGGATCGGGATTTCAAACCAACTGATGACGTTTTTGAATGTCATAAGGTTAATGAAACATTAGCTTGTTGCATTTACGTTCACTACATCATCTTTGTCTTCCACAAAACGAACACAGAATGCTGCGATGAGAAGAAATACGCCAGCCATTACAATACTATAAATAGCTTGTGACCCATAAACATACTTTACAATTGGCCCCCCTACAACGCCATTAAAAATTTGTGGCAACGTGATAAAGAAGTTAAACACGCCCATGTATATCCCCATTTTTTGAGGAGGAATTGCCCCTGCGAGTATTGCATAAGGCATTGCCAAAATGCTTGCCCAGGCCATGCCTACTCCGATCATAGAATAAATAAGCAAATTGGGATCATGAATAAAGTAAATAGAAATTAATCCAATGCCACCAGCAATGAGTGACACGCTGTGGGTGCGCTTCCTTCCGATCTTTGCAGCAATAAAAGGTAGTAGCAATGCATAGATTGCAGATACTCCATTATAAATGCCAAAAATAATCCCTACCCAGTTGCCGGCCACATTGAAGGTCAATGACGAATGATCATCAATTGGAAGTCCATAAATGTGCGTGGCTACAGCCGAAGTGGTAAACACCCACATAGAGAAGAGGGCAAACCAGGAGAAAAATTGCACTAACCCAAGTTGCTTCATTGTTCTCGGCATTTTAGCGAAATCTGTGAGAATCTGACCCAGCCCTTTGGTTCCTTTCGCTTTTTCTTCTTTGAGATACTCCGTATCAGGAGGAAATTCTTTCGTGGTTACAACAGTCCAAAGGATAGCCATTAAAAATATTACCGCACCAACATAAAATGAAATGGTCACATTATAGGGAACGCCCCCGGTAAGGCTTTTCTTCTCAACGCCAAAAAATTCTGCAAAAATATAAGGAAGCCAGGATCCAAGTACTGCACCAAGTCCGATCAGGGCCGTCTGGATAGAAAAGCCAAAGGTACGTTGGTCCGTAGGAAGGAGATCTGCTACCAATGCCCGAAATGGTTCCATGGCAACGTTGAAGGACGCATCCATCACCATCAATATGCCAGCCCCAACGTACAATGGGGGAAGCAGGCTAGCCAGGAATTGTGAGTTTGGCATAAGCATCAGGGCAGTGGATGCAAGAATTGCCCCTGCTAGAAAATAAGGCCTTCTACGGCCTAGTGACGTCCAGGTACGGTCGCTGTAATAACCGATCAGGGGCTGCACAATCATTCCTGTTAAGGGAGCTGCAAGCCAGAACCAACTCAGGTGCTCTACATCAGCACCGAACGTAGTAAGAATTCTTGAAGCGTTGCCATTTTGTAATGCGAAGCCAAATTGAATACCAAAAAATCCAAAACTCATATTCCAGATTTGCCAGAAGCTGAGCTTGGGTTTTTCCAGTGTTAGGGGCATAAAGGACTTTTAAGTGCCTTTAAATGTATCCATAATTTTGAAGTTTGCCTTACCAGCTTACTTCAATTTTATCGCTGGTATAGGCAACCTGAATCGATTTTACCCATTCCTCACCCATGGAATCGGGATCATTGATAGGATCGTATTTTTCCAACGGAGAAAAGAAGGAATGATGAAATTGCTCCAGGGATTTTCGCTCCCCGTTGATCGTGACTTCGTCAGCGGACAGGCCGTGAAAAACGAATCTCAATTTCGTGAAGTGCGCTTTGAATGAACCCTCGGTTTTAGTAATAATCAATTTGCTTTTATTTCCCTGGTATTCGATTTTCCTGATGCAGCATTCTCCTTTTTGATATTGATAGGTTTCCCCATCATCCTGGTAAAAAGTAAATTCACTCGACGTCATTCCAGTATAAGCGTGTAAAATCAATTCATCCGGTCTCTCAGCCGTGTTCATTACTGACTTCTGCATAGGCAGTACCGATCCGCCTTTTATAAAAACAGGAAGTTTGTGAATCGGGCAGTCCAACATAATTTCCTGACTGCCCGAATAGATTCTCCCTGAGAACAGATAGTGCCATTCGCCTTCCGGAAGAAATATTTTCGTCAACTCCTTGTTGCTTTCTACAGGAGCCACTAAAATACTTGGGCCGAATAAATACTGGTGCTGATATTGCCCATCATAGACCAGTGGTTCATGGGCGTAGTTGATGGCTAGTGTACGCTGAACAGGCATTCCGGTTTGAGCGGCTTCATAAAATAAGGAGTAGATATAAGGCATTAACTGATACCTTAACCTGATATAGTTGCGGCATATTTGCTCAACTTCTTCACCGTAGCTCCAGGGTTCACTATCGCGGGTGTTAATCATAGTGTGGGCGCGAAAGAAAGGAGAGAGGGAAGCGATGGAGATCCAGCGCGCAAAAAGTTTGGTGTTGGCATCTCCCACGAAGCCACCCGCGTCGTAGCCGGCAAAAGCAACGCCCGATAGCCCAAGGCTATTAACGATCCTGATACCCAACATCATGTGCTCATCGTAAGCAACATTATCTCCTGTCCATAGTGCTGAGTAGCGCTGAATGCCAGCGAACCCGGATCGCGTCAAGTTGAAAGGGCGTATCCCCTTCATTAATTTTTTGGTTCCCTCATAGGTACTGCGGGCCATTTGAAAACCATAAATATTTCGTCCTCTGCGCGTGGTTGCCTTATTTCCTTCAAAATCGAATTCAATATTTTCCGGCATGGAATTGCCCCAGGTAGCAATTTCATTCATGTCATTCCAGAATCCCTCCACACCCAGGTCAACATAGCCTTTAAATTTCTGAGCCCACCAGTTGCGCGTCTTCGGATTGGTGAAGTCGGGGAAATGGCACCAGCCCGGCCAAACCTGACCCGAATAATTTTCGCCATCGGGATATTTTAAAAAAACATCTTTGCTTACACCATCCTCATAGGTTTCATAACCGCGTTCAATTTTGATACCTGGGTCACACATGATTACGAAATGAAAGTCTTCCTGCTTCAGCGTATCAATCATTTCGCCGGGATCTGAAAAATTATTCTTGTCCCACGTAAAGATTTTATACTTATCCATGTAGTGAATATCAAGGACGATGGCATCCGCAGGAATTTTTTTTTCGCGAAAGGTTCGGGCAACGTTGAGCACTTCCTTATCAGGATAATAACTATACCGGCACTGCTGGTAACCAATACTCCACTGAGGTGGTAACTCCATTCGTCCGGTAAGCCACGTGTAATGCTGAATTATTTCCTGAACAGAATGTCCGTAAATAAAATAATAATTCATCTCACCTGCGTCGGCGGCAAAACTGGAGAAACGATCATTGGATGCGCCAAAGTTAAAGTGCGATTTGTGTGAATTGTCAAGATATATTCCGTAACAAAGGTGATGATGGAGGCCAATGAAAAATGGGATTGAAGAATACAATGGATCAGTGCCAGAAGTATAGGCGTAGGCATCGGTATTCCAATTTTGATACCCCGAACCTCGCCGGTCAAGATTTCCTGTCTTTTCGCCGAGGCCTATGAACCGCTCGCCATCTTGCAGCTTTTTGTATTGCGTGACTTGCTCACCAATCCAGGAAGTGCCCAGTGCATCATCTTCATTAATAATTTTTCCATCCAGTGTTTGAAAAGAGAACCGGGCCGGTCTTTTTTCAATGACGAGTTGTAGCGCGTTGGTTTTGAGGATGAGTTGTTGCTCAAAATCCTGCACCACTACATTGACCTCCTCCCGTGTTGCCACTATTGAGTACGAGAAATCTTCAAATGTTTCGTCCCGTGTGATGGCTATGCGAACAACAAGAGGAGAAAAAATGGTGACTTGGCATCTTCCAAAACTGGTCTCGGCAAGGAGTTGGGACGCTGTTTTTCTTACGCCTTGGATGTCCCCTAATCGCTGACTGGTCGACTTTTTGAATGACATCACTAAGGGGAAATAGTTAAACTCCTAAGTTAAATCGGTGGGTGTCCAACAGGGCATCAGGCCGCTCGGTCAACATTATTTTTTAAAATCTTTTTTGAGGGAAGAATTGCGGATGACCAGTTTCGTCTTCAGGATTTTTGTTTCCAGTACGGGGTCTCCTTTATCTTTCATCTCAATTTGTTTGATGAGCATTCGCGCTGCTTCCTGCCCCATTTCAAAACCGGGTTGGTCAACGGTTGTCAGCGAAGGTTCCATTAATTCCCCAAAGAACCAGTTACTAAAGCCCACCACAGCTACATCCTGTGGGATTTTCATTCCCTTCTCCTTGATCGCCATCATAGCACCCATGGCCATAGGATCGTTGGTGGCAAAAATCGCATCGGGTGGATTTGGCATATCCAATGCCTTTTTGATGGCACGCTTCCCTTCTTCAAAACTTCCAGAAGGGCAATCAATTATCAGTTCTTTGTTGAGTTTAATGTTCCGCTCTTTAAGTGCATCCTCATAGCCTTTCAGGCGATCGGCACTGATCATCAGGTTGGGAGACGCCATCAGGTGAGCAATACGGTTGCATCCCTGGTCAATCATATGTAATACAGCTTCCTTTGCCCCTGCATAGTCATCGACGATTACCTTGCTTGACGTTGGGCTGTTGTACATCCGATCGTAAAAGACAATGGGAACCCCCTTGGAAATGATCGATTCGATATGATCAAAATTCGTGGTCTCCCTCGAGAGGGATAGCAACATGCCATCGACACGGCTGTTAAACAGTGCCTTCATGTCGGTCACCTCGCGCTGATACGACTCGTTGGATTGGGCGAGGATTACATTGTAACCTGCCTGATAGGCGATGTCCTCGATGCCGCTAATAACAGTTGAAAAAAAGAAATGTACAATTTCAGGGATAATGACGCCGATCGTGTTTGTTTTCTTCTGACGAAGGTTAAGTGCAACGATATTGGGTTGATAGTTCAATTTCTCGGCAAGGGCGTTGACTGCTTTTTTTGTTTCCGTACTGATGTCGGGGTGGTCCTTGAGTGCCCGTGAAACAGTTGATGGGGAGATACCCAACTCGCGCGCAATATCCTTGATGGTAACTTGGTTAAACTTCATTGAATTAATGGATTACAATATGGATGAATAAATATACAGTTTTTTTCCTAGACGATTGTGCAGCGTGTTTTTAGGTCGATTCAGTCGGCACAGGGGATCAATTATTTTGATCCGACTCGAATAAACCTTTAATTTATTGGCTTGAAAGATCATGAGTTATAAATAATAACACAAATATTATGAGCGATAAGGCCAAATTTTTCCTGACTCAATTGGTTACATTCCTATTCGTATGCACGGTGGTGTGTGGCCAAACTGTGGGCCTTAATTTCGATCGTGTCGAGCCCGCTTTCTGGTGGGTAGGAATGAAAAATACAGAGCTTCAGGTATTGTTTTACAACAGTCACTTGGATATCTCAATGTACGAGCCCACACTTAACTATTCGGGAGTTTCCCTTAAGGAAAAAGTTAAGGTTGAAAATCCGCACTATTTATTTCTGAAGCTGCAGATCGCGGCGAATGCAAAGGCAGGTGTGTTGCTCATTCAGTTTAAGTCGGGGAAGAAGTCGTTCATTTATTCCTATGAATTGAAAAATAAG
>Ga0210403_10001690_pt1 | contig 20706 bp, 14 predicted proteins | sample IncBWC19MmetaG_FD_150863 | JGI IMG/M metagenome (GOLD analysis project Ga0210403, IMG submission 150863) | Forest soil microbial communities from Barre Woods Harvard Forest LTER site, Petersham, Massachusetts, United States - Inc-BW-C-19-M | ecosystem: Environmental > Terrestrial > Soil >... | reverse complement strand
CGTGTCTCAAATGGGCACAATCATTCGAGTGAGGGCAGAGGCTGCGAAACGGGTCGCGAACGTATCTCCTCGAGCAAGGGCTATTGCTTTAGCTGGATCGTCTCCTTGTGACCTCCCTCGATAATATCGATCTCAAGGGGCTTTAGAGGCTCCGGGGCCGGAGCCGGAATCAGAACACGTTTTACCCGCGTCACTTTGGCGCTGCCAAACAGGTTTGCGTGCGTGATCACGGCCGCCTTCTCCTGACTGGTATCGAGCGGGTTGCGAAGAACTAATTGGATGCGTCCTAGACTGGCCAGCGCCAGCTTCTCAGAATCTTCTGGGGAAACCAGAAGCGTAACGACGGAGGCATTCTGAGGTTCGCCCGTCGCACTGCGTTCAGTCCTCTGCCCGGTTGCCAGCACAGCGACGTTCTGCAAGACAGTTAAGGTCTGAGGTTCGCTCGATCCGCTACGATCGCCAGTGACCAGCACGTCGACGCGGGTTCCCGGCACGACGAAGCCGGCTACTGCCGTAACATCGTTGACCCTCACCGCCTCTGCACGCATGCCCATCGCAATCAACGTCGACAAGCCTGCTCCTGCATTTTCGGCCGCTAGTTTGTCAGCCACTACAAATTCGCCCTTTCCGATAGGAAGCACCGTGCCGCGCCCAACTGCGGACGCTTTCGTGTGGAAGACGTGGCGGGGCAAATCGTCGGGAGGGTACTTCACGACCTTGAGGTCACTCTCTGCGACTTTCGCGCCAACCTGAATATCATTGGCAGCCACCACGACATCCACGCCAACGTTTGGAGGAGCCATCTCAGCCTGTAGCCTTCGATAAACAAACAAGCTGAAAGCCGCACCCAAGGCCAGCGCCGCAACTCCAATCACCAAAAGTCGTGTACGATTCATTTTTCACTCCTCATCACTCGGCCAGCTTGCTCTTGGTCGCCAGCATTGTCAATCTGGAAAGACGGATTCTTGGGGGACGAGATTGCGAGTATGAGAATAGAACTTTGTCATTGACGGTGGGATTCATTCGTGCCAACATCAGCGCTCATTCAGTGCAGTTTTAGAATGTAGTGCACCCTAAGGGCAGGGTCACCGCCACTCCCCTAGGCCAGACCTTTGAACGTCGGCCCCTTCAGCAATTGCTCCTGGTGACAACTTGTATTTTGGTCCGAGAGATCATCAAAACGCTCGGAACTGGATGTCGACCTCGACCAGGGCTAGAGTTCCATCCGTTAGGAGGTTTCCTATGATCGGCAAGATGTCTCAGAATGCTCCTGTTCCCGGTGGCACGGTTTTATTGATCGGCTTTCTAACGGCAATGATCGCCCTGGCCGCCCCGACGGAAAGCAGGGGAGCGGGCCAACCATCCGAAAACGGTGGATTCGGTGGCTATTTAGGGACCTCCGGCCCGCCCCTTTTCATGCCGACGGTTCCGTACGACTCAGGTGGATACACTGGTAAGTCCATCGCAGTAGCCGATCTCAATGGCGATGGCAAGCTCGATCTCGTCATAGGCAACGAGTGTGCCAGCAGCGGCTGTACGGACGGAGCGTCGGTGGGCGTGCTGTTGGGCAATGGCGATGGAACCTTCCAGACAGCGGTGGCCTACCGTACGGGGGGCACTTCGGGCCCGTTTTTTCCAGTCTCAATAGCAATTGCGGATGTGAACGGCGATCACAAGCCCGACCTGGTGGTAGCGAACGGCGGCTCAAATACGGTGGCTGTGCTACTAGGCAAAGGCGACGGAACCCTTCAGCCCGCCGTGACCTACGGATCGGGAGGGATGTACCCCGTGTCGGTGGCGGTCGCCGACGTGAACGGCGACGGTAAGCCGGACTTGTTCGTCGCCAATGAGTGCGCAGACAACAATTGCGATGGTTCCGTAGGTGTTCTGCTAGGCGATGGTGATGGCACCTTCCAGCCTGCCGTGACCTACCTCGCCGGGCTCTACGCGATTTCGGTCGCAATTGCGGACGTGAATGGTGATGGGAAGCCCGACCTATTAGTGGCCACGAACTATCTAAAGTGCAACGGCGGACTGTGCGAGACCACCGGCGAGGTTGGGGTGTTGTTGGGCAATGGCAACGGCACCTTCCGGTCGGCCGTGACCTACGACTGCGGCGGCAGGTATCCCTATTCACTCACGGTAGCCGATCTCAACGGCGACGGGAAGCTTGATTTAGTGACGGCGGACTCGTGGTCGGCTACGGCTGGTGTGCTGATGGGTAACGGTGATGGCACATTTCAGGCGGCGGTGACCTACAGCTCCGGCGAGACTCCTGTGGCGGCGATTTCTTCGGTGGCCGTGGCCGATGTGGACGGCGACGGCCATCCCGACCTGCTGCTGACCATCCAGTCCATGGGTAGCAACGGCAATAACGGCGGCGCGGTGTCTGTGCTCTTGGGCAACGGCGACGGAACCTTTCAGGCTGCAGTGGAGTACGCTTCTGGTGGCTATCAGACTCTCGGAGTGGCGGTGGGCGATGTGAATGGCGACGGTCGGCCGGACGTCCTGCTGGCCAGCCAGTGCAGCTTCAACGGCACGGGCTGTGGTGGCCCGATCAACAACACGAGGGGTGTGGTGGGATTACTGCTCAATAATGTCGGGGCTCCGCCTACGACAACCTCGTTGGTTTCAAGCATGAATCCTGCGGATGTAAACTCGGTGGTCACCTACACAGCTGTGGTGACGAGCCATTCCGGCGCAGCAGTGACTGGAATGGTTCTTTTCCAGGATGGAACTGCGTTAATTTCTACTGTGCCGCTGACAAACAACCAAGCGGCGTACAGCACAACTTATCCGAAGAATGGAACACATCCAATCACGGCCACGTACTTGGGTGTCCTAAACATTGCTCGCGGCAGCGCATCTCCCGTGCTGACGGAAACCATTTTGACGCCACACCCAACCACCACGATTTTGGGTACATCGAGGTCGCCAACGTTTGTTGGTCAGCCGGTAACCTTCACGGCAAAAGTAACATCGACATACGGAGCAATCCCGAACGGCGAACTGGTAAGGTTCTTCGACGGTACGACCGCAATTGGAATAAGTGCCACAGCGAGCGGCGTGGCAAAGTTCAATACCTCATCACTCGCGGCGAAGACCCACACCATTAAGGCAACATACGTCGGGGACGTGAATTTCCGTTCGAGTACTGGGAAGGTTACGCAGGTTGTGAATAGGCACCCGACGACTACAACGCTGAAATCAAGTCTCAATCCGTCGCAATTCGGCCAGTCCGTGACCTTTACTGCGACAGTTATTCCATCGGGATCTTACGCCCTGGCCGCCAAAGTGAAGTTCTTCGACGGAACCGTCGGGATCGGATCGGCGACGTTGAGCGGAGGCGTAGCCAAGCTCACCAAGTCCACATTGGCCATAGCCACTCACCCGATTACGGCGCAATACTTAGGGGACAGCTTCAATGACAAAAGCACATCCTCGGTGTTGAACCAGGTGGTGCAGTAACCTTCGGGCAAAGGTCGCACGGCTTTCGTCAACCCGGGATCACAGACGAGCCGCCCGATGTCTGGGTGGCTTTTCTTTTGGATCACGCGGACGGCGGTAGCGGTTACTGACGAGGACAGATGAGAAGGCCGGTCTCCGGCGGGATGCCGTACGCAGAGCAGGCATATTTCGCAGCAAAAACTGACTATCGAATTAGATCTGGGAGATCGCAAGGGTTGATGCTGTGTCGTGGATGAAGCTGGCCAGATACAACTGGAGCAGCGAGGGCGCATTTTAATCCGTCGCGCTGGCGAGGGCGAGAATCACTCCGGCAAACAGCAGCGTGTCAAAGAAGTAGTTGATCCCCTCAACTTTGACCGCGGTGCTCGGATCTAACATCGACGCAATCAGGATTGGTCCGTAAACAAACACGACCAGCAGCACAATCCAGGTGCCGAGATAAGTAGCCGCCATCCGCGTCTTCCTGGCCAGGAGAATCGCTGCTCCGGCAATGAAGAGAATTGCGCCCGTCAGATAGCCTATGAGCAGGCGTCCGGGAATCCACGCCGGCATCAGTTTTTGGAGCGGGACTCCGGGGGCTCCCGCTGGGTGCAGAAAGTGCTCAACGCCATAAAATATGGCGGCGATCGCGACCAAGACGCGGCCCACGAGAATGAGTCTGTTTCCGCCTTGCTCGCGGCCTTGCTGGCGCCAGGCATTTCCCGCAAGAATCCAGCCTCCACCACCGAAAGACATTTCGCGGAGGGTCAACGTCCATCCAAACCTGTTACCTGGGTTGGCGAGAGATCCCGGGATGTCCAACATCGCCACGAACAGAAACATCGCGATCCCGAACAGCAGGCCGGACCAACGCACCTGGATTTTAGTAGCGATGCTCAAAGACGCGGACAGCAGCGCAAAGCCGAAGAAATACGCCCAAAACAATCGCCACGGCATATACGAGGGCACCATGGGTGCGACGAATCCCACGGCCGAGAGATGCAGGGCGCCGAAGACCGCCAAGGGAGAGGCGAAGCACAAATTGCTCAAGGCTACGATCTTGTCCAAACCCCTCGCCTGCGCGATATCGGACTTCGCAGCCCACAGCGCAATCAGGAAAAGCAGGATGCCGGCGCCGCACATCGAAACAACCGTGCGAGACATCAGAAGAAATGCAACGAGAATAGTTATGTGCATTTGGATGCCGAGCGTAGACTCCCGTGCTCCATCGGGGCACGTTTTACCGGGGTCAACTAAGCCTGAGCCAGTTGCTCAAGATGTGTTCTTGCGCCGGTCCTGCGATTTCCGGTCGTTCAGATATTGGGACGCGTCAAAGGACCAGGGTTCCCTGGGCTTGGCCACAGGCCGAATCTCAGCCGATGTACCGTAGCCCCGCTCGAAAGCTGCATTCGAGACTTTGCAAGGCATCTCTTCGTTCGCCCTGAAGCGGCTGACTTGACCGCCCCGGCGGCAGGAACAATAGAGAATGTACTCATCCCAACAACCATTCAGCGCAGGGCGCAGGTATGCGCCGTTGCTGTACGGACTGAACGACATGAGATATCGCGTGAAGCATTTAGGACACTCCACGCAATGGCGAATCCGCGACATAGAACTCTCCCCGAGGGCGTGGTTTCTTAAGAGTGGCATCGTAAATGGTCACATTCAATACCCACTTGACGCGTCTTTGGCATGACCACTATGATGCGCGAAAATGAAGCGCGTGGCCTCCGGTTTGTTGCCCATGATGGCTGTGGATCGCAGAGCTTCCCAGCCCCTTCACCGGCAAATCTACAACTCGTTCCGCGCCGCCATTCTGGATGGCCGACTACGTCCGGGGCAGAGGATTCCCTCGACTCGCGTCTTCGCCTCCGAGATGAGCGTTTCCCGGTTTCCTGTGCTCAATGCTTATGCACAATTGCTGGCCGAAGGCTATCTGCAAAGCCGGGTGGGAGCTGGGACCATAATCTCGGGCTCCCTTCCCGAACAGTTGACGTCGAGCCAGCCGATGGGTGAAAGAAGTGCAGCGGAGCGAGTGGGTCCTCGTCTGGTTTCGAATCGGTGTTCGCTGCTGCCACGGAAGGAAGACTTGCCGTGGATGGCCCTCTGCGGACCGTTCCGCGTTGGACAGGTGGCTTTTGATCAATTCCCTTTGCAGATTTGGTCAGGGTTGATCGCGCGGCGGTCGCGAAGCGCCAACGCCGAATCTCTCACCTATGGCGACCTGATGGGCCACAAAGCGCTGCGGCAGGCGATCGCGAATTATCTCCGAACGGCGCGCGCGGTGCGCTGCGAACCTGAGCAGATCTTGATTGTGAACGGCTCCCAGCAGGCACTCGAGATCACGACACGCGTTCTTCTCAGCCCTGGCGATCGGGTGTGGATCGAAAATCCGACTTATCGACTGGCCCGGGACATTTTCACTTTGAACGGATGCCGTCCGGAGCCGATCCCAGTGGATGGCGAGGGTCTCGATGTTCCTGCCGGCGTCAGAAAGTGTCGAAAGGCACGGGCTGCCTTTGTCACGCCATCGCACCAGTTTCCGCTCGGCGTAACGATGAGCGCAGCGCGGCGTCTCCAATTGGTGGAGTGGGCCCACAACTCGGGCGCGTGGATCATCGAAGATGACTACGACAGCGAGTACCGCTACGAGAGCCTGCCGATTCCTTCTCTGCAAGGGCTCGACAAGAATTCTCGCGTCGTGTACATCGGAACATTCAGCAAGGTTCTTTTTCCTTCCCTGCGGCTTGGGTACATCGTCGTTCCACCGGATTTGATCGACCGTTTTGTCACTATGCGCCGTGTGATGGATCTGGGCCAGCCGACCTTTTATCAACAGGTACTCGCAGACTTCATCGACGAGGGCCACTTTGCCCGCCACCTACGGAGGATGCGGGTCCACTATGGGGCACTGAGGCAAGTCTTGTTCGAGAATCTGACCTACAGCCTCGGTGACATGGGAGAGGTTGTTGGCGACGCAGCCGGGATGCATCTCACCGTGACGCTACGAAACAACTTTCGAGACGAAGAAATCGCATGGGAAGGCGCTCGTCAAAACCTGGCGCTGTGGCCACTTTCCCGTGCGTATATGGGACAGGCGTGTCAGGGGCTGGTTCTGGGCTTCGGCGGTATCAGCGTGCGGGAGATCTCTCCCGCGGTACGCAGGCTTAGAAACTTGCTCGTAAGAAAATTGAAGGCGGATTCATCGAGGAGGGTTGTGGGTAAAACAGTTGCGGAGAGAGTGCAGGCACTCAGCGGCTAAAGCCGTGGCCTTCCAAAGCCGACGGGGCGCAACTCTGATCTGCGAGAATCTCTCGGCTGCTAAAGTCATGTCTTTTTCGGAATCGGACAGACTTAATGAATATTTATCGCCATGGCCTTTCGCAGAAGAGGAACTGTTTCACTGCGGTGATGTTTCAGGGCCAGGTCGAGCGCGGTCTGTCCGTGTTTGTTTCTGGCACGGATGTCGGCGCCGCGTGCGAGCAACAGGCTGACGGTGGCAGCGTCTTCATAGCCACCCGTGGATGCGGCCAGGATCAAGGCAGTATCGCCGTCCTTGTTCCTCGCTTGAATGTTGGCTCCTCGTTCGAGAAGCAGTCTCACGGGGTTAGCCGTGTAGACTGCGCCGGCCGAACTGTATGGACCCGCTCCCGCTGAGACGAGCAACGCTGTGTTGCCGTCACTATCTTTCAAGTCGACATCGGCTTCATGGTCCAGCAGGAGTCGCATATTTTCGGTTCGTCCCGCGGAGGCTGCCGACATCAGGGCTGTTCTTCCCACTTTGTCCTTTGCGTTGATCTTGGCGCCCTTCGCTAACAGGAGCTTCATGGATTCGAAAGTCTCGGGCATGTCAACGACGGCGCACTCACAGGCTGCCCCGATCAGCGCGGTGTATCCATACTTGTCCCTGGCCTCGACGTCCGCTCCTCTTTCCAGCAATGCCCTTACCACCTCGGTTTGGCCATGCTCGGCCGCCCACATCAAGGGTGTGGCATCTTCATCGTTGCGCGCTTCGATCTTGGCCCCATGGTCGAGAAGCAATCCCACGGATTTGGCATAGTCAATGTCAGGCCATTCCAGTTTCGGTTGGGGCTGAACGGGTCCCGGTGCGGAAATAACCTGCAAGACGGCAGGGGCTGAATCGGCAAGAGTGAACAGCGCTTCATTCTTGGCCTTCAGATCTACTCCTCGTTCAAGTATTAGTGCAATTTTTGTGGTATAGCCGATTTGGGCTGCCTCGATAAGTGCACCTTCTCCGCTTACGCCACCCGCGACGGGATCGGCGCCCTTCTCGAGCAGTAGCTTCACGGCATCGCGGTGACCGAAATCTGCAGCGATGGCCACTGCTGTCGAGCCGCCTTCATCTCGGGCGTCAATCCTGGCGCCCTGCCGCAATAAACGGCGAATGGAGGGAATATCGCCCTTTCCGGCGGCTTGCCGAAGTTCGGTATTGAGTTTTGCTGTGTCGGCAGGATGGCGTGTACAGCCAATACCTGCCGCAAGGAGAGGCATCAGCAGAACGATTGTCACAAGCCGGGCGAGTCTCATCACTCCTCGAATGCTGGCATCGAAATGTGAGCAGCCATCAATCTAGGATTGTCTGCTCTTGTCCCTAGGGATTCCAAGTGACGTTAGTCTTGACTTGATGAAACCTTCAATGCAGAGTATCGCAGCTAAACCAGGAATCCGATTTGCGGCTGCCAAAACATTTTTAAAACCTCGGCTGGGTCGAAAGCATCTGTAGAAGTCCATTCTGGTCTCGTCTTGAAAGTGGAAGGAATGACCCCAGCACAAACGACACACAACGCGCCGACCGTGAATCCCTGGTTGATTGCGCTTGCGGTGATGCTGGCGACGTTCATGGAAGTGCTCGACACTTCCATTGCGGCGGTCGCGCTGCCTTACATTGCTGGAAGTTTGTCGGCAAGCAACGATGAAGCGACCTGGGTGCTGACCAGCTACCTGGTAGCCAATGCGGTGGTACTGCCGGCGAGTTCGTGGTTTTCGTTGCGCTTTGGACGCAAGCGGTTCCTGCTGTTCTGCATCTTTTTGTTCACCGCGTCGTCGTTTGCCTGCGGAGCGGCGACGAGCCTGGGAATGATCCTGCTCGCACGGGCTTTGCAGGGGGCGGGCGGCGGAGCGTTGCAACCGCTGTCGCAATCCATTCTGCTCGAAACGTTTCCTCCGCAAAAACGCGGGATGGCGATGGCGGTGTTTGCGCTAGGCGTGGTGGTCGCGCCGGTGTTGGGGCCGACGCTGGGCGGATGGCTTACAGATACCTACTCGTGGCGATGGGCGTTTTACATCAACATTCCGGTAGGTGCGTTCGCAGTGTTCATGATCTCGCGGTTTGTGGAGGATCCGCCGTACATCAAGAACGCACACCCGGGAAAATTTGATGGCATCGGGTTGGGGCTGCTGGCGGTGTGGCTGGGCTGCCTGCAGATCATCCTCGACAAAGGGCAGGAAGATGACTGGTTCGGGGCGACATGGATCCGGTGGGCGACGGCGGTTCTGCTGGTCAGCTTCGTTGGTTTTCTGATTCGGGAATTCCGCCATGACAAGCCGCTAGTGGATTTGCGGGTGTTCCGACACCGCAACTTCGCGATGGGATGTTTGCTTATCGGACTCTTCGGCGCGGCGATCTACGGATTGATCACACTGCTGCCGCTGTTTTATCAGGAACTGATGGGGTATACGGCGCTGGCGGCGGGATGGGCGGTGAGTCCGCGGGGCATTGGAGCTATTCTGGCGATGCCGATGATCGGATACCTGACGGCGAAGATTGATAACCGGTTGCTCATTGCGTTTGGATTTTGCTTGTTTGGGGTGACGAGTATCTGGTTCGGCCAGGTCAATCTTTCGATTGGGCAATGGAGTCTTCTGTGGCCGGTTGTTCTGAGCGGGTTTGGCTCGGGGTGCGTGTTCGTGCCCCTCTCGACGACCACCATGGCGTTCCTGAAGAACGAAGAGATTGGGAATGCCAGCGGACTGTATAACCTGATGCGCAATATTGGAGGGAGCATTGGGATTTCGATCGTGAATACCATCGTGGCGCGGCATGAGCAGTTGCATCGCAATGAGTTGGCGGCGTCGGTGGCGTTGGGACGGCCGGAAGTACGAGGAGCGGTCGCGGGAATACAGCAATATTTGGGAGCGCAGGGGGCATCTCCTTCTACGGCGACGCAGCAGGCTTATGGATTGCTGGATCATGCGCTCAATGCGCAGTCGAGGTTGTGGTCGTACGTGGATGATTTTCGGTATATGGCGCTGGTGTGTTTTGCCTGCGTTCCGATTGTGTTTGCGTTGAAGAAGTCGGTGGGGAGAGGACCGGTGGGTGGGGCACACTAAAGCGTTCTGATGGTGCGGCAGCGCCCCTCGGGCTTGGTTGTTTTTCGACCCGTCACCCACGGCTTGCGCCGTGGGCTCTATCCTTTCGCCGCTTCGCGGCTGCTTCGTCGGATTGATGTATAACGTTCCGCCGCGTCGAGTTCCACCGGGGCTAAAGCCCGCTTTTGCAATCGCGTCTGACGCGGCGCTAAAGCGCCGCTCTTCCACCGAGACCCGCCTTCGGATGAGTCAATCAGGCAGAAGGCACACGCGCTAACGACTCACCCCGTGGTGACTCGCGTCGTTGTGAAGCGCGAAGGGCGGAGCGTATACTTCGCTCACTTTCATCTCTATTCAAGCCTGACTCGGAATGGAGTTTCCATCTTCAAGGCTCACCTGGAGGAAACATGCCTACCCGCCGCGACGTACTCAAGGCCGGACTGCTGGCGCCCGCAGCCGTTGCCGCCGCTAAACAAATCCCCTTTGATCTCGCGAACAACGCAGCGCGGCCTGAATCCAATGCTCTCGTTAATGACGATGCGCTCGCCTCTGCGGCCCCGGGCGCGGGGCGCGAGCGGTTGCTGCTCGACTTCGGGTGGCGCTTTAATTTTGGTCACGCGGATGATCCGATCAAGGACTTCGGATTTGGCGGTCCGGCGGTCGGCAATTTTCAGAAGACCGGGAATTTCATGCCAGCCTGCTCCATCGCCTACGACGACAGCGAGTGGAAAAGCCTCGACCTGCCGCACGACTGGGCCGTGGAGTTGCCCTTCCAGAACGATCCGGACTTGTTGAACAAAGGCTTTTACCCGCTGGGGCGAAAGTATCCCACGACGAGCGTTGGGTGGTACCGCCGTGTCTTCGATATTCCCGCAGAAGACGCGGGTAAACGGATCACTATTGAATTCGACGGCGCGTACCGCGAAACCATGGTGGTGCTGAACGGATTTTACATTGGGCGGCATAGTGGCGGCTACGATCCCTTCAGCTTTGACGTGTCGGATTTCGCATACATCGGGCAGCGCAACGTCCTGCTGGTGCGCGTCGATGCTACCGAGAGTGATGGCTGGTTCTATGAGGGTGCGGGAATTTACCGGCATGTTTGGCTGCTGAAGACTAACCCGCTCCACGTGAAGAAGTGGGGCACGTTCGTGAAGTCGGAGGTGCGGGCTGGCGAAGCTTCCCTCTCCATCCTTACCGAAGTGAGCAACGACGGAACTACGAGCCGCAGTGCGCGCATCACCTCGACCATTCTCGATTCTTCGGGGCAGGCGATGGGCAAGGACACTGCGCCCGCGGCATCGATTTCTGCCGGAGACGATCAGAGTTATCGGCAGGAGATCGTTGTGAAACGGCCGCTGCTGTGGTCGCTCGAAGAGAGACATCTGTACAAGCTGGTTACTGAAATTCAGGTAGACGGGCAAGTGGTGGATCGGTATGAGACTCCATTCGGGATTCGGACGGCGGAGTTTGACGCGGAGAAGGGCCTGCTGCTGAATGGAAAGGCCGTCAAGCTGAAGGGCACGTGCAACCACCAGGACCACGCTGGCCTGGGAGCTGCGTTGCCGGATGCTGTGCAGTATTACCGCGTACGCAAATTGCAGGAGATGGGCTGCAACTCGATTCGCACATCGCACAATCCGCCGACGCCGGAGTTGCTGGACGCGTGCGATCAGATGGGGATGTTGATTTTTGACGAGACGCGCATGATGTCGTCGAATCCGGAAGGGCTCAGCCAGTTTGAGAACCTGGTCCGGCGCGATCGCAATCATCCTAGCGTCCTCATGTGGTCGATGGGAAACGAAGAAGGGCAGGCGAACACGGCGCGGGGCGGACTCATCCTGAGCGCGATGAAGGCGGTGGCGAACGAACACGACGGATCACGGCCGGTTTCCATCGCCCCCGCGGGGGCCATTGGAACGGGCGGGCTGGAAGTGTGCGATGTGGCCGGTTACAACTACATGGACCCGCAGGCGGAGGAGTTCCACAAGAAACATCCGGACAAACCAGTGATGGGAACAGAAACCGTGAGCGCTGTGGGGACGCGGGGTATTTACATCACTGATCGCACTAAGGGTTTCGTGAGTTCATACGATCCCTACACGACTACCGGGCGCGCGTCGGCTGAAGGGTGGTGGCGTTTCTGCAATGCGAGGCCGTGGCTCTCGGGAGGATTCGTGTGGACTGGTTTCGATTATCGTGGCGAGCCATCGCCGTACACGTGGCCGAACATCAGTTCCCAATACGGCGTCATCGACACGTGCGGGTTTCCAAAGGATTCGTTCTATTACTACCAATCGTGGTGGACGGCGAAACCGGTGCTGCACATCTTTCCGCACTGGAACTGGGCGGGGATGGAGGGCAAGGAGATCGCCCTCTGGGCTTACTCGAACTTGGATCGCGTCGAATTGTTTGTGAACGGGAAGAGCCTGGGTTCGAAAGATATCAAGAAGGATTCGCATGCGGCGTGGGTGGTGAAGTATGCGCCGGGATCCATCGAGGCGCGGGGCTGGAAAAACGGCAAGCAGGTCATGACGACCAAGCGCGAGACGACCGGTGCAGCCGCCAAACTTGTGCTGCGCGCCGATCGCGAGGGAGTCTCGGCCGACGGCGAAGATGTGGCGATGTTCACGGTCGAAGTGCAAGATGCGCAGGGGCGCACCGTTCCCATCACCGACAATGAGGTGACGTTCCGAGTGTCAGGCGCAGGAAAGTTGATCGGCGTGGGCAATGGCGATCCGACGGACCATGCGTCAGACAAAGGAACCTCGCGAAAAACATTCTCCGGCTTCTGCATGGGGCTGGTGCAGTCGGCGAAATCGGCCGGAAATATCACGGTGGAAGCGACGTCCCCCGGACTTGCGTCGGCCTCGGCGACAATTGCTGCCAAGGCGGTGAAGCTGCGTCCGCAGGTGGCGGTGTGGGAGCGCGATGTGCCATCGGGCGTGGGTGTCACCGGGTTGTGGAGACCGGTGCTGCCGACCGGTGGGCCAGCGAACGACTTCATTTCCATGCTGGTCGGTATTAACGCTGTCTTCACCCTTCGGCAAGAGGGCAGCAAGCTGACGGGAACCGTCGAAGGAGCCGCCGGATTTTTTGGGGGCGACGACGTCCCCGCGCCGATTGTGGAAGGGACTGTCGACGGTGATCGGGTAGCCTTCAAATCCGGAAGCAGCGACTTCAAGGGTGCGGTCAAGGAAGATCGCATCGAATTGCAGCGGTCTGTCAATTTGCCGTGGGAGTCGCCGAAGCCTCCGAAGGAGGAGCCGGGACGCCCCGCAATCGGGCCGGCTCCGGACGGATCCGATCCGTCCATTGATGTGACGTGGGAGGTACCGTCGAGCATTCCGGTGGTACTTCGGCGAGTGGAACGGTAGGGGCGAGGAGGGACAGCGGCGTATTAACTTTAGAAACGCTTCAGGTTTGCCAGTGATACAGAAACAGGCAGCGGCGGAATGAAGCAAGTGTGTTTGATGGCACGATATGAAGCCGATGATCTAGAAGGCGCGCTCTCCCCTCACAATAAGGAAGCTTATTCGTAGCGAAGCGCCACAATGGGATCGACGAGTGTTGCACGGCGAGCGGGAATGTAGCACGCCAAGACCGCGACCAGAATGAGCAGGGCAGCAACCGCAACGAACGTTAGCGGATCGTGTGCTGTCACGCCAAACAACAGGTTGGCCATTAGCCGGGTCAATGCTAAAGCTGCAGCGATTCCGATGACCACCCCTACCAGGGCCAACTTCGTACCCTGCCTCAGAACAATTTTCAAGACGTCTCCGCCCTGCGCTCCGAGCGCCAAACGAATACCAATTTCCCGTTTGCGTTGCGATACCGTGTAAGACATCACGCCATAGATACCGATGATTCCGAGCGTGAGCGCCATGGTTCCCGCAATTCCAAGCATTACCAACGTGAAGGAAGTCTGCGCAACCGACTTGTCGTAAACCTCCTGCATGGTGCGCACGGACGCCACCGGCAGATCCGAATTCACAGACTGCACTGCCGCGCGAACCTCCGTCAGGAAGCTCTCCGTGCCAGCTCGATCGCTGCGAATCACAAATGTCACTGTGCGGGTTGCCTGGGCCGGTCCCAGTCCAAAAGCATTTTCCATCAGCGGGGGCCAGTACACAATTTCCGGCGCTGTGTCTTGTACGCCTTTTTCGCGAACGTCCTGGATCACGCCGACGACCTCGTGCCACGGCATCTTTGGAAACTCGCGCATGCGCTTCCCGATGGCTGCCGACGGTGTCCCCCACATTTCGCGCGCCAGATTCTCAGAAACCATCACCACGGGTCGGAGTCCATAGACGTCACTCCACGTCATTTCGCGTCCTGCAACCAATCTTGTCCCGGCTGCGTGCAACAAACCGGGCGAGATATGCTTGTACAGCCGCAATGGCGGTATGGTGTTGTCTGCGTATACCTTGTCCTCAGCAAAAATCTCATCCCAATCCGAGTCGAAGCCCTCCATGGGCATTTCACTTACGAACCCCGCAGACTTCACGCCCTGAATCGCTGACAGCTTCTCGAGGATTGCGTTTTGTGTTCGCGTTACCCGTTCCGACTCGGCGATCAGCGAATCCGGAATGGAAATTCGCAAAGCCTGCAAGTGCTGTGGATCAGCGAACCCGGGATCGACCGTTCGCAATGCGGCGAATGTACGAATCATCAGACCAGCGCTCATCAAAAGCACGAGCGCCATCGCAACCTGACCAACCACCAGCAAATTCCGCGCCCGATGCCGCTCGCGGCCCACACTGATCGTCCGCCCCGCGCTTTGGAGGGATGAAATGTTGCCCGCTCCGGCATATTTCAGAGCCGGAATCAATCCAAACAACAAACCGGATAATACCGAAAGAATAAAAGTGAACCCCAGCGTTCGCGCATCGATCGCGATTTCGTTTAAGCGAGGCAGATTCGATGGCCCTATCGCGACGAGAAAGCGCACGCCGGCATACGCTAAGCCAGCGCCCACCACTCCGCCAATGATGCCGAGCATTACGCTTTCAACTAGAATTCCTCGAACGATTCGCGTTCGACCTGCGCCGAGTGCAGTGCGCACCGCCAATTCCTGCTGGCGAGTTTCTACTCTCACCAGCAATAAATTTGTGACATTCGCGCAAGCAATGAGCATTACCAGCCCAATCGTCCCCATGACCACCCACAACAGTTCGCCCACGTTGCCGATCACCTGCTGTTTCAAAGGGCGAATCATCGGAGTAATTCTCCACTCTTCGTAAATATGTGGGTTCGATCCAGGGCCGTTCGACCAGGAGTCCATCCAGACCGGCAGGAGTCGGGTCAGATCCGCGTTCGCTTCCGCAATGGTCGCTCCGGGCTTGAGCCGGGCGATTCCGTGGAACCCGAAGCCAGCGAGGATCACCTTGCCCCGGTTGAACGCCAGGGGTGCGGTCAAATCGAAGTCCGCATCAACAAATCGAAATCCTTGCGGCATTACGCCAACGATTTCCCTGGGCTGCGAATCAACCGTGATGTTTCGTCCAATGACCGTCCGGTCTCCACCGAAACGCCTTTGCCAATACCCGTAGCTCAGCATCACCCTAACCGGACCGTTCGGTACCTGATCCACCTGCGAGAACCAACGCCCGAGTGCAGGGGGCACGCCAAGTGTCTGGAGCACGCCATCGCTTACAGAAACCGTCCGCACCTGTTCCGGCTCCGCCATGCCCGTGACGTTGGCCGTACCAGTGATCCAGACGCCTAACGATTGAAATGTCTGGTTGTGGTCGGCGTATGTGAAATACATCGACGGCGAGAGAAGAAGACCGTTCTCAAAATCCGCAAGTCCTTCTGCTCCCGGAGCGACCTGATGCAGCGCCACCAGTTCCTCGGCCTTCGGGTAATTCAACGGCTTCAGCAGTACGCTGTTTACGACGCTGAAGACCGCTGCGTTCGCTGCGACTCCAATCGCAATGGTCAACAACGCGACGACAGCAAACACCGGATTGTGGGTCAGCGAGCGTAGCCCATAACGGATGTCAAAGAAAACATCTTCTACGGACGGCCATGCCCAAACTTCGCGACAGTCTTCCTCGATGAGTCCCACATTCCCAAACTCCCGCCGCGCGGAGCGCATCGCTTCTTCCCGGGACATTCCTTCTGCAACCAATTCTTCGACTTTCTCGTCGAGATGCGCCTGAATCTCTTCCGACAACTCACGGTTCAGCCGTCCGCGCGAAAATAACTGCCTGAGCCAATTCATAATTCACCCGGCGCTAGAACCTGCGTAATACCCTTAAGCATTCGCTCAAAGCTCGATACCTCACGCTCCAGATGCTTCCCACCAGCTGCCGTCAACTTGTAGATTCGGACGCGGCGGTTCGTAGAAGAGATACCCCATTCCGCCTTTACAAAACCTTCCTTGAGAAGGCGCTGGAGAGCCGGATACAGCGAGCCTTCTTCGATCTGAAGCACGTCGTTCGAGCTTCGTTTAATTTGCTGGACCAGCGCATATCCGTGCATGGGCTGTCGCTTTAGAGTTCGGAGAATCATCATCTCTAGCGCCCCTGGAAAAAGGTCTCGCTGAATCGGTTTGTTCATGCGGGTGGGATCGTCCTTTGCATTTCTGGAGGCCTGTCGGCTCAAGGCCTAGGACAAAATAGTATTGGCTGCCGATGTAGTCAAGTGAAATAAACGGGAAGGCATTCATCGAAGGGGCATTGCGGGTACGGACAGGACGTTCCGAGCCGATGGTCGATAGTTCCGGAGAGGAGCGTGGGATCAACATTGACAGCGCTTCCCCGCCTTCCCTATTCTGCCTGTGTACGCGACTGCGAGGGTTCTGCATGAGCGGGTGGCTGCAAAACAAGTTTGAGAAAAATTTTCTGATTTCGACGGTGGACTACGTCTTCAACTGGGCGCGGAAATCGGCGGTTTGGCCGATGACGTTTGGGCTGGCGTGCTGCGCGATCGAGATGATCGCGTCATCGACGGCCCGGTTTGATATCGCGCGTTTTGGATCGGAGGTGTTTCGTCCCAGCCCGCGGCAAAGCGATCTGATGATCGTGGCCGGCACCGTGACGCTGAAGATGGCGCCGGTGGTCAAGCGCATTTACGATCAGATGCCGGACCCGAAGTGGGTGATCTCGATGGGCGCATGCTCGTCGGTGGGCGGTCCGTTTAATACTTACGCGGTGCTGCAGGGCGTGGATAAGATTGTGCCGGTAGACGTCTATGTGACCGGGTGCCCGCCACGGCCGGAAAATTTGTTTTACGCCCTGTTGAAGCTGCAGGACAAGATTGACACCATGACGCTGGCCAAGAAGCCCACCGAGGTGCGGCTTGATCCGAATATGGTGGAGAATTTCAAGCGCCAGATCATGATCGCGCAGACGTTGCAGCCGAAATAGCTGGCGGCTGCTAGCTATCAGCTGTCGGCTCTCAGAAAAGTCCCGAACTGAACTATGGCCTTCACCCGGATCATTTCCCAGGCTCATCTACCAACCACCAACGAAGCGCGGAACTTTCCCTGCAACGGAAGAATGATCTGCATCGCCAACGTCTGGGGCAAGCTCAGCGCCATAGACAACGAATGCCTGCACCAGGGAGGCTCGCTGGGACAGGGCATGGTGGAGGACGGAAAAATCGTCTGTCCGTGGCACGCTTGGAAATGGGATCCGAAGACGGGCGTGGCGGTGGACCATCCTGATCAGAAGTTGAACACGTATCCGATCAAGGTTGAGGATGGGGAAGTGTTCATCGATATCTGACACCGGCCACCCATGAGCCCTATTACTCATTTCCTCACGGGCTGGATGGTCGCAAACCTCGCAAAGCTGGACAGGAAAGATCGCGCGATCGTAACGTTGGCGTGTGTTGTGCCAGACATCGACGGTCTGGGCATCATTCCTGAACTGCTCACTCGGAATTCGTCCCATCCGTTGTTGTGGTTCACGCTTTATCACCATTCCTTGCATACCCTGGCCTTTGCGCTGGTGGTCACGGTTGTGGCGTTTGCCCTTGCAAGGCATCGATCGAAGGCAGCCTGGCTTGCTCTATTGAGTTTTCATCTTCATCTGCTGGAAGACTTGGCGGGATCGCGCGGGCCGGATGGCTACCAATGGCCGATTCCCTATTTGGCGCCATTCTCTTCGTCAGTGCAGTTGGCGTGGCGGGGGCAGTGGGGGCTGAATTCGTGGCCGAACGTGGCGATCACCGGGGTTCTGTTGGCGATCACGTTGTGGCTGGCGTGGCTACGAGGATTTTCACCCTTGGAGATGGTTTCCACACGGGCGGATGCAGCCTTGATAACGGCTTTGCGACAACGATTTCCGGGTTTTTCCGGATGATCGCAACGACCTTCTTCCTTCAGAAGACGGGTCATCAAATTGATGAGGGACCTCACGGTTTCATATTTATATATACACATTGTACAATCAATATCCGAGAGCAACATTATGGCCGTATCCAAGCGAGCAAGTCGCTTTATCTGGACCGGAGTGATCGTGCTGGCGGTGATCGGGCTGGGAGCGGTGGCGCGCCGGACGCTAGTCTTGCTCTGGCCGAATGTATTTTCCTCAAAGTCCTCACCTGCGGCGGTTCTCGATGCCGGCTTCGCACGACATCTAGTGCTGACCTTAATTCACATCTTGCCCGGGGGCCTGTTTCTGGTTCTGGCTCCATTGCAGTTCGTGCGGCGCATACGGGCAAAACATTTGCAGGTGCATCGCTGGATGGGAAGGGTACTGTTCGGATGCGGACTCGTGATTGGCGTTTCGGCCTTGATCATGAGTTACACGATGGCCATTGGCGGGCCGAATGAGACGGCGGCTACCACGCTGTTCGCGATTGTGTTTTTGTATTGTCTGATGCGGGCTCACCAGCACATCCGGCGCAAGGAAGTGGCACGGCACCGCGAATGGATGATTCGCGCGTACGGAGTTGGGCTAGGAGTGGCGACCACACGGCCCATTGTCGGAGCCTTTTTCGCGACGCGCAGGCTTGACGCCTCACGAGTTCTTTGGAATCGCGTTCTGGCTGGGGTTCACGACCACGTTTCTCGCAGCGGAGTGGTGGGTTGATTACACAAGACAGAATGGAGAGAAATTGTCTCCGGTGAACTCCGTGAGAACAGACGGGTCGATCGCAGCTTGAGCTACGGTGTTACCGGAGTTGACCCGACAGTTTCTTCCCCTTAGCGAGCCTTGAGAAAAACAGCACTCGATCGCGATGTTGAGTTTTGATCGGCTGCGCGTTAATAACTCTGCGTTAACCAATGAATTAATACGGCAACTACCGGATTGATCCCCGAAAGTATCACTACGATGATCCTGCGGTTGTGCTCCCGCCCCTGCGATTAGGACAGAAGTTTCGCGGACGCCTGGACTATTAAGGCGTTGCTGGTTCCCGAACGAAGATACACACCTTGCCCCAACCAACCACCGTAATGTCCGAACGTGAAGGAGACTTGAAATGAAGCGAACACACATCAACATGGGTTTGCTGCTCATGGTCGCGCTGGCCCTCGGTCTGTTAGGCTTTGCCCCCAGCACTGGCGTGACCACGGATCCGGAAATCAGCAACATCATCAGCAATGTGGATTCGAACCGTATTCTGAACACTGCCAGCACGCTGCAGAACTTCGGGACCCGGCAATCCTGTTCCGACCAACCGCAACCGGGACGTGGCGTGACTGCCGCGCGCGACTTCCTATTCAGTCAATACAGCGCGATTCCCGGACTTCAGGTCAGGCTTGACCCGTTCACCCATCCCGTCTGTCCGAGCACCCCAACCCACAATGTGATCGCCTGGCTGCCAGGAAGGAATCCGAATCGTCTCGTGATTATTGGCGGGCATTACGATTCGCGCACGACGAATGTTTTTGACAACACTTCCGATGCGCCGGGCGGCAATGATGCAGGTGCCCAGAGTGCTGTAGTGCTGGAACTGGCGCGTGTGCTGGCCGGTAACGGTTTCGGCGGATCTCGTGAGCATGAAGGACATCGTTTCGACGCAACCATCGTTTTTATTGCGTTCTCGGGCGAGGAACAGGGGTTGTTCGGATCGGGATCGATCGCAGCCAACCTCACTCGCTACTTCCACGCGCCAAGAGTAATCGCGATGCTGAACACCGACATACCCGGCGGAGACAACACCGCCAACACAACCGCCGATCTGCAGAACTTCCGGCTGTATTCCTCGGGAATTCCACGGGAGCGGTTCAGTACCGATCCGGACGGCACCACCGACAACACGTCACCTTCGCGAGGTGTGATGCGCTATGTCGGAACCTGGGGTGGCGCTTACGTTCCAGCCTTAACCATGGCTCCAAAGCTGCGGGAAGATCGGCCCGGACGCGCCAGTGACCACGTGTCCTTCATCAATAACGGGTATCCGGCGGTGCGCTTGATGGAGACCTTCGAGTGCTCGCCCTCGCCCGTCGACAACAGCTGTGGCGGACCTTTACCCTGTCCTCCGCCCGCACAGATACCCGCGTTTTGCAAGGACACGTCTTTCATCACGACCCACCAGCATTCTCCCCATGACCAGGTCCAGTTCATCACTCCCACTTACGCGGCCAGCATTGCGCAGGTCATCGGTGCTGTGGCGGCAAGTCTGGCGCGTGCTCCGGATTCCCCACAGAACTTCGCGGCGAGTGGGAACTCCGTGCAAGGCATCAGACCCAGCTTCACCGGCTCGGATGATGTTGACCACTTCGTGATCGCCGCCCGGTCCGTCAACGAAAACTTCTATCGCCAGCGGGTCGTGCTTTCGGAAGAAGAAGATGATCAAGTGATCTCTGCTCAGGCGCTGGGACTCAATCCCGGCGATAGCTTCTTCGTTTCCGTGAGTGCGGTCGATGGCCGGGGACACGAATCGCTTTTCGCTTACCCGGAGGTGCGTTGCGACTCGACTTCCTGCGTGATTCCTTCGTATGCGGGGAATGCTACTGCGAGTCGTCCTCAG
>Ga0210403_10001689_pt1 | contig 20711 bp, 23 predicted proteins | sample IncBWC19MmetaG_FD_150863 | JGI IMG/M metagenome (GOLD analysis project Ga0210403, IMG submission 150863) | Forest soil microbial communities from Barre Woods Harvard Forest LTER site, Petersham, Massachusetts, United States - Inc-BW-C-19-M | ecosystem: Environmental > Terrestrial > Soil >... | reverse complement strand
GTCCACCACCGGCATCGCAAACCCCACCGAGTCCGCGTGCGCCTCGGCCTCCTCGTGCGGCAGGAACGAGCTGAGCGAGGAGGTCTCGGTCAGCCCGAAGCCGTTGCCCACTCGCGCGGAGGGGAACGCCTCCTTGATGCGTTGCACGAGGCTCTCCGCGATCGGCGCGCCACCGTAGGAGATCCAGCGCACGCCGCTGGTGTCCAGCTCTGCAAAGCGCGGATGGTTCACCACCGCGTGGTAGATCGCCGGCACCGACACCAACTGGTTGACGCCGTGCACGCCCACCGCCTGGAAGAAGCCGTCGAAGTCCAGCGGGCCCGAGAGGATCTCCACGCGGCCGCCCAGCTCGAGCAGCGGGATCAGTTGGCTGTTGCAGCCGGTCACGTGGAACAGCGGCACCGACACCAGCGTGGATATCTCCGGGCCTTCGGAGCGGTCGATCGGGTTGCAGCGCAGCGCGTTCTCGCTGTTGGTCAGGAAGTTGCCGTGCGAGGTCATCGCGCCCTTGGGGAAGCCCGTGGTGCCGCTTGTGTAGAAGATCGCCGCCAGGTCATCCGGGCTGAGATCCTCGGCGGTCACCGGCGGGGCGTCGGGTAGCGCGCCGTCGGGCTCGAACGTGTAGACCGCGCCGGAGTCGCGCACCACGTAGGCCACCTCATCCGCGGTGAAGCGGGTGTTGATCGGCACCACCACCGCGCCTAGCAGCTGCGCGCCGAAGAACGCCAGCACCCAGTCGATGCCGTTGCCGCGGCGCAGCGCCACACGATCGCCGCGCTCAACGCCCGCTGCGCGCAGGCCGCCGGCCACACGCGCGGAGCGCTCCCACAGCTCGCCGTAGCCGATCGATGAGCCGCCCACCTCCAGCAGCGCCGTGGCGGAGGCGTCGCGCTCCACGCTGTTACGCAGCAGCTCCACCAGCGACGCGGGGCGGCCGCTGTAGCGGGCCACCCCGTCGGCGCCGCGCTCAACGCCAGCTTGATCGAACGGGTTTCTTCCCCTTGGATACGGCTGCACCGCCACTCCGTCCCTCGCTGGTTGCCCCCACGGGAAGCCTATCCACAGCGGGAGCGCCACGCCGCGGCGGGCCGCGCCTCAGTCGCTCGCCGGGCTCACAGCGGGAAGTGCTTGGCGGCCATCAGCTCGATCGTGCCCTTCGTGCGCTGCGTGGTCGCGCCGAGTAGCGCCGCAACGGCCTTCAGGTCAAGCTCGGAGTCCAGCACGCCGCCGCTCGGCAGCCAGTACAGCTCGCGCTCGCCGAAAGCCAGCAGATCCCGCTCGCCCGCAAGGCCAAGCACCTCACTGCGCGCCGTCGCGGCGGGAGCGTCGAGCAGCATCATCACCTGCAGCTTGCCCCCCGATGCGCTCACGAGGCCCGCGTCAAACGGCTCGTACGACGCCACCCCGCGAACCTCCGCCGCAGTGCGCAGAAACGTCGGCACCTCATACCCAAGCGCCGCCGCCAACCCCGTCTCGATGCGCTCAGTCAGCGCGGCGACGGAGGAAGCCTCGGTGCTGAAGACGACGTTTCCGCTCGCCCGGAAAGCGTGCACATCGGCGAAGCCGAGCCCGGAGAACGCCTCGCACAGCTCAGCGTTTCCGATCCGGCGTTTGCCAAGGTTCATCCCTCGCAGAAAGGCCGCGTGTGTCGCCACCTGCGCCACCCTAGCGTGGGCCCGCGCGCGCCAGCTGACGCGCCGACCGCCGGTTGACAGCAAGGACCCGCCCGCCAAGCGCCGGTAGCTTCACACGGCAGCCGCCCCACCGCGCAAGCGGTCGCGGCTGACGGGGGAAGCTACCGGCGCAGGTTGTCGTCCGCCCGAAACATCCCCACGATCCCCTCATCGCCACCCTCAGCCACCGCCTCAAACGGATGGCGGGTGGCCACCCCCACCATGCCCGTCTCGGGGTAGAGCACCACGTCGGGGAAGTTGGCCGTGGAGACCGCCAGCAGCAGCACCGCCTCGCTGGAGGGGTTGGCGATCGTGTGCATCCCCTCGCGGCCGCGGGGGCACGCCACCACGTCGCCCGCGCGCAGCGGCTCTTCGCTCTCGGGCGTGCGCAGCGTGGGGGAGCCTCGCAGCACTACGAACATCTCCTCGTTGCCGTAGTGGGCGTGCATGTTCATCCCGCTCGCACCCGGCGCCAGCTCATACACCGAGGCCCCCAGCTCGCGTGCGCCGGCGGCCGCACCTACCAAGCGCCCGCTGATGCCCATCTGCTCCCGCACCATCGGGAACTCGCCGTCGAAGACGTTGGGTCGGGCCATCGCGCTCAGGCCGCAGCCGATGCGCCGAGCTGGTCGGCGAGTATCCCCGCCAGCCGCGCGCGGTGGCGCTTGGCGCCGCCCAGCAGCGCCGCATCGATGTGCGCGCGCTTGTACAGCCAGTGGATGTCCGCCTCCCACGTGAAGCCGATGCCGCCGTGGGCCTGGATCGCGCTGGCGGTCACTTCGCGGCCCGCGTCGGAGGCCGCAGCCTTGGCCATCGCCGCCGCCTCCGCCAGCCGCGCCGGCTCGGAGTCAGCCGCCCATGCAGCGAACGCCGCCGTGGAGCGCGCCTTCTCGGTGTCCAGCAGCATCTGCGCGCAGCGGTGCGACACCGCCTGGTAGGAGCCCACCGGCACGCCGAACTGCTTGCGGTCCTTCACGTAGGCCACTGTCATCTCGAGCGCCCGGTCGCACACGCCCACGAGCTCTGAGCTCACCGCCACGAGGCCGCGGCCGAGGCCCGCGCAGGCGTCGCCAGCAAGCGCCTCGCCGGCGTCGTCGGCAACGCTCACGCGCGCCGCCGAGCGCGTGGGGTCGATCGAGGCAACAGCGCTCACATCCGCCTGCTCGGCGCTCACCACGCGGCCGCCGCCGTCGTCGTCCAGCAGCACAATCAGCGCCGCATCTGCTCCGCCGATCACAAGCTCCGCTGTGCCGTCCACGCTCGTGCCCAGCGCGCCGATCGTCTCCCCGGAGGCCAGGCCCGGCAGCCAGCGCTCCTGCTGCTCGGGCGAGCCGCCGTGCTCGATCACCGTGGCCGCCAGCACGCTCGGCAGGAACGGCACCGGCGCCAGCGAGCGGCCCAGCTCCTCGCACAGGATCGACAGCTCGATCGCGCCGAGACCCTGTCCGCCCAGCTCCTCCGGCAGCGCTATCCCGGTCCAGCCCAGCTCGCACAGCTCACGCCACAGCTCGCCGTCCATGCGGCCCGCCTCCGCGTGCTCGCGCACACGCTCGGGCTTTGCGCGCTCGCCCAGCAGCTCACGCGCGGTGCGCTGGATCTGGCGCTGGTCGTCGGTGAGGCCGAAGTCCATGCGCTACGCCACCCATCCAGCGGAGGGCCGGCAGGCCCGGAGCCCACCAAAACCCATCACACCGCCACCTTCAGACGCGGCAGGCCGAGGACGCGCTCGGCCACGATGTTCTTCAGCACCTCGGTGGTGCCGCCCTCGATCGTGTTGCCACGCGCGCGCAGGAACTCATAGCTCCAGCTCGTGCCCGCCGTCAGCGCCTCGGGGCCCACGATGTCCACAGCAAGCTCGGTCAGGCGCTGGTTGGTGTCCGACCACAGCCACTTCACAAGCGAGCCCTCAGGGCCTGGCTGGCCGTAGCGTTCGGCGTCGGTGAGGCCCTTCCACGCCAGCAGCCGCAGCGATTCGCAGCGCACGTGCATCTCGGCGAGCGCGTCCGCGTAGAGCGGATCCTCCAGCAGGCCGCGCTCGGCCGCCTTGGCGATCACGTCGTCCAGCAGCTGGCGCAGGCGGATCTGCAGCGCGAAGCCTAGGCCCGCGCGCTCGTTCATCAACGTCGTCAGCGCCACCTTCCAGCCGTTGCCAACGCCGCCCACCACGTTCGCGTCGGGGATCCGCGCCTCCTCGATGAACAGCTCGTTGAACTCCGCCTCGCCCGTGATCTGGCGCAGCGGGCGCACCTGCACCGCGTCCTGCTCCATGTCCATCAAGAAATAGGTCAGACCCTTGTGCTTGGCCACCTCAGAGTCCGTGCGCGCCACCAACATGCACCACTTCGCGTACTGCGCGCCGCTCGTCCACACCTTCTGGCCGCTCACCACCCACTCATCGCCGTCCTTCACCGCGCGGGTCTTCAGCGCCGCCAGGTCAGAGCCCGCGTCGGGCTCTGAGAAGCCCTGGCACCAGATCTCCTCCGCGGAGAGGATGGGGGGCAGGTAGCGCTCCTTCTGCTCGTCGGTGCCCCACACCATCAGCGTGGGACCGCCCAGCAGCAGCCCCAGCGTGTTCGCGCTGAACGGCACCCGCGCGCGGCCGATCTCCTCGAAGTAGATCGCCGATTCCGTCGGCGTGGCGCCCCGTCCGCCGTACTCCGTGGGCCAGCTCGGCGCCGCCCAGCCCGCGTCGTAGAGCCGCCGCTGCCAGTTGCGCCTGTAGGTGAACTCCGCATCCTCGCCGCCGTCGGTGGGCTTGGGCTCCGGCGGGTTCTCCGCCAGCCACGCCCGCAGATCCTCGCGGAACGCCGTCTGCTCGGGGGTGAACGTGAGGTCCATTGCGGGGTCAAGCCTACCCGAGGGTCAAGCCTGCGTGACGCGCGGCGCGTAGCGGTGGTGCAGCATCCAAGCGTTGCCGTCGGGGTCGCTGAAGAACGCCATGTGGCACACGCCCGTGTCGAGCGTGTCCGCGTGGAACTCCACGCCGCGGCCTTCGAGCTCCGCGCGCGCAGCCGCCACGTCGTCCACGTGCAGGCCCGCCGCGTTCGCGTTGGTGTTGAACTCGAGCCCGAACTGCTCTGGGGAGAACACGCTCAGCGTGAGGTTGCCCGTCTCGAACTCCGCGTAGTTGCGCTCCTTCATGTACACCGAGCGGCGCAGCCCCAGCGTCTCGCCGTAGAACGCCACCGCCGCCTCCAGATCGCGCGTGGGAACGCCTACGAAGTCCACTCCGGTGACCATCTGCGCGTCCATCTCATGCCTCCTGGATCGGGTGCGGGCGGGTGAGGCTCGATCCTACCCCGCGGTGCCGCCCGGACGCGCGGTTAGCGTCTCGCCAGGCCCAGACACGATCCGGATGGAGGAGACCACATGGCGAACCCCTTAAGCGACGAGCAGCCGCCCGCGGGCGATCCGCTGCGCCACCACAAGCACTACCAGGAAAGCAAGCACGGACCCTCTCCCTACGCGGGCGGCAGCAGCTTCATGGAGCGCGTGTCCGAGGCGGTGGCCAGCGGCATGGGCACGGTGGGCTTCCTGCTGGTGAGCTCCGGGGTGATCGTCGCGTGGGTGCTCACCAACCACGTGGTGCACTTCCTCGGCAACTCCTGGAAAGGGCTGCTCAACGGCAGCGGCTTCGACCCTGCGCCCTTCATCCTGCTCAACCTGGTGTTCTCCGCGGTGGCCTTCTACACAGGCGCGCTCGTGATCATCGCCCAGAAGGCGCAGACGAGGACCGACAAGGCCAACGAGGAAGCCGCCGCCAAGCACCGCGACGAGCTGGCCCAGACGCAGACCGACCTGCTGCAGCGCAACACCGACCTCACCGAAGAGATCCAGAAACTCACCGCGCAGATGAACACGCTCACCGAGGAGGTGCACGCGGCCACCTGCAGGGGGGCCGCGGCGGGCTGAGCCGGGCGGCGGAGCCACTGCCAGTGCTCCGCCGCGCGCGTCGCTAGATTCAATCGGCTGTGCACTTCGATAGCTCGCAGCTGCGTGTGGCGCACATGGACGCGGACGCGTTCTACGTGTCGGTGGAGCTGCTTCGCCACCCCGAGCTGCGGGGCAGGCCGGTGGTGGTCTCCGGTACCGGTCCCCGCGCGGTGGTGACCACCGCCAGCTATGAGGCGCGGCGCTTCGGGGTGGGCTCGGCGATGCCCGCCGCGCGCGCCCGGCGCCTGTGCCCCGAGGCGGTGTTCCTACCGCCGGACTTCGCCTACTACCGCGCGGCGTCCGCACGCATGATGGGCATCCTGCGCGAGCACATGGAGCGCGTGGAGGTGGTCGGCCTGGACGAGGCCTACGTCGATCTCGACGGCCTCTACTCGCCGCGCGCTGCCATGCGCCGGCTGCTCGCGGAGATCCGCTCGGCCACGCAGCTCACCTGCTCGGTTGGCATCGGGCCCAACAAGCTCGTGGCCAAGGTGGCCTCCGACGCGGAGAAGCCCGCGGGCTTCGTGGTGCTCAGCCGCGAGCAGGCGTGTACGCGCTTCGCCGAGGCGCCGCCCGGGCTGGTGCCCGGGATCGGGCCGAAGACCGCGGCGCGCCTGGCCGAGCTTGGCCTGCGGACGCTCGCGGCTGTGGGCCGCGCTCCCGAGGAACTGCTGGTGGGGCGCTTCGGCCCCAACCTCGGGCGCGACCTCGGCCGGCGGGCGCGCTTTGAACACGACGGCGAGATCGGCGCCGCGCGCAAGGTGGTCTCCGAGAGCCGTGAGCGCACCTTCGACCGCGACATCAGCGACCCCGCCGAGCTGCGCGACGCACTCGCGCGGATGGCGCGCGAGCTGTGCGAGGGCCTTGCGCGCAACCAGCGCAGCGGGCGCACCGTCGGCATCAAGGTGCGCCTGGACGACTTCACCACAGTCACCCGCGCGCGCACGCTGCCCGAGCCCACCTGCGATGCCGGGCTGGTGAGCGAGCTGGCTCTCGCGCTGCTGCGCGACTACGCCCCGCCGCGGCCGGTGCGGCTGCTCGGCGTGCGCGTAGCAGGGCTGAACCGCGAAGACCGTGCAACGCCCGGAGGGGGCCCCGGCGCGGCGCCCGGCGGTACGCCGGCGGCCACCGCAGCGCGCGACCCCCAGGACCAGCTCGCGCTGCCCGTGTAGCGATTGCCCGCAACGGATTGCCCGCCACGCCCACGCCCGGATAGGATCCCGGCCATGCCCGTCACCGAGGTAGGGGAGATCGAGCTGAGCTACGAGCGCAGCGGGGCAGGTCCGCCGCTGCTGCTCATCATGGGCATGAGCGGCACCGCGCTGCACTGGGGCGAGCCGTTCCTGGCGGAGTTGCGCCGCGACTTCGAGGTGATCGTCTACGACCACCGCGGCGTGGGCGCGAGCAGCCACCTCGAGGGGCCGGTGTCAACCGCCCAGATGGCCGAGGACGCCTCGGGCCTGCTGGGTGCGCTGGGGATCGAGTCCGCGCACGTGCTGGGCATCTCGATGGGCGGGATGATCGCCCAGGAGCTCGCGCTCGCGCACCCCGAGCAGGTGCGCACGCTGACCCTCGGATGCACCTACTGCGGCGGCCCGCAGAGCGCCCTCACGAGCCCCGAGGTGATGCGGCGCCTGGGCGAGGCGATGATGTCCGGAGACCGCGAGCGCGCGGTACGGGTGGGGTGGGAGGTGAACGTCTCGCCGAGCATGGCCGAGGACGCGCATGCCTACGCGGCGTTCCTGGCCATCGCGGCGGAGCGCGCAGTGGCGGTGCCGGTGGTGATGGCCCAGATGCAGGCGTGCACCGCGCACGACACGGCGGCGCGCCTGCACTCGCTCGCACCGCCCACGCTCGTGATCCACGGCACCGAGGATGAGATGCTGCCGGTGGACAACGGCCGGCTGATCGCCTCGCTGGTGCCCGGCGCGCAGCTCGAGATCCTCGACGGCGTGGGCCACCTGTTCTTCTGGGAGCTGCCCGAGCGCTCCGCGGAGCTGCTGCGCGCACACGTGGGCGCATGCCCGAGCGTCACCCAGAGCTGAGCTTCCACGCAGACGGGGTGACCCTGTCCGGCGAGCAGAGCGGACAGGGCATCGCGGTGGTGCTGCTGCACGGGCTCACCGCCACACGCCGCTATGTGGTGATGGGCTCGCGAGCGCTCGAGCGCTCCGGGCACCGTGTGATCGCCTACGACGCCCGCGGGCACGGCCGCTCCAGCCCAGCGCCCGCGCGCGCCTACGGCTACGAGCACCTTGCCGCAGACCTGCTCGCAGTGCTCGATGCTGCGGGCGTCCAGCGCGCGGTCCTCGCAGGCGCCTCGATGGGCGCGCACACGGCGCTGGCGCTCGCGCTCGCGCACCCCGAGCGGGTGGCGGCGCTCGCGTTGATCACCCCGAGCTATGACCCCGACTCAGCGCGCACCGCGGCAGAGCTCGCGCGCTGGGACGCGCTCGCCGAGGGCCTGCGCAGGGGTGGGGTGGAGGGGTTCATCGACGCTTATGGGCTTGCCTCGGTGCCGGAGGCCTGGCGTGCCACGACCGAGACCGTGCTGCGCCAGCGCCTGGCCGCACACGAGCACCCCCAGGCGGTGGCCGACGCCCTGGAAGTGGTGCCGCGCTCGGGGCCGTTCTCAAAGCTCGAGGACCTGCGTGCGGTCGCCGCGCCCACGCTCGTGGTTGGCAGCCGCGACGAGGCTGACCCCGGCCATCCGCTGGCGGTGGCCGAGCGTTACGCCTCGCTCATCCCCGGCGCGCGGCTGCTCGTGGAGGAGGAGAGCCCGATCGGCGAGCCGGCGCGCTCGCCGATCGCGTGGCAGGGAGGGCAGCTCTCGCGTGCGCTTGCGGGGCTCGCGTCCCGGGCCGCCTCGCCAGATAGTACGTGATAACGTACAATCGTATGACAGTACGTGAATGGGACGGAACCAGCTACGACCGCATCTCGAGCACCATGGAGGCCTTCGGCCGGGACGTGCTCGCCCGCCTGGAGCTGGAGGGCTCGGAGACGGTGCTCGACGCGGGCTGCGGCTCGGGTCGGATCACCGAGGCCCTGCTCGCGCAGCTGCCACGCGGTCGTGTCGTCGCCGTGGACCAGTCAGCCTCGATGATCGAGGCCGCTCGCCGCAGGCTGGGCGACCGTGTGGAGTTGCGCGTGCTCGACCTGCTCGAGCTGCAGCTGGATGAGCCCGTGGATGCGATCCTCTCCACTGCCACCTTCCACTGGATACCAGACCACGCGCGGCTGTTCGAGGTGCTGCGCGCGGCGCTGCGCCCCGGCGGGCGCCTGGTGGCGCAGTGCGGGGGAGAGGGCAACATCGACGTGCTGCGCTCGAAGGTGCGCGGCGTGATCGCGGGCGCGCCCTACGCCGAGCACTTCGCCGCGTGGAGCCCACCGTGGAACTACGCTGGACCCGAGCAGACGCGCGAGCGCCTGCTCGCCGCGGGCTTCAGCAAGGCGGAGTGCTGGCTCACGCCCGCTCCCCGCGAGCCCGAGCATGCGCGCGAGTTCCTGGCCACGATCGTGCTCGGCCCGCACGTCCAGCAGCTGCCGCCCGAGCACCGCGAGCGCTTCATGGACGATGTGCTCGCGGTGGTCGGCGAGCCGGTGGTGGTGGACTACGTGAGGTTGAACATCGACGCGGTGGCTTAGGCGCGTCGACTCGGCCCGGCACCCACCCGACTAACGACTCCGCGCGCGTCATACGTGATATCTTCCGCCGTATGACAATGTTGAGCTTCCGTGTGTCGGACGACGAAGCGGCCGAGGTCCAGCGGTGGGCGGAGGCGCTGGGGATGGATCGCTCGGAGATCCTTCGTGACGCACTTCATCGGCATCTGGTCGGGTTGACCGGTGAGCACGACGCGCAGGAGTGGCAGCGCACGCCGCTAACGGACGTTGAGCGGTCGCTCGCGGCAATCTCCGACTGGGGGCCGGCCGAGGACTGGGCCGACTGGGACGATGCAGCGGGGTGAGATCTGGTTCGCCGCCACGCCCGGCGGCGATCGACCGGTGCTGGTGCTGACCCGAGACCCGGTTGCCGACAGCATCGGATCGGTCGTCGTGGCCGCGCTCACGAGGACGCACCGCGGTCTGATCTCAGAGCTCCTGCTCACTCCGAGCGATGACGGTGTTCCGACCGAGTGTGTGGTCAATTTCGACAACCTCCACACTGTGCCCCGCGCGTCGTTTCGGCGACGCGTCACGTCGCTGTCGACGCCTCGCATGGCGCAGGCCTGTCGGACGCTGCGTGACGCGGTTGGGTGTTGAGGAGCGGCTGAACTCAGGTCTGCAGCCGCCACGTCCTGCCCGTCGCGGGACCACGTGCCTCCGCAACTCGTCTACGGCGTGTTCAGCGTGTGCCGAGCCTCAGTGGGGGCGCTCGGATCCCCGGCTGGAGCGCGTAGGCCGTTGAGAACGATCGCCAGGTGGCGCTGCCATTCGGCGCCGCCGGGTTTGTAGTGCATCGTTGAGGTGATTCCACACATCACCATTCCGAAGTCCTCGACGGTGAAGTCGTCTCGTACGGCGCCGGCGCTGACGGCGCGTCGGATGATCCGGGTTAGGACCGCCGCCAAAGCGGCCTTCTGCTCCTCGATGCCCTCCCACTCGAGCTGGTCGGAGCCCATCATCGCGAGCTGAAAGCCAATGTCTCCCTCGACCGCTTCGGCCGAGCGGCGCATGACCGTTTCAAGCGCGTCCCGCGGGTCTACGGTGTCCTCGGCGAGCGACGCGATCGCAGCGAACTCCTGAAAGCGGACGCGCACCATCTCGGTCAGCAGCGCCTCCTTGGTCGGGAAGTGGCGGTAGACGGTGCCGATCCCTACGCCGGCGTGCGCGGCGATCTCGTCCATCTGTGCCTCCGGGCCGTCACGTGCAAACAGCTCGCGGCCGGCGGCCATTATCCGCTCGCGATTGCGTCGGGCGTCGGCCCTGAGTGTGCGTTGATCGATGGACATGACCTTGACAAACGGAATCTTAGCTCCGTATCCTGCTATAAGCAAGAGGAACCGTAATTCCGCTTCCGCATCATTCCCGCCACTTCGCTCCCGAAAGGACCCGCATGAGCGCTATCGAGACCCAATCTGGCGAGGCGCCGAGGATCGGCTCTCGCACGCGTAGGGCAGCCGCCGACCTGAGCTCACAGCGAGGCAAGAACCTCGCACTGATGCTGCTGGCGATGACGCAGTTCGTCGTGGTGATCGATGCGTCGATCGTGAACGTCGCGCTCCCGTCCATCGGCGCGCACCTGCACTTCTCTCGCGATGACCTCTCGTGGGTCGTGAACGCCTACACCCTGACCTTCGGCGGGTTCCTGCTGCTCGGCGGACGCCTGGCCGATCTGCTCGGGCGCAGGCGAATGTTCATGATCGGCCTTGTCGTCTTCTCACTCGCCTCGCTCGCCGGCGGACTGGCTCAATCTGAGCCGTGGCTAATCGCCGCGCGCGCGATTCAGGGCCTCGGCGCGGCGATCGTCTCGCCGGCGGCGCTGTCGATCATCACCACAACGTTCGCCGAAGGCGCAGAGCGCAACCGCGCATTGGGCATCTGGGGTGCCGTCGCCGGCGCCGGGGGTGCCGCCGGGGTCCTGCTGGGCGGCATCCTCACGAGCGGCCTGAGCTGGCGGTGGGTGCTGTTCGTGAACGTCCCGATCGGCATTGCCTCGGCGATGCTCGCCCCCCGCCTGTTGCTCGAGAGCAGATCCGAAGATGGCACGGAAGGCTTCGACATTCCCGGGGCCGTGACCGTCACCGCGGGCCTCGCCCTGCTCGTCTACACGGTGGTCGACGCCGTCAACGTCGGATGGGGTTCAACGGGCACGCTGCTCAGGCTCGCCGGGTCGGCCTCCCTGCTCGCGGCGTTCGTGGCGATCGAGCGCCGCCAGCGCCACCCGCTGCTGCCATTCTCGATCTTCCGACTCCGCACGCTCCGAGGAGCAGACATCGTGGGCCTGCTGATCGGCATGTCTCTTTTCTCGATGTTCTTCTTCATCTCTCTCTACCTACAGGACGTGTTGCACTTCTCGGCGATCAGGACTGGGCTCTCCTATCTCCCGCTCGCCGTCGGCATAATCATCTCGGCCGGAGTCGGCTCGCAGCTCGTTACACGCATCGGCTTCAAGCCCGTCCTGATCGGAGGCCTGCTGCTGATCGCGGGCGGTCTGGTGTGGTTCTCCCAAGTCCCCGCACCCGGAGGATCTTTCAGCGCCGATGTGTTGGGTCCCTCGCTGCTCGCCGCCTTCGGCCTTGGCTTCTCGTTCGTCTCGGTGACCATCGGCGCCGTGACGGGGACCAAGCCGCATGAGGCTGGCCTTGCCTCGGGACTGATCAACACCTCCCAGCAAGTCGGCGGCGCGCTCGGCCTGGCAATTCTCGCGACCGTCGCCAACAGCCGCACTCAGGCGCTTCTGAGCGGCGGCGTGCACCCTTCAATCGCTCTCACCAAAGGGTTCGACCGCGCCTTCCTCGTCGGCGCCGGCTTCGCGATCGTCGGAGCAATCCTCGCAGCCATCCTGATCTCCTCGCGCGACAGCCGCGAGCAGGCCAAGGCCGCAATTCACGGCGAGCTCGAGACGGTCACAGCCTGAAGCCGAAAGCACGCTTCCCAAACTGAAATGGATGGCACACGGTGGCGCCGGCCGCCACCGCCTCCTCACGCCAGCGCAGCCCCCGGCCCGATGCCCTCGCGGTCCTCCTCAGCGCCGCGGAGCAGCGCGGCGTAGCGGCCGCCTAGCGCAAGCAGCTCCTCGTGGGCTCCGCGCTCGACGATGCGCCCGCCGTCGAGTACGAGGATCTGGTCGGCGTCGCGGATGGTGGAGAGGCGGTGGGCGATGGCGATGGTGGTGCGGCCGCGGGAGAGCTCGTCGAGCGCCTGTTGCACGGCGCGCTCAGTCTCGGTGTCGAGCGCGGAGGTGGCCTCGTCGAGGATCAGCACGGGCGGGTTGCGCAGGATCGTGCGGGCGATGGCCATGCGCTGCTTCTCGCCACCGGAGAAGCGGTAGCCGCGCTCGCCCACGGGCGTGTCGTAGCCGTCGGGCAGCCCTGCGATCAGCTCGTGTATCTGGGCCGCGCGCGCGGCGTCCTCGATTTCCTCATCGTTTGCCTCGGGACAGGCGAAGCGCAGGTTCTCGCGGATGGAGGCGTGGAACAGGTAGGTCTCCTGGGAGACGAGGCCAACAGTGGCAGCGAGCGACTGCAGCGTGACGTCGCGGATGTCCACGCCGTCGATGCTCACGCAGCCCTGTTCAGGCTCGTACAGGCGCGCCACGAGGTAGGCGAGCGTGGTCTTGCCCGAGCCCGTCTCGCCCACCAGGGCAGTACGTGTGCCCGCTGGCACCTCCGCGGCGATCGACTCCAGCGTCCAGGGGGCATCGGGGCTGTAGCGAAACCACACCTCATCCAGCCGCACGTCGCCGCGCACGCCGGTCAGGGCGCGCGCGCCGGGGCGCTCCACGATGTCCACCGGCAGGTCCAGGTACTCGAAGATGCGACCGAACAGCGCCAGCGAGGTCTGCACTTCAAGGCCCACCGACAGCAGCGACTGGATCGGGAACAGCACGCGCGTTTGCAGCGTGGTGAACGCCACCACCGTGCCGATCGAGATCGCGTGGCCGCCGGAAGCGATGTTCTCGCCGGCGAACCAGTAGACCGCGGCGGGCATGATGGCGAAGCTCATCTGCACTGAGGCCATCCGCCAGCGACCGGCCATGCGCGCGCGCACCTCGAGGTCCGCCAGTTCGCCCGACTCGCCGCTGAAGCGCCGCACCAGCTCGGGAGAGCGGCCCATGGTCTTGCCGAGCAGGATGCCCGACACCGACAAGGACTCCTCCACCAGCGTGGACATGTCGGCTAGGCGGCTCTGGCGCACCGACTGGATGCGCCGGCGCTCCTCGCCCACGCGACGGGTGAGCCACACGAAGAACGGCAGCAGCACCAGCGAGAAGGCGGCCAGGCGCCAGTCGAGCAGGAACATCGCCACCACCGTGGCCACCACCGTGGTCACGTTCTGCACGATCGAGGTGGCGGTAGAGGTGACCACGCTGTCGATACCGCCGATGTCGTTGGCTATCCGCGACTGCACCTCGCCGGTGCGCGTGTGCGTGAAGAACGCCAGCGACATGCGCTGCAGGTGCGCGTACACGGCGGCGCGCAGGTCGTGCATCACGCGCTGGCCCACCTGGTTTGAGATGAACGTCTGCGCCACGCCGATCACGCTCGTGATCACCGACAGCGCGATCATGCCCAGTACCAGCTCCGCCAGCAGCGTGGTGTTGTGCTTGGGGATCGCGTTGTCGAGCACTTCGCGCAGCAGGAACGGGCTGACCACGCCGAGCCCGGCCGCGAGGAAGATCAGCGCAAGCAGCCCGGACAGGCGCGCGCGGTAGGGGCCGAACAGGCGGCCGATGCGGCGCAGCGACACGGGCGTGGAGGGAACGTCCTCGGGGCGCAGATCCGGCCGCGGAGAGTGTCGAGCCTCACCCGTCCGTCCTTGGGCGAAGGGCTGGCTGCTCACGCCAATGACTCTAGCCACCGCGAGCACCGACTCGCCGCAGGCGCGCCGATCGGGCTCCTCACCGCGTAACCTCGTAAACACGCATGACCACGACGCATATGAACCTCACCGCTCCCGAGATCCGCGTGCTGGGCTGCCTGCTGGAAAAGCAGCGCACCACGCCCGATGTGTACCCGCTGTCGCTGAACGCGCTGCGCCTGGCGTGCAACCAGTCCACCAACCGCGAGCCGGTGGTGGACTACGACGAGCGCGTGATTCGCGACGCGCTCGACCGACTGCAGAGGCGCGGCCTGACCAGGATGGCAAGCGGCGCGGGCAGCCGCGCGGCCAAGTACAGGCACCTGCTGGCCGAGGCGCTGCCGATGGACGGCGGCGAGCAGGCGGTGCTGTGCGTGCTGATGCTGCGCGGCGCGCAGACTCCGGGCGAGCTCAAGCAGCGCACCGAGCGGATGCACGCCTTCGCGGACCTCGCGGGCGTGCAGCAGACGCTGGGCACGCTGATCGAGCGCGAGCTGGTGGAGCGCCTGCAGCGCCGGCCGGGTCAGAAGGAGGAGCGCTACCGCCATCTGCTGGCTGCTGAGGACGAGCAGGGAGCAGGGGAGAACGGCACGGCGCCAACCCGCGCGGGCGCGGCCGAGCCTCAAGCGGGCTTCGCACCGGCCGTGCAGGCGCCCTCGCAGGCCGAGCAGGACCTGAACGAGCGCGTGGCGCGCCTGGAGCGCCAGGTGGCAGAGCTTCAGGCGGAGCTGCGCAGCGTCAAGCAGGCCGAGCGGTCCGATGTGGCGCGCGATCCCCTGGGGCAGGGCGCGCTATGAGCAGCGCCCAGCTGGTGCTGGCAGCGGCCTCCGACACCGCCACCGGCGTGGGCATACCGCTGGCGATGGCAGCGGGCCTCGTGTCGTTTCTCTCGCCGTGCGTGTTGCCGCTGGTGCCGGGCTACCTCTCCACGGTGATAGGGGTCACGCCGGCGGACCTCAAAGAGGGCGTGGGTGCGCGTCGGGTGCTGGTGCCGAGCCTGCTGTTCATCGCGAGCTTCTCCGCCATCTTCATCCTGCTGGGTCTGAGCGCCACCGTGATCGGCTCAACGCTCAACCAGCACAAACACGCGCTCGAGCAGGCTGGAGGCGCTGTGATCGTGCTGATGGGCGTGATCTTCCTGGCCACGCCGTTCGTGCGCGTGCTCAACCGCGAGTGGCACCCCGACGCGCTGCTGCGCCTGGCGGGCCGCGGCGGGCCGCTGGTGGCGGGCGCGGCGTTTGCGATCGCGTGGACGCCCTGCACGAGCATCACGCTGGGCGCAATCCTCACGCAGGCTGCGGTTTCCAGCTCGGCTGCGCACGGCGCGCTGCTGCTGGCGTTCTACTCGCTCGGCCTCGCAATCCCGTTCCTTCTGATCGCGCTGGCGTTCGAGCGTATGACCTCGGCGCTTGCGGTGGTGAAACGCCACTTTCCGGTGATCATCGCGGCGGGCGGTGCGGTGATGATCGTGCTGGGCGTGCTGATCCTCACGGGAGAGTTCACCATCCTCAACAGTTGGGTGTCCAAGAACCTGCCGCTCGGCAACTGGCAGGAAAAGGTCTAGTCCGGCCCGACGTTGTGGGATGATTCCGCGTCTTGGGCCTCGGTAAGGACAACGTGGGGCCCTTTACACAAAGGGGAATGGAATGGTTGGACGTATTGCTCTACGCGCCGGCGGGATGGCTTGTGCGATCGCGCTGCTCCCGGCCGCAGGCGCATTCGCGGCGGCCGGCGGCTCTGGAACGGTGACCGAAACCAAGCACGCTCAGAACGTGGTGCTCTTCTCGATACCGGTGCACAACCCGTGCACGGGTACGCCCGGGACGCTCACCGCGACGGCCGCAAGTGAGGTGTTCCACGTCACGTTCTTCGAAACAGGTCCCGAGGGCTGGGTCACGGGCACGGCCCAGGGAGAAGTCACGTTCGCTCCCGAAGAAGCCGGCGGCGTGTCGGCGGTGGGCCACTTCGCCGAATGGTTCGGCGGATCGTTCAACAACAAGAACACGGTCGAACACAGCACGAGCAACTTCAACCTGCAGAACAGCGACGGATCGCACGTGGTGGTTCACGGCGCCTCCCACCTGAGCACCAACGCGGCGGGCGAAGTCACTCGTCAGTTCGAAGGGCTCGAACCGCGCTGCACCACCAAGTAGACGTGTGGGGACCGCGTGGGCAGGTGGTGGAAGCCGCCTGCCCACGCGCCCCGCAGGACGGCCCCCAGGACGATCGGGGGTCTGACGCCCCGGTCAGCTCGCGGTGGGCGCCGGCTGCTGGGAGCCGTCCTGCCGTTGGGCGCGCCGCTCCAGAAACCGCCGTTCCCACGCCTCCTGATTGCGCTTGGCGTCGAGCACGAACGGCGAGTAGCCGATGGCTTTGACGATGCCCTCATTGATGGCCGACTCGGGGAAGGGGAGGGGCCGCATCACATCGACGAACAGCACCACGCGGGTCTCCTCGGTGTCGTTCCACACCTCGTGGTTGAAGGTGTCGTCGAACATCAGGCTGCTGCCTTCCTCCCAGTGGCGGTAGTCCTCGCCCACGCGGATGCGGCAGCTCTCGGCGTCCTGCGGCACGATCAACCCGAGGTGGTAGCGCAGCACGCCCTTGTAGGGGCCGCGGTGGTCGAGGATGTGCTTGCGCGGGGAGAGGATCGAGATCATCGCCGTCTTCATGCCCGGGATCTCGCGCATCAGGGCAGCCGTGCGCGGGCACATCTCGACGCCGAGCTTGGCCTCGAAGCCGTAGCCGTAGATGAAGAACGTCTTCCAGCGGTCGTCGTCGGTGATCTCGATCTGGTCCTTGGAGATGTCCTGGAAGTTGGCAAGCTCCGCCTGGTGCTCGAGCAGCCCTTCGGCCTCCTCGCGGATCACCGTCCAGTTGTGCTCGATGTGCTTCACCCAGGGGAAGCGCTCGAGCGGGAAGAAGGTGGCGTCGCCCACCAGCGAGCGCTTGCCGATGAAACGCTCAACCGGAGCGAGGATTGCTTCGCCGACCTTGATCGTCAGCGCCACCACCCGGTCCCACAGCGACTTCTGCGTCATCGAACCACCTCCGCGCTCGCTCTGCTGCCGTTGGGCACCCAGCTTAGCCTCAGCGCAGGTCTGACCTGACCTGAAGCGAGCCGTTGCCAATCAGGGACGAGCCATCAACAGCGGCACGTCGTAGGCCTCAAAATGCGGGTCCGATGTCACGATCGTCAGCCCCTCGCTGCGCGCCTGGGAGATCAGCAGGCGATCGAAAGGGTCGCGGTGGTGGAGGGGGAGCGCGGCGAGGCCCAGGCCGTGCTCGGGGGCCAGGCCGAGAACCTGGATACCCGCGTCCTGGACCCGTTGCTGCAGCCGATCCGGCACCGTCAGCTTGCCGGTCGCCGCCTTGATGCCGATCTCGGCGAAGGAGATCACACTGACGCGGAGCTCCTCCGCGCCGCGAATCGCGCTGGTCGCTTCCGCTGACATGATCGGGCCTCCCCCGAATTCCCATAGAACGATTTGGGTGTCGAGCAGGAACCTCACAAGAGCTCGTCGTCGGCGTCCATCTCGGCGTACATCTCATCCAGTTCCTGCTCGCTGAACTCGAAGTCCTCGGAGATCCAGATCTGCCCCGCCAGTGAGCCTCGAGCGGCAAGAAATCGCTCGCCTGGTCGCATCGACGGCTCGACCCGCACGAGCCGCGCCACCGGCACTCCGTTGCGGGCGATCTCCACCTCCTCACCCGCCTCCACACGGACGAGCAACCGCGAGAGGTTCGTCTTGGCCTCGCCCACATTGACCCTCATACAGCTCACGGTAGCAAGCTTGGTCAAGCTTGGTCAAGCACTGGATGGGAGAGGGCACGGCGCTTTCTCCGACAGCTCAGCGCTGAATCGGACAAGTGTGTGGCCCCATTCACATCTCCTGAAGGAAGGGCCGCATGCGGCCCTTCCCCGGCCGCGCATGCGCGGCCGGCCTGGGGGTGCATGCACCCCCAGGAACCGCACACTTGTGTTGAGGCTAAGCTGCCTCGCGCAGCGCCGCGAGCTCGGGCGACTCTGCGAGCTTCTTCAGCGCCCGCTGCTCGAGCTGGGAGGCGCGCTCGGCGGAGAAGCCGAGCCGCTTGCCGATCGCGGTGAGCGTTTGCGGCTCCTCGCGGCCGGTGCCGAAGCGCAGCGTGAGCACCTTGCGCTCGGTTTCGGGCAGCTGCGAGATCGCCTCGTGGACGATCCGCTCCCGTTCGTTGTCCCACGCCGTCTCCTCGGGCGCCTCGGTGTCGGAGGGCAGCAGGTCGCCGAGCGCGGTGTCGCCGTCTTCGCCGATCTGCTGGTCGAGGCTCACGAGCGCTGCGCGCTGGTGGCGAACCTCTTCCACCTGGTCGATCGGCAGGCCGGTCTCCTCCGCCAGCTCCTCGAGCGTGGGCTCGCGGCCCAGCCGCACCGACAGCTCGCGCTCCACGCGGCCCACCTTGCGCGAACGCTGGGCAACGTGCACGGGCAGGCGGATGGTGCGCCCGGAGTTCTCAAGGCCCCGCTGGATCGCCTGACGGATCCACAGCGTGGCGTAGGTGGAGAAGCGGAAGCCCTTGCGCCAGTCGAACTTCTCGCTCGCGCGAATCAGGCCGAGCATGCCCTCCTGGACGAGGTCCGCCAGCGGCAGGCCCTGGTTCTGGTAGCGCCGCGCGTTTGAGGCCACGAGGCGCAGGTTGGAGTTGACGAGCAGTTCCTTGGCGTGCAGGTCGCCGCGCTCGATGCGCTGGGCCAGTTCGATCTCCTGGGCGGGCGTGAGCAGGGGGTAGCGGCGCGAGTGCGCCAGGAGCTGGTCCACCGACTCGGGGATGAACGTGTCGGGGGTGGATGTGTCGATGCGCTCGATCGGGCTGTCCAGCTGCTCGGGAGCAGCGGCCGTCTCGCCGTCTACGACGGCGTCCAGAGCCTCGTCTCCGTCGTGCGTGGCGGCCTCGGGGTCGAGCGTGATGGTGGTGTCTGCGGGGGAGTGTGCCATGGGCGTCCTTCTAATCCGATGCTTGGAGTCGGAATTATACGCCGCGATAGTTGCGTTGTCAATTATCCGGCTTACGGTAGATATAACCCTCGTTTCGACAATAGGTACGCGGGTACCTGCCTCAACGGTTTGCGAGGGTCCGTGGGCTTGTGATCATGATGCACAAACCCCAAGCGGGCCTAAAGGGTGCGCTTGGAGGCCGATGCGGGAGTCCCATCGACCGGTCCCGCGGTGCGGATGAGGCCCGCGGAGTAAGCTCGGCGGATGATCACCACCGACCTCAAAGACCAGGTAGTTGCCGTGACCGGCGCGAGCTCCGGGATCGGCGAGGCCACCGCATTGGCCTGCGCCCGCGCTGGCGCAGCCGTGGCCCTAGCGGCCCGCCGCGCAGAGAAGATCGAAGCGCTGGCCGCGCAGATCGTGAGCGAGGGCGGGCGGGCCATCGCGGTGCCCACAGACGTCAGTCAGGAGGAGCAGGCGCGAGCCTTCGTGGAGCGCGCCGCCGCCGAGCTCGGGCGCCTTGACGCGCTCGTCAACAACGCCGGCGTGATGCTGCTCGGACCGATCGAGAACGCCCCCACCGAGGAGTGGCGGCGGATGATCGCAGCCAACCTCTTCGGCGTGCTCTACTGCACCCACGCCGCGCTGCCCATCATGCGCGCCCAGGGCTCCGGGCACATCGTCAACGTGAGCTCCGTGGCCGGGCGCTTCGCCAGGGCCGGGTCGGGCGTGTACAACCTCACCAAGTTCGGCGTGGGCGCCTTCTCTGAGTCGCTGCGCCAGGAGGTCGTGCCGATGGGCGTGCGCGTCACGCTGATCGAGCCCGGCGCGGTGGCCACCGAGCTGGTGCAGCGCAACCGGCCGGAGATCCAGCAGGCGATCCAGGGCATCCTCGCCGACGTCACGCCGCTGCGCTCCGAGGACATCGCCGAAGCCATCCTCTATGCCATCGGCGCCCCGCCCAACGTCGCCGTCAACGAGGTGCTCATCCGCCCGAGCGGGCAGGTCCGCTAGCACCGCGGGCCGCACCGCTGCTCAGCGCGCGCGGTCTGGCAGCCTCGGGGAGATATCCAGCAGGCGGCTGGCCGCATGGTCCACCTGCAGCGTGGTGTGCTCGAGGCCGAAGCGCTCGCCCAGCAGCAGCTCCATCGCCCGCCGCGCCTCGTGGCAGTCGCACTCCGCCTCCACCAGCACGTGCGCGGAGAGGGCGGGAAAACCGCTGGTGACCTCCCACACGTGCAGGTCGTGCACCTCCACCACACCCGGCTGGGCCACCAGCGCCTGGCCGATCGCGCGCGGGTCCAGGCCCTCGGGCGAGGCCTCCAGGAAGATCCGCCCCGAGGCCTTCACCAGGCCGTAGCCCGAGCGCACCATGAGCCCCGCGATCAGCAGCGACACGATCGGGTCCGCGCGCTGGAAGCCCGTGGCGATGATCAGCGCGGCGGCCACCGCGGTGCCGATGAAGCCATAGAGGTCGGTGAGGATGTGCTGGAAGCTGCCCTCCAGGTTGAGGCTGCGCCGGTTCGTGCCCGCGAGTGTCCAGGCGGCCGCGAGGTTCACCAGCACGCCCGCCAGGGCCACGATCAATACCAGCGCGCCGTGCACA
>Ga0210403_10001688_pt1 | contig 20715 bp, 16 predicted proteins | sample IncBWC19MmetaG_FD_150863 | JGI IMG/M metagenome (GOLD analysis project Ga0210403, IMG submission 150863) | Forest soil microbial communities from Barre Woods Harvard Forest LTER site, Petersham, Massachusetts, United States - Inc-BW-C-19-M | ecosystem: Environmental > Terrestrial > Soil >... | reverse complement strand
ACCGACGTCGCGGACACCGTGCAGGTCGATGGCGACCTGACCTTCGCCCCAACCGGGGTCAAGAGCCCAGGCGCCTTGAGCAACATCCCCATCACCGGGCAGGCGCTTGCGCACTACGACGGCAAGCCCGAGGTGGTGCGCATTCAGCGCATCGCCCTCCAGACGCCGCAGTCCAGCTTGAACGGAAACGGTGTGCTGGGAGTGAACGTCGGCGATCCGCTCACGGCGCTGCAGGTTGATCTGACCGTGCGCGATCTCTCCGAGTACGACCAGCTGCTGCAGACCCTCGACTTCGTGGCCAACGGGAAGAAGGGAACCGCGGGCATCCCGGTTGTGCTGCACGGCAGTCTGGAGTTTCAGGGCGTGGCCTCCGGACCGATCCTGGACCTCGATTTGAAGGGCCATCTGCAGGGCGCGCAGGTCGCGGTGAAGGTGGGCACGGCCGCCGACATACAGATCGACTCTCTCATCGCCGAAGGCGAGTTTTCGCCCTACAGCGGCCTGGTGGTGGCGAGCTCCACCATCAAGCGGGGAGCGGCGGTGATGAACCTCGGCGGCACCTTCAGGCCGCGCAAGGTGCTCTCGCGGAGTCAGGTCGCAAGCTACCTCTGGGATGACGGAATGGCGGTGGACACCAACGTGCAGCTGGCGAATGCTCCGCTCGTCGATGCGTTGCAGATTGCCGGCCAGCAACAGAAGATTCCGGTAACCGGAACCCTCAACCTCAACGCCCATGCGGCCGGACTCTTGAAGACTCTGGGCGGCAGCGGCACCCTGTCGCTGGCGAACGGCGTCGCTTATGGCGAGCCCTACCAGTCGCTCAAGGCCGACCTGGTGGTGCAGGGGCGAGACTTCGAGGCCAGCAATGTGCAGGCGCGGATACATGACCAACAGATCACGGGCAACGGCGGCTATGATCTATCGAACGAGCACTTTCACGCGCACATTCAGGGCAACAACCTGCTGCTGTCGAAATTCCAGACCGTCCAGAGGACAATTGCCTCGATCGACGGGGCGCTCAGTCTGGTCGCGGATGCCAACGGCACCATGAAGGAGCCGGGCCTGACCGCGAAGCTCACCGTGGCAAATGTAACCGAACGCGGCCACCCCGCAGGAGACCTCGCCGCTGATCTGCACAGCGCGGGATCGATGCTCTATCTGACCGCACACTCCCGACTGGTCGGAGCCGAGCTCGGCGTCACCGGTGAGACGCAGTTGACCGGCGACTACCAGACCCAGGCCAAGTTGACCCTCGCCGGTTTCGATGTAGGCCGGCCGCTGGAGCTCTATTCTCCGAGCACGATCAAGGCCTCCTCCGCGATCGACGGGGTGGTCGCGATCGACGGTCCACTGAAGACGCCCCTCAAATTGAACGGAGCCGCTACGCTCAACAACTTCGGCATGACCGCCGAGGGGATTGTGCTTAAGTCTGCGGAGCCGCTTCGTCTGAGCCTGAAGAATGGAATACTGACACTCGATCAGTTACATATCACGGGGCAGGATACAGACCTCCGAGTCGGCGGAACGGCGCAGCTGTTCGGCTCCAGCGATCCCAACGGCGGCCCGCTCGGCTTGCGCGCCAACGGCAGTGTCAGCACGACGCTCGCGCATACCTTCAATCCCGCGATCCTGTCCAGCGGCAAGGTCGAGTTCGCGCTCGCCGCACTTGGCCAGCTGCACCAGCCCGCACTCCGGGGTACGGTGCAGATCGAGCATGTCAACGCCGCGTTCGACGGCGTTCCCAACGGCGTCACCGACATGAACGGCACGCTGGTCTTCAACGAGGACCGCCTGCAGGTGCAGAATCTCACCGCGACCACGGGCGGCGGCAAGCTCGCGATCGGCGGCTTCCTCACCTACCGCAACGGCCTCTACGCCGACCTGACTGCCACCGGCGACGTCGTCCGCGTTCGCATGTACGGTCTCAGCGCGACCGCGAATACCAGCCTCCGGCTTCAGGGAGGGCCGGACAACCTCCTGCTCAGCGGCAACCTGCTGCTGACCCGCTTCGGCATGGGACCGGATGTCGACTTTGCGGCGTTCTCCTCCAGCGGCGACGTCAGTACCCCTCCCGACCCGAACTCCCTGGCCAACAAGATTCGCCTCGAGCTGCGTGTGACCAGCTCGCCGCAGCTGGACTTCCAGAACTCCTACGCGAAGCTGGCAGGCAGGGTCGACCTGAACCTGCGCGGCACCGCCGCTGAGCCCACCATTTTGGGCCGGATCCAGATCACCGATGGAAGCGCCACCTTCGCCGGAACCAAGTACCAGCTGCAACGCGGAGAGGTGTACTTCTCCAACCCCGTGCGCATCGATCCGGTGATCGACGTCGATGCCACCGCCCGGGTCGAGAACTACGACATCACCGTTGGTCTCCACGGCACCGCCAAAAATCTGAAGCCTACCTATCGCTCCGAGCCTCCCTTGAGCCAAGCCGACGTCTTCAGCCTGCTCGCGCTGGGACGAACCCAGGAGGAGGCGCAGCTCTATCAGGCGCAACAGTCGCAGGCCGGCGTCGATCCAACCACGACCGCCCTGCTCGGAGGAGCGCTCAACGCCACCGTCAGCAACCGTGTGCAGAAGCTCTTCGGCGTCGGCAGCGTCAAGATCGATCCCGCCTTCGTGGGCACGCTCGGTAACTCCTCGGCGCGCATCACCGTGCAGCAGCAGCTCTCGCAGCAGGTCACCCTGACCTACGCCACCAACGTCAACGAAACCGCCCAGCAGTTGATCCAGGTGCAATATCAACTCACCCATAATGTCTCGATCGTTGCTACCCGCGACGAGTCCGGTGTCTTCAGTGTGGTCTACAGAATCCGACGGCAGTACCGATAGTGGTACTTGATGCGGCCGGCCAAAGCCCAGCCGAGCGCGAACACATTCAAAAGGGGGAGCGATGATCTCTGAGATATGCAAGATAGCTGCGAGCCTACGTCGTAGTGTTCGCCTGTCCGGACGCGTGACACTGGCGATGCTTTTGTCCTTGGTGATGTTGCCGGCCGTGACGCCCGGCCTTGCCAGTGTCTCCCGCGTGCAGGCCACCGCCGCCGGCACCCCCGCCAATCCCACCGACGCCCAGATTCAGGCCGATGTGCTCAAGGCGCTCAACAACAAGCGCTTTGGGAACGTCACTGTCTCGGTCGCCAACGGTATCGTCACCCTGGCGGGCACCGTCGACCTCTACAGCGCCAAGCTGGACGCCGATAACCGCGTCCATCATCGCAAGAATGTGCTGGGGGTGGAGAACCAGATCACCGTTGCTGGCCCGGAGATCGATGAGGCCACCCTGCGCGACAAACTCGCCGAGAAGCTCGCCTACGACCGGGTCGGCTACGGCACCACCGCATTCAACGCGCTCACCATCGGCGTTCAGAACGGAGTCGTCACCCTCGGCGGTGTCGCCTATGGCCCGCCCGACAAGGACTCCGCACTCAGCCTGGTGGCCAACACCCCCGGCGTCAAGGACATCGTCGACAACCTCGAGGTGGCGCCCGTCTCGCCCATGGACGACCGGATCCGCATCGCCGAGGCGCGCGCCATCTACGGCGCTCCGCAGCTGAACCGCTACTCGCTGGACCCGGCCAAGCCGATTCGCATCACCGTGGTCAACGGCAACGTCACCCTTTCCGGCGTGGTCGACAGCGTCGCCGATAAAGAGGTTGCCGGGCTGCGCGCAAACACCGTCCCGGGCGTCTTCAAGGTGACCAACAACCTGCAGGTGGCCGGAACTTCCGCAGAGAAGGGGAGGTAGGCTCCCGACTGGGCGCCGATGCTTCGGGATTGTTCCGCATTCATCTCCATTCATCTACGATGGAAGGATGAGTTCGCTCGTCCGTAACACCATCGCGACCCTTGAGATGATCAAGTGGGAGCACAGCATCTTCGCGCTTCCCTTCGCTTTGACCGGTGCCATGCTCGCGGCCGGCGGCTGGCCTGCTCCGCGCACTCTGCTGCTGATCGTCGTCTGCATGGTAGCGGCGCGCACCGCCGCCATGGCCTTCAATCGGCTGGCCGATGCCGACCTCGACCGCGACAATCCCCGCACCGCCATGCGCGCGCTGCCCGCGGGGACGCTCAGCCGCGGCTTTGTGCGTGGCTTCGTCGTGGTTTCGTCCTTGCTCTTCTTCTTCGCTGCCGCGCTGCTGAACCGTATGACCCTGGAGCTCGCTCCCATCGCGCTCGCCGTCATTCTCGCCTATAGCTACATGAAGCGGATCACGCGCTGGTCGCATCTGGTACTTGGCCTGGCGCTCGGCATCGCACCCTCCGCCGCCTGGATCGCGGTGCGCGGCACGTTCGATCCTCGCATCCTGGCGCTCACCCTGGCGGTGCTGCTGTGGGTGGGTGGCTTCGACGTGCTCTACGCCTGCCAGGACTTCGAGCACGACCGCCGCGCTGGTCTGAACAGCGTGCCCCAGGCATTCGGCATGGTCGCGGCCTTCTGGATCTCCCGTGTCATGCATCTCGGCATGCTGTTCGCACTAGTCTGGCTGATGCAGTTGTTCCATCTGGGCCGGCTGGCGGGGGTAGGCATCGCCGCGGTTGCCCTGCTGCTCGCCTACGAGCACTCCATCATCTCGCCCGGGGACATCCGCCGCATGAACGCCGCCTTCTTTACCCTGAACGGCATCATCTCGGTCGTCTTCTTCGGCTTCGTTGCCGCCGACATCCTGCTCCGGGCGTAACGCCGCATCACAGCAGAAGACCCGCCAATGGCGGGTCTCTCGCGGTCCTGGTAGAAGTTATCAAGAAGGACTAAGGCCGTCCGTGCTCGTGTCTTACCTTGTCGGCCTGCTCCTTGACGGCATTCTTTACATGTTGCGCGGCGGTCGTGACGCGCTCACGGATGTTATGCGCGGTATCCTCGGCGCGTGCCTTCGTCCCTGCGCGTTGCTCCTCGACGCGCGCCCGGGTATCGCTGCCGACGGTTTGCGCCGCATCCTTGGAATGACCCCAGGCTTCCTTGGCCGCTCCCTTCACCTGGTCCGCGGCGCCCGAGTCAGCCATCCGCTGATTGCCGACCGCTTCCGCGGCTGCCTGTTTTACCTTGCCCTTTAGTTGATCGATCTTGCCTGTTACTGTGCTCTTGTTCATGGCCCAACTCCGTTGGATGTGATGTGCTCGTACGATGGGTGTGTGCGCTTTGCTCCTCCGCTCGCCTCCGGCGGCCTCAGAGCGCCCGTCTGCCCTGTAAGAGGTTGAAGATGAGGACGATCACAGCAAGCACCAGAAGAATATGGATCCAGCCGCCCAGTGTGTAGCTGCTGACCAGTCCGAGTACCCATAGAATGAACAGAATGATCGTAATGGTCCAGAGCATATGCTTTGCTTCTCCTGATCCGCCGGGCAATGCGTTCTGCCCCGACGGACGATCTGCTCGCAAATACTTCAGGTGATATGTTGCCGATACGCGGAATCTGGTTGCCAAATCGGGGGAAATGGAGAGGGAGACAGTGGAAGTGAACGAGGGCGGGACCAACAGGATGCATCTCCAGCGAGTCGCGATTCAAGGCGAATTGGGATCAAACAGTCACATGGCGGCACTGGCGATGTTGGGCGACGTCGACCTGGTGCCCTGCGCCATCTCCGCCGACGTGTTCGACCGCCTCCTGGACGGCAGCGTCGACGCGGCCGTCTTGCCCATCGAGAACAGCCTGCACGGCTCGGTCGCGGAGCACTACGACCTGCTGCTGCAGCATCCGGTGCGCATTACCGCCGAGAGTCTGCTGCGCATCCGCTTCCACCTGATCGCCATGCCCGGAGTCGCCCTGGGCGATCTGCGCCGCGTCCTCTCGCATCCGGTGGCGCTGGCCCAGTGCCGCCGCTTTCTCACCCAGCATCGCCAGCTCGAGGCGGTCGCCTTCTACGACACCGCCGGCAGCGTCAAGCACCTGATGGAAGCCCAGCTGCGCGACGCCGCCGGCATCGCTCCGGAGCTCGCCGCCAGCCAGTACGGCGGCCAGATCCTGCTCAGCGGACTCGAGGACCACGCCCAGAACTTCACCCGCTTCCACCTGCTGCGGACGGCGACCAGACCGGCTGGCGCGAGTGGCGGCCTCGGCCCGGCCGCCGACTCCGCCGAGGCCGCCTGCAACAAGATGAGCGTGGCCTTCTCCATCGACCACCGCCCCGGTACCCTGGTCGCAGCGCTACAACTGCTCGCCGAGGCCGGCGTCGACCTCAGCAAGATCGAATCGCGGCCCGTGCCCGGCCATCCCTGGGAGTACGTCTTCTACGTCGACCTCCGCTTCGACCGGGTCGCCCGCGCCGAAGCCGCACTCGCTGCCCTGCGCGCCCACTGCCGCATGGTCAAGGAGCTCGGCCGTTACCAGGCCGCCTGAGCCCTGGGAGGGCAAGGGGCACGGATAGCGGCCAACACGCGGCGCTGCTGGCGCAGCAGCGGGATGCTCCTCAACTCCATCCTCGACCTGAAATGGGCCTGAAAATACCCCGTCTCTGCTGACCTCAACTGCTCGAACCGCCCGGTGCAGACTCGCATGCCGGGTGGGCAGGGGAGAGTAGGAAACTGCTCCACAAGACTGGACCCATCCGACGGAAGCACCCCGGACAGGACGCAGGGGGGCACTGAAGCGCCCTTAGGCAGATGCCGAGAGGTGACGGTCCAAGGCCAAATCGGCATCCAAAAGCGCAGCAGGGAACGGAGGCAGAGGGAAGACAAGGAGGAACTGCGTCCTTTCTTTATTCTGCGGCATCGAATAGCATGAAAGTTGATAGAAGGACACTCAATGCAAAACGACTTCGTAAGCATCATCAGCCCCAGAGGCGCAGAAGAGTCCGGTGAGAGCAGCAGCAGCGCGGCAGATAAGAACCCCTTGCCGGTGCTCCCGGTGCGGGATACAGTGCTCTTTCCCCATGCCGTTCTGCCCCTTACCGTCGGCCGGGAGAGTTCCATCCAGCTCATCCAGTCCCTCGGCGAGGGCAAGACGATCCTTGTGGTGGCCCAGCGCGATGCCCGCCAGGACTCGCCCGTCGGCACCGATCTGCACGCCGTTGGCACCCGTGCGACCGTCCACAAGGTCGTCAAGATGCCCAACCAGAGCCTCTTTGTCTTCACCGAAGGCACGGAGCGCGTTCACCTGGGCGAATACACCCAGCTGACCCCCTTCATGATCGCTGAGTACGAGACCATCGCCGAGGGTCACGCGGCGCCCACGCCCGAGATCGAGGCGATGCAGCGCAATGTCGTCAGCCAGTTCCAGCAGATCGTCACCTCCTCGCCCACGCTCTCCGACGACCTCCAGACCATCGCCATCAACATCGACGACCCTGGCCGCCTGGCCGACTTCATCGCCTCCTCGCTGCCCTTCCTGACCACCAGCGACAAGCAGGAGCTGCTCGAGACCGCCGACGTTCACGCCCGCATGCAGCGCATCAACAAGCACCTGGCCAAGGAGCTCGAGGTGCAGCAGCTGCGCAACAAGATCCAGACCGAGGTCCAGGACTCCGTCCAGCAGTCGCAGCGCGATTACTACCTGCGCGAGCAGCTCAAGGCCATCCAGAAGGAGCTCGGCGACCTCGACGACTCGCAGAAGGACATCTCCGAGCTGCGCGAAAAGATCGAAGCCGCCGGCATGCCCGAGGAGACCAAGAAGGACGCCCTCAAGGAGCTCGGCCGGCTCTCCCGCATGAGCCCCATGGCCGCCGACTACTCCCTCACCCGCAACTACATCGAGTGGCTCGCCGTGCTGCCCTGGTCCAAGTCCAGCGCCGGCGAGATCGACATCCTCAAGGCCAAGGAGTACCTCGACGAGGATCACTACGGCCTGCAGAAGGTTAAGGACCGCATCCTGGACTACCTCTCGGTCCGCCGCCTGAAGCCCGACATGAAGGGCCCCATCCTCTGCTTCGTCGGACCTCCCGGGGTGGGCAAGACCTCGCTCGGACGCAGCATCGCCCGCGCCCTCGGACGCAAGTTCTCCCGCATCTCGCTGGGCGGCATGCACGATGAGGCCGAGATCCGCGGCCATCGCCGCACCTACATCGGAGCCCTGCCCGGCCAGATCGTCCAAAACCTGAAGCGCGTCGAGACCAACGACCCCGTCTTCATGCTCGACGAGATCGACAAGCTCGGACGCGACTTCCGCGGCGACCCGGCCAGCGCTCTGCTCGAGACCCTCGATCCGGAGCAGAACAACACCTTCCGCGACAACTACCTCGACCAGCCCTTCGACCTCTCGAAGGTGCTCTTCATCTGCACTGCCAACCAGCTCGATCCGGTCCCCGCGCCGCTGCTCGATCGCATGGAGGTCATCGAACTGACCGGATACACCGAGGAAGAGAAGACCCAGATCGCTTTCAAATACCTCATCCCCCGCCAGATCAAGGAGAACGGCATCGACCCCGCGTTGATCGAGTTCACCGAGGAAAGCGTCCACCTGATCTCGCGCCACTACACCCGCGAGGCCGGCGTTCGTAAGTTCGAGCAGCAGATCGGCACCGTCTGCCGCAAACTCGCCCGCAAGATCGCCGAAGGCCGCACCGAGAAGCTGGTGGTCACCCCCGAGGTCGTGCACGAGTTCCTCGGCGGCATCAAGGTCCGCGTCGACACCGAGATCGCCGAGCGCACCAAGCGCGCCGGCGTGGTCGTCGGCCTCGCCTGGACGCCGGTCGGCGGCGACATCCTCTTCATCGAGGCCAACAAGATGAAGGGCAAGGGCGGATTCACCATCACCGGCCAGATCGGCGACGTCATGAAGGAGAGCATGCAGGCCGCGCTCACCTGGGTCCGCTCCAACGCCGCCGCGCTCCACCTCGAAGAGGACTTCACCAAGGACATGGACCTCCACATCCACGTCCCCGCCGGAGCCATCCCCAAGGACGGCCCGTCTGCAGGCGTGACCATGGCGACCGCACTGGTCTCGCTGCTCACCGACGTCCCCGTCCGTCCGCTTACCGCTATGACCGGAGAGATCACCCTCAGCGGAAACGTCCTCCCGGTCGGCGGCATCAAGGAGAAGTTCCTCGCCGCCAAGCGGGCCGGCGTCCGCGACGTCATCCTGCCCACCGACTGCAAGCAGCAGGTCGACGAGGACCTCACCCCCGACCAGGTCGAAGGCATCAACATCCACTACGCCGCCCGCATCGAGGACGTCCTCAGCGTCGCCCTGCCCAAGTCCGAGGTCGAAGCCATCCTCGACGAAGAGGTCCGCGAAGAGGTACTGCACTCCAGCGTCTAACCCCAGCAGCAACCAAGAGGCAAAGGGCGGCCGGATCTCGCATCCAGCCGCCCTTTCTGGCTACTGGTGAGTCTTGAGTCCGTCCCATAAACGTGTCATCCCGAGCGAAGCGCAGCGGAGCCGAAGAGCCTGTCCTGAGCATGCCGAAGGAACTGCGGCTTGCTTGGGTGGCAACAATGTTGGAAAGTCGAAAGCAGACTCAGCTCGCTGGCAACCAGTCGTGGAACTCCCCCCGCAAGCGCGGTATCCTCATTGGTGTGCGAATTCATCTGCTCTACTTCGGCATGCTCAAAGACCTCTTCGGCGCCGAGCGCGACACTCTGGAGCTGCCTCCAGGAGCGCGTGTCGCCGATGCCCTCCGCATTCTCCGCTCCGGCGCGTCTAATCCCCAGAGCGGCATCTGGGACTCGCTCGCCGTGGCGGTAAATCGCGAGTACGCTGCCTCCTCCACCCCGCTGCACGAGGCCGACGAGCTGGCTCTTCTGCCCCCCGTCAGCGGCGGTTTAGATAACGATCGAACCACGAAGGCTGATCTCCGATGACCGTGCAATTCTTCCGAACCGTCATCCCCACCACCGAACTCGTCGAGTCCCTTAAGGCCGGCGAGGACGGCGCCGTGGTCGTCTTCGACGGCATCGTGCGCAACCACACCCGCGGCCGCCGGACCCTCTTCCTCGACTACGAGTCCTACGAGCAGATGGCCCTCGAGCAGATGCGCTCGCTCTCCGCCCAGGCCGTCGACCGCTTCGGCGTCCGCAACATTGTCCTCGTCCATCGTCTTGGCCGGCTCGAGATCGGCGAGACCAGCGTCCTGATCGCCGTCGCCTCCGCCCACCGCGGCGCCGCCTTCGAGGCCTGTCGCTGGATCATCGACACCCTCAAAAAGAGCGTCCCCATTTGGAAGAAGGAACACTTCGTCGACGGTGCCGTCTGGGCCGACGGCGAGCCCTTCCCCGAAGCCATCGCGATCGCCTCCTCCGCTGCACCCGGCCCGGTCGGCCAGCGATGAAACCCGCCGGCCCAGCCTTCGGAGTTGTTCCTCGCCCCGTCGTCTGGGCCGGCCTCCTGCTGCTCGCCCCCGCCCTGCTTGCACAGGCCCCGATCGAGCGCAAAGCGCCCCCCGTCCCCACCCTCACCGTCCAGAGCCGCCTGGTGAGCGTCCCCATTAACGTCATGGACGAGCACGGCGCCCCCGTCCCCAGCCTCACCCTCGACGACTTCACCCTCTTCGAGGACGGCCAACCGCAGAAGATTGCCATCTTCGAGCGCGACACGTCCGCGCCCCTCTCCATCGTCCTCGCCATCGACGCCAGCGAGAGCGTCCTGCGCGACGAGGGCCTCGAGCGCAACGCCGCCAAGCACTTCGTCAAGGCCCTCGTCCGCCCCCAGGACGAGCTCGACCTGATGGAGTTCGCCGACACCGTCCGCGAGGTCGTCTCCTTCACCAACGACCCCCGCCGCATCGACGCCGGCCTCTCCGAGATCCAGCGCGGCGACGCCACCGCCCTCTACGACGCCATCTACCTCGCCTCTCAACGCCTCGGCGAGACCCACCCCGGAGGCTCGCCCACCCGCCGCCGCGTCGTCGTCCTCATCACCGACGGCGGCGACACCGTCAAAGGCTCCCGGTACACCCAGGCGCTCGAGCAGGCTCAGCGCGCCGGCGCCATGGTCTACTCCCTCATCATCGTCCCCGTGTGGGCCGACGCCGGCCGCAATACGGGCGGCGAGCACGCCCTCATCCAGATGGCCAACGACACCGGCGGCAAGTACTACTACGTCACCGAGCCCAAGGACCTCGAACCCGCGCTCCGCCACGTCTCCGACGACCTCCGCACCCAATATCTGCTCGCCTATTACGCCCCCGAACGCACCCGCCTCGAGGGCGATCGTGACCCCTCCTCGCGCACCATCACAGTCAAACTCAAAGACCCCGCGCTCGAACAAAAATGCGACCTCCGCTACCGCAAGGCCTACTACCCTAACCTCAAGTAAGCCCGCCATAGCAAACATCTGCCCCCTGAACTGTCATTCTGATGAGCGGAGCGCAGCGGAGTCGAAAGAGGCTGTCCTGAGCCTGTCGAAGGAACCTGTTGTTTGTTTGCGCTGGCAACAGCGTTGATAGCAGGGTATGTAGCAACCTTCGGATTCAGGCTCCCTCCCGCGTCTCGCTTGACACCTGCACCCTCGACTCCTAGGAACGCGCTCGACGCAGCCGAAGGCGACCTTGAAGCAGGACACTTCCCCGACCACACCAACACCACGCTGCCCCAACTCGCCACCGACCTCAAGCGTGAGGCCAGAGCGCTGCGGTCCACTGGCTTCAAAGCGTGATCTACCGGCTGAGCAGGCAAGCACGCCAGGACCTACTTCCTATCTGGAGCTACATCGCTGAAGACAATGAGCCCGCCGACCGTCTCATCGATCTCCTGATCTACCACTTTGAATTGCTGGGAAAAAATCCTGAGGCTGGCCGCCGTCGGGATGAACTACGGAAAGGCTACCGTAGCTTTCCCGTGGGGCAGTACGTCATCGTCTTCCGCCCAGGGATGACGGCATTCGGATCATGCACATCGTCCTCGGCAAACGCGACATTGGTTCTCTCTTCGGCGCTTACTCCCGTCCCATCGCCGTCTCGTCCGGAAGGAGCGCCGGGCTTCCGCCTGTAGCCAGGGCTCTTGTCGCGCTCTCGTACCGCTGTCCGACTTTCTAAGCTTTACCTTTAGAGGATGCTTCTAACTTACGGCAAGCAAAGAGCCTACGCCGTAGTTCGTGCCCACTAAACGCGGCGGCGCCGCAGGTAGCGGTTGACCAGTCGCTCCACACTCGAGGAGGGCAGGAACGAGAAGGCCAGAAAGGCCAGGGTGCCAAGAACGAAGACCAGAGCGATCGGGCCCAGCGTCGCCCACACCACCCACGGATGTTTCAGATAGATCTCCATACGATCAACTCCTGCTCCATTCTAACCACCGCGAGGGCCTCTCCTGCTATCCCTCTCCTGCCGCGCGGCAACGTAAACTGGGTGGCGAGGATAGCCAGATCATGAAGAAGTTCGAGTTCGCCCACGTCGCCGAAGGCATTGCCCGTCAGGCTGGAGCCCTGCTGCGCGGCTTCTACGAAAAAGGTGTCGCCACCGAGTACAAGGGCGACGTCGACCTGGTCACCGAGGCTGACCGCGCCAGCGAAGCCCTCGTCGTCGAGCGCCTTAACGCTGCCTTTCCCCGCCACGGCATCTACGGCGAAGAGGGAACTCGCGACCGCCTTGAGGCCGAGTACCGCTGGTACGTCGATCCGCTCGACGGCACCACCAACTTCGCGCACGGATTCCCCGCCTTCTGCGTTGTCCTGGGCCTCGAGCATCGCCCACTCGGCCTCAGCGAACAGGCTGACGGAGAGATCGTCGCCGGCGTCACCTACGATCCGCTGCGCGACGAGATGTTCGTCGCCGAAAAGGGCCGCGGAGCCTGGCTCAACGGCCGTCAGATCAAGGTCTCGAAGACCGCCCGGCTCGCCGAGTCGCTCACCGCCACCGGCTTTCCCAGCCACAAACGCCACAGCAGCCCCAATATCCACTTCTACCAGCAGATGACGCTGCGCTCCCACGGCGTCCGCCGCGCCGGCTCGGCCGCGCTCGACCTGGCCTACGTCGCCTGCGGCCGACTTGACGCCTTCTGGGAGTTCAACCTCAACCCCTGGGACACCTCCTCCGGCGTCCTCTTGGTCCAGGAGGCCGGCGGCACCATCACTCACTTTGACGGCAGCCGCTTCACCCTGGACAGCCGCGAGGTGCTCGCCACCAACGGCCACATCGCAAGCGAGATGCAGCACCTCTTCGCCGAGATGTTTGCCGGCCGCAGCCTCGACCCCATCCCCACCCCCGCCGAGTTCGCCGCCGCCCGTCGCTTGACGCAGAAGAAGTAGCCCACAAGCGCGAGCGAGCCCTTCTGGTGGTTGTTGATGGCGCATCATAGGAGAGGCTTCGACCCGGAGGCAAGAATGATCGACGGGCGAAAGGGCTGAGATTTTAAGGGGGACCAGTTAGTGCGAATGTCAAAGGTTTGGCCGCTTTGCGGACTGCTCGTGGGGCAGTTTGCGGCGTTCGGATTGTGCCAGAAGAGTAATGCTCAGGTAGCTGCGCTGCATGGGCGCGTCGTTGATCGCAGCGGGGTGCCGGTTGCTGGAGCCAGAGTGATCGTTGCGCTGGGTGCGACGGAGACGGTGGGAAGTTCAGGGCCGCACGGAGAGTTCTCCATAGCCGCACCTGCTGGTTCAGGAGAGCTGGTGGTACGCGCCTCGGGTTCGAGCGAGACCGCCGGAACCGCCATGGCCGCAGCGCCGGTTCACGTTGCGCGGCCGGATCTTGGGACGGAGCTTGAGCTGGTGCTCGCTCCAACGGCGGTTGCCCAGCAGGTAACGGTGACGGCGACGCGGTCTGGCGTTGAGGTGGGCGAGTCGGGCAGAACGGTGGCGGCGCTGACGGCCGAGGAGCTAAACGACTATCCGGCGCTGACGCTCGACGAGCGGCTGCAGCAGAAGGCAGGCTTCCAGCTGTTCCGGCGGTCGGCGGGTTGGATACAGAACCCGACCAGCCAGGGAATCTCACTGCGAGGGCTGGGATCGACAGCGGCGAGCCGCACCCTGGTGCTGGAGGAGAACGCTCCCCTGAACGATGGGTTTGGTGGATGGATCCACTGGGACGAACTTCCTCCCGAGGCCACAGAGGCGGTGACGATCGCATCGGGCGGCGGATCGGACCTGTACGGATCGAGCGCCCTGGGCGGCGTCATCGACCTGGTTCCGGGAAGGCCGGAGGTTCCGCTGGCCGCCTTGAGTCTGTCGGAGGCTGGGCAAGATACGACCTCGGCCAGCGGTCGCGGCGATCTTACCCAGAAGCGGGGCCAGGGCGGATGGGGCGAACTGGCAGCGGGACAGATCTTCCGCACCGACGGCTACATCCTCACCGCCCCCGCCGTCCGCGGGCCGGTGGATATTCCGGCGAATGTGCACTACGAGAACGGCCGTGTGGAGATCGACCGCGATCTTGGCATGGGCGCAAAGCAGAGCCGCACCTTTCTGGTGGGCAATGTGCTTAACGAGGCGCGAGGCAACGGAACTCCGCAGCAGACCAACGGAACCCGGCTGTGGCGCTATCTCGCGGGAGAGGACTGGAACGCTGGGGATCGGGTGAGCGGGCGAGTTCGGCTGTTCGGCAGCGACGAGGCGTTTCGCCAGACCTTCTCGTCGCAGAATGCGGCGCGAACGGTGGACACGCTGACCCGCGCCCTGCGTGACGAGACCCAGGATCTGGGGGCGTCGGGCGACGTGTCGATTCACCTCCACCACGCGGCGCTGATCGCGGGCGCGGACGTACGCGACATTCGAGCCACCGATGCGGAGACGCCGATCGCCGCCGGGAAGCCCTCGGGATTGCAGGATGCGACGGCGCGGCAGCGCTTTATCGGCGGGTTCGGTGAGGCGCTGGGCGAGTGGCACGGCTGGTCGGGCGCCGCCTCGCTGCGCGTGGACGGAGCGCAAAATCTCGATGCATCGACGCTCAACGTCACCAGCGGAGGCGCAGTGACGCGAACGGCCGTCCCCAACCGGTCAGAGGCGATTCTGAGCCCGCGGCTGGGGCTGTCGCGACGGCTGGGATCGCAGCTTACGGTACACGCCTCGGGATATCGGGCGTTTCGCACACCGACCATCAACGAGCTGTATCGCACGGGACAGGTTGGGCAGCAGACGACGCTGGCTAACGCTCGACTGGTCTCGGAGCGAGCGACGGGCGCGGAGGCCGGCGTGAACTGGACGCCGCGTGCCGGCGTGCTGCGGTTGGACGGAACCTACTTCTGGACCGAGATCAACCGGCCGGTTTCGGCGATCACCCTGTCGGCCACCGGAACGGCCATCACGCTGATTCGCGAGAACCTGGGGCAGATCCAGAGCCAGGGACTCGAGCTGCAGGGGCATCTGGGCGAAGACCGCGCGGTCTCGCTGGACTTCGGCTATCAGTATGCTCACGCGGTGGTGACGGCGTTCTCGGCGCAGCCTTCACTGGTGGGAACCTGGATTCCTGAGGTTCCGCGGCAGATGGCGACCGCGCAGCTGCGGGCGCAGAACCGCCGGCTCGGTCTGCTGACGCTGGCCGCCCGCGAGAGCGGCAGAGCGTACGACGGCAGCGCGAACACCTATGAGCTGCACTCGTTCTTCGTACTCGATGCCTACGGCGAGCGGAGCTTCGCGCCGAACTGGGTGGCATTCGTTGCGGTGCAGAATCTGCTCGATCGACAGATCGATGTAGCCAGGACGCCGCTGCTGACGCTGGGAACTCCGTTTACGGCGCAGGGCGGGGTGCGGTTTCGCTGGGGCGGGACGACGGTAAATGAAAACCGACGGTGAATTGAAGCGGTCTAGCTGCAGGCGACACAGCCTGCAGCTAGCTCTCAAAACAACCTGCGCCAGCGCTTTCTCCCCCACCCTGCTGCTGGTAGAATCTAAACTCGCGGCAATACAATTGGCGTTGACGGCTACAACCTAGGAGAGAAAGTTTTTATGGCATATGTAATTGCGGAACCGTGCATCGGAACGAAGGACTCAGCCTGCGTCGATGCCTGCCCGGTGGATTGCATCCACCCCAAGAAGGACGAGACCGGTCACGGCGAAGCCGACCAGCTCTTCATCGACCCGGTCGAGTGCATCGACTGCGGCGCGTGCGTCCCGGTCTGCCCCGTCTCGGCCATCTACGCCGCTGACGACCTTCCGGAGAAGTGGGCGAGCTTCCAGATCAAGAACGCTGAGCACTTCGGCCGCTAGCCGCTCAGATCGTTGGGCGAGCCCCGATCAAAGGCTTGATCTCCGGGCACCTTCAATTCGAATGAGACTCCTGTGGAACGCGCAGCCGGACCGGCTGCGCGTTCTTGTCATGAAGACGTCCACCAGGTAAGGCACTCCCATGATCCAGAGGGTCGGCGAAGCCATCGTTCTGCGCACCTGGCCCTTTCTCGAGGCCGATCTCCTCGTCAGCCTCTTCACCCGCGATCAAGGCCGCATCAAGGGAGTCGCGCGCCACGCCCTGCGCTCGCGCAGGCGCTTCGGCGGCGCGCTTGAGCCGATGACCTACGTTCGCGCCAGCTACGTCGAACGCCCTCGCCAGGAGCTGGTTCGGCTGGATGCGTTCGAGATCCTCTCCTCACCACTCTCGCAGCCGGTCGACTATGCTCGCACCGCCGCGCTCCAACTCATCGCCGAGGTTCTTGAAGAGGCGCTGCCCGAGCAGGCCGCTGAAGATACTGTCTTCCGCCTCGCCCTCTCCATTCTGGCCGAGCTGCAGGTCGGCCGCATCTGGCTCCCGATCACCTACTTCTGCCTGTGGATGAACCGCCTCATGGGCTGGATGCCGGAGCTGGGCCACTGCGTCGTCTGCGGCGAGCCGCTCCGCCGCCAACAAGTGCTTGGAGGTAGCGCCCAGGGGAATCGTCAGGTCTGGTACTCCGCGACCAGCGACGGCGTCACCTGCTTCGACGACCGCCGTCCCGGCAGCACGCCTCTCTCCGCCGCCGCTGTCGAGACCGCCCAGCGAATCTTCCGCGGCCCGGTTCGGGATCTTGCCGCCGAGGACTGGCCACCCAACCGCGTGCCCGACCTCCGCCGCTTCGCCATCGAAACCCTGGAGCGGCATCTCGAACATCGCCTGCAGAGCGCCCGCGCTTTGGACCGCCTCTAGCCAAGCCGGAATAGGGTGGAGAGGCGGAAGGAGCGAGCAAACAGCCACACACGATAGAATCGTGAGATCAAATCGGGAATATCGAAAAAGATGGCAATCGCCGAAAAGAAAAAAGCTCTGACCTTTCAAGATCTGTTCTTTACCCTCCAGAAGTTCTGGGCGGACCAGGGCTGCGTTCTGCAGCAGCCGTACGACGTCGAAGTCGGCGCGGGCACCATGTCGCCCGACACATTTCTGCGCGTGTTGGGGCCGAAGCCGGTGCGCATCGCTTACGCGCAGCCCTCCCGCCGACCGGCCGACGGCCGCTATGGCGAGAACCCCAACCGTCTGTTCCGCCACACCCAGCTGCAGGTGATCCTGAAACCGCCACCGGTGCGCATTCAAGAGCTTTATCTTGAGTCGCTTGCGGCGATTGGGATCGATCTGCGCGAACACGACCTCAAGTTCGAGGAAGACAACTGGGAGTGGCCCGTGGGTGGCGCCTGGGGAGTCGGCTGGCAGGTTATGCTGGACGGCCTCGAGATCAGCCAATTCACTTATTTTCAACAGTGTGGCGGTATGGACCTCGATCCCATCTGCGGCGAGATCACCTACGGCCTGGAGCGCATTGCCGGTTTCCTTCAGGACGTCGATTCGATCTATGACATTGTTTGGGCTGTGGAGCCAGATACCGGAAAACAAGTCACTTACGGCGAGATGCGGTTGGCCGAAGAGGAACAGTTCTCTTCCTACGGCTTCGACTACGCCGATGTCGCCAAGCTTTGGGAGCACCTGCATCTCTATGAAAATGAGTGCCTTGCGCTGCTTGATCAGGCGAAGGCGCTGGGCGAGGAGGAGAACGTGGAGTTGCAGCGCCGCAAGCGCTTTCCCGTCCTCGGAGCCTACGAGTTGGCGCTCAAGTGCTCTCATATCTTCAACTTGCTCGACGCCCGCGGAGCCATCTCGGTAACCGAGCGAGTTGGGGTGATGGCGCGGATTCGCACCCTGGTGGTAGGCGTCGCGAAGGCCTACGCGGCCCAGCAGCAAGCCGTAAACGCTTAAAACAGTCTTGTTCTAGCAGGAAATTTGTATGGGCGGCGCGGACAAATACACGCGTTTCCATGGATGAGTTTGCGAATTGTACGAGCTCCGTGCACGGGGCGGGAATTGAGTAGAGCGAATGGCTGAGTTTCTGTTCGAGATCGGGTTGGAAGAGGTCCCTGCGCGCATGATCGCCGGCGCGCAGGCGGAGTTGGAGCGCCGCGTCGTTGCCCTCCTGGAGCGGGAGCGGCTTGTCGTCGCGGGTGAGAGGCCGGCGGATGCTCCGGCTGGGGTGAAGAGCTTCTCCACGCCGCGCCGCCTGGCCGTGTGGGTCGCCGATGTAGCCGAGCGGCAGAAGGATCTCTCCGAGGAGCTGCTGGGGCCGTCGGCCAAGATCGCGTTCAAGGATGGGGTTGCGACTCCGGCTGCAGTGGCATTTGCGAAGAAGGCTGGGGTTGCTGTTGGAGCGCTCCGGACCGTCGAGACGCCGAAGGGGGAGTATCTGGCGGCGACCTCTGTGAAGCCGGGTCGGGCTGCTGCCGAGGTGATCGCGGCGGAGCTGCCGAAGGAGCTGGCGCAGATCTATTGGGCGAAGAATATGTACTGGCGGCCGGGCAAGCCGGAGCGCTTTGTGCGCCCTGTGCGTTGGCTGCTGGCCCTGCTTGGCAGCGATGTGGTTCCCGTGAGTTTTGCGGGCTACGACGCTGGCAGGCTGAGCTATGGCCACCGGGTCCTGGCGGGAGCTGAGCCGGTTGAGATGGCATCGCCGGGTGACTACGAGGCGGCTCTGTTGAAGGCGTTCGTTGCGCCGGATGTGGAGGGGCGGCGGCATACGATTCGCAAGGCGCTTGATCGCGTTTGCCGGACGATTCCGGATGCCCGGTGGCGTGAGGATCACGAGCTGGTCGACAAGCTGACCCACCTGACGGAGTGGCCATCGGTGATCGCGGGCGGCTTTGATCCGGAGTATCTGGCGCTGCCGGAGGAGGTCCTGGTGACCGTGATGCGGGACCACCAGAGCTACTTCGCGGTGGAAGATAAGTCCGGTAAGCTCGCGCCGCACTTCCTCGCCGTGCTCAACACCGTGGCCGATGAGCAGGGTGAGGCGGTCATTCGCCATGGCAATGAGCGGGTGTTGCGTGCACGATTCAACGACGCTCGCTTCTTCTGGGAGTTCGATCAACGGACTCCGCTTAAGGAGCGTGTGGCGCTGCTGGAACACGTGACCTTTCAGAGGGAGTTGGGGAGCTACGCGGCGAAGACGCAGAGTATATGGAAGTGTTGCCAGAGGCTAGTCGGTCTCATTGAAGCCCGCGGGCTTGTGGTGAACTTCAACGCGATTCACGACGCGGCCATCTTATCCAAGACCGATCTAACGACGGACCTGGTTAAAGAATTTACGGAGTTGCAGGGGCAAGTCGGGGGCTTATACGCGCGCGCGCAGGGTTATAGCGAGGCGACTGCCGCTGCGATCTATGACCAGTACCGGCCGGTTTCGATGGAGGCGCCAGTTCCCCGGACGCTGGAGGGCTCGGTGCTGGCGCTTGCGGACAAGACGGACACCATCGCCGGCATGTTTGGACTGGGACTCGAGCCAACCGGATCGAAGGATCCATTCGCGCTGCGTCGTGCGGCCAATGGAATCGTGAAAATTCTGGCGGAGAGCGAGCTCCCGCTGACGTTGCGGGATGTGGCGGCTGCCGCCTCCGATGAGGGCGTGCAGGCGCGCGTGCTGGGCTTCTTTGCTGAGCGCCTGGAGTTCTATCTGCGGGAGGTACGGGGCCAGGCATACGACGTCGTCAAGGCGGTGCTGGCTGCCGGAGCTGAAGATGTGCGCGATGCCGTGGCGCGGGCCGAGGCGGTGACGGCGGTTCGCGGAAGCGAGGACTTCACCGCGGTGAGCGCCGCGTTCAAGCGCATGAAGAACATCCTCGCTCAGGCGGACGAAAGCGGCATCACCGAGACGCGTGTCGAGCTCCCGCAGCAGGCGACCATCCATCCGGCGCAAAGTGCATTGCACTCTGCGGCAGTCAATGTGGGCGAGAGGTTTGCGCGTCTTTCTACTACACGGGAGTATGGAGCGGCGCTCGAACTGATGGCGACGCTGCGCCCGGAGATTGATCGCTTCTTCCAGGATGTCATGGTGATGGATCCTGATCCGGCGGTGAGGGAGTCTCGCCTCAACCTGCTGCGCAGTCTGGTGCAGACCTTCTCGCGCGTCGCAGACTTCTCGGAGATCGTCACCGCGGGATAGATCGCAGCGGTCATTTTCTCTTCTACTTCAGACCGGGACACGTTGTGGTGTCCCGGTCTGATGCATTTTTGCTGCGCGCCGATGAAGTCTGTGTGCCAGAAGTGCACAGCAGGAGCGGAGGAGAGAGAGCAGATGATCCGGCAGACGATTCATTGCGATATATGCGCAGCAGAGAAGCAGGCAAGCAGCTATTGGCATGTCGCGTATGAGCAGGGGGAGATCAGACTGCGGGGGTGGGAGGCACCTGCCAAAGACAGCATCTGTTGGGCAAAAACGCCGTAAGCTGGCCAACCCATCCTTTTCCTTTTCAACACCGATTCGGTGTTGAAAACACCATAAGCTGGCCGAAAATCCATCGTAGCGCCATAAGCTGACCCAAACTACCAGGCCGGAGGCTTAGGAGATACCGACGTTGTTGCACGTTCTCGACGTAGGTGGCGCGAACCATATTGACGGGCACAAGCTTCTACGAAGATTGCAATCGACCGGTCCGCTCTATCGCTTCCGCTAAGCGTCATTTC
>Ga0210403_10001687_pt1 | contig 20727 bp, 17 predicted proteins | sample IncBWC19MmetaG_FD_150863 | JGI IMG/M metagenome (GOLD analysis project Ga0210403, IMG submission 150863) | Forest soil microbial communities from Barre Woods Harvard Forest LTER site, Petersham, Massachusetts, United States - Inc-BW-C-19-M | ecosystem: Environmental > Terrestrial > Soil >... | reverse complement strand
TCCTTGCCAGCGACCTACCAGCGATAGTGCGCGAAGGCCTTGTTAGCTTCCGCCATGCGGTGAACGTCTTCCTTCTTCTTGATGGCGCCGCCGCGAGCATTGGCCGCGTCGATCAACTCATCCGCGAGCCTATCGATCATGGTCTTGCCTGCGCGCTCGCGCGAATACTGCAAAAGCCATCGAATGGCCAACGACTGCCGCCGGAAGGGATTTACTTCCACCGGAACCTGATAGTTCGCGCCGCCAACTCGTCGCGTCTTGACTTCCAGCGTGGGCTTCACGTTCTCGATGGCTTTCTTGAAAATCTTCAAAGCATCGTCGTTGGTCTTCTTGGCCACCTGATCCATGGCGCCGTAAAACACGCGCTGCGCCGTCGACTTCTTGCCTTCCCACATCATCGAGCAGATGAACTTCTCCACGATGTCGCTGGCATAGACCGGGTCGGTCGCTTGTATCCGCCGGAAAACAAGTCCTTTGCGTGGCATTGCTCTTTATCGCTCCTTACAGAATCTTTTCACTTCACTGGCAATTTCTATGAAGACGTTTTACTTCGCTTGCGCAGCCTTTGGCCGCTTCGCGCCGTACTTGGAACGTCCCTGCTTGCGATTCTCGACGCCAGCAGCGTCCAGCGTTCCGCGCACGATGTGATACCGCACTCCCGGCAAATCCTTTACGCGCCCGCCGCGCACCAAAACGATCGAGTGCTCCTGCAAGTTGTGCCCGATGCCGGGAATGTAGGTGGTGACTTCCACGGAATTCGTCAAACGCACGCGCGCCACTTTGCGCAAAGCCGAGTTCGGTTTCTTCGGCGTCTGCGTGTACACGCGAATGCACACACCACGTTTCTCCGGGCACCCGGCTAGCGCCGGCGACTTGGTCTTAACCAAAACCTTCTCACGTCCCATACGTACTAGTTGCGAAAACGTCGGCACAGTCGTCCTCTTCTATGTGTGACCACACCACAGTCACCATGTGCGCGCAAAATTCCCCGTGGCTCTCGCAAGGCGCGCAAACAAAAATGCGCGAGAGCACACATCTGTGCTGAAAGGTCTACTGCGAATCCGGAGATACAACCAGCAAGATACTCCGTACGCACTCCAGAAGGCAGAACTACACTTCTGGCTTCATTTCGGAGAGGCTTACTCGGCTTTGCGGGGCTGGCGCCCCATTCCGGCCGCTCTTCTGTCCCATTCCGTCTTACAATGTTCCGGGACCGAAGATATTTCCCTTCCAACCCACTCGACCGCATAGCGGTCGCCCTCGTCAGAGTAGAAACACCCCCGACAAAACGTAAATTATAAGGAAAAATACGTGCTCTGTCAAATTTCTTTCACGAGCCCACAAGCCCCTCAGTGGAAATCAGGCACTTGGGGCCCTCCCCTTTGACCAAAATTTGACCAGAACCAAACGGACGGCCGCAAACCGAACCCCGTCAGTCGGCCATCCCAAAATGCGCAGTTTTCGCGCGCCAACTTCCCATGGCTCCTTTAAGTAATTGATAATAATTAACTTAGTTCGGAGGCGCGTCTTTTTTTTCGATGTCCGCGTAGGCCTTGGGCCACAAGCCAAAGGCCTTCAGCATGGCATCCTCATGCTGCCCAACCAACATTTTGACCGTCTTTTCGGCAGACCACGGCGAAGCAAACCGCTCCGGGCGGTCCGCAATCCAGTACGCCGTAAGGGCCATCAAGGTGGCGTCTTGCGCCAAAACATCTGGTTTTACGGCCTCCAGTGCGTCCGCCGCCGAATGGTGCGTAAATTTATATTCCGGCGAATCCTGATCCATGTTGATCCCCGGCAAACCCGCCATCGAAAAAGGAAGCGTGTCCGTGCCATCTTCCACCTTGTCGTCTACTTTGACCTCGCGAATTTCCGCGAGCGCTGAAGCAAACGGTTTGAAGGCCTCTACCAAGTCGTCGCGGCCCCCTAGTTGAAAGGATCTGACCGGACCTTGGCCGTTGTCCAAAATCAAGCTGCCCAGATGATTGGCCATCTCAGCCTGATGCTGCTTCACATACGCGAACGATCCATCCAGCCCCTGTTCTTCTCCAGTGAACAAAACGAATCGAATGGTGCGTCGAGGTCTCATCCCACTGCGCATAATGGCGTCGGCCGCTCCCAGCGCGCAGCTCGAGCCCATCCCATTGTCTGTCGCTCCTTCGGAAAGATCCCACGAATCCAAATGCCCACCCACCACAAGCACCTGCTCCGGATTTTCACGCCCGCGAATTTCGCCCACCACGTTCGCGCTCTCCACCGGCCCGCTGGAAAAAGTATTTTGCACATTGAAATGCACTCGCGGCCCCAGCCCGCGCGCAATGTATCGCTCCAACTGCCCCTGGTCTTCCGCCGTCATCGAAACGACCGGCACGGCGAAGTCAGCATCGAAGCCCAGAATTCCTGTGTGCGTCAGGTTCATTCCCGCGGCAGTCCCACCGCCTTGCCCGCCGATCACCGCAATCGCGCCCACTTTGCCCGCAGCCCTCAGAAAATCGCCAAATTGCGCGAACATTTGAATAGAACTTTTGTTCGGCTCGCCGCGCGTCACCACCAGTGCGACCTTGCCCGAAAATCGCGTCATGTTTTTCATTTCGCCGTCGAGGTCGAACATGTTCACAGTGACGACTTCGCCGTCGGCGCCGCCAGCAGCAGTCGAGCCTGTCCAACCCATCGCGTCCACATGCAGCGGCCGGCGAATCGGCGTCAACAATTCCGCCTGCGCCGCGCCTCGCGTCCACCCACGCCACAATTGCCACTGTTCCGCGTGGACATTCTCCAGCCCCATGGCGCGCATCTTCGCCACGCCCCATTCCACAGCTCTGTGCGCCTGGGGCGACCCCGTCAAACGCGCGCCCACGTCATCACTCAACTCGGTCAGGTATTGAAACGCATGAGAATCCAGCATCCCCTCCCCCGCAATTCTCACAAGAGCGGGCTTGGTTCCATCTTCATTGGGTCCCTTTGGGGCGGACTTATCCTCGGCCGGCACAGCCAGCGCGGCCACCAGCGTTACCGCTGCAATTCCTCCGAAAATCTTTCGCATTCCCCGTTTCTCCCTGCGCCTTCCGAGATTCCGCGCACAAGACTCTACCATGCCAAATTGACGCGCCAGCCCCAAAACTGCTTCGCCAAACCTGATGCCTTTGGCCGATGGCCAGACGCGCTCGTGTATAGCCAGCAACGAGGATTCAGGCGCTGCTTTACGCGACTTCTCTCTCGCCCTACACTGCCTCGGAGGCCCTCTTGAACGCTACTCGCTTTTTTTCCTCCGCGCTCCCCATCGCCGCGTCTTTATGCTTTCTGAGCGCGCCCGCTACCAGGCTGGCGCAAACCACGCAGCAAAAGCCCGCTGAAAAACTTCCGGAGAAAATTCAGGAAAAAGACCAAGAAAAATCTGCAGCCAAGTCCCCACCCAAAATTCCCGCCGAGGTCGAACTCCTCGAAACCCGCATGCGCTTTGAAACCGACGGTTCAAGCCGCAAAGAAGTCCACGCCCGCGTCAAAATCAACGACGAACTGGGCGCCCGCCAATTCGCCCGCCTCAATTTCGACTTCAATCGCACCTTCGAACAAATTGAGATTCCGCTCGTGCGCATCACGCACCCAAGCGGCGGAGTAGTGGACGTCCTCCCCGGCGCCATCACCGACAATCCCGATCCCGCCGTTGTCAGCGCCCCCGCCTATCAAGATGTCCGCGTCAAATCCGTGCGCATCCTCGGCCTCGAGCCCGACGACGCGCTCGAATATCGCGTCATCACTACGGTATCGCATCATCCTCTGGCCCCCGACATTTGGCTCGAGCACACCTTTGACCGCTCCGGTGTCGTCATCAAGCAAGTCTTCGATCTCGATCTACCCTGTTCGCGCCTCAAAGACTCGCCGGACCTTCGCCGCATCGCGATGGACTTCACCATTCCTGCCGATGAGCCGCAGCAAACCGTTTCCGACCGCTGTGTTTTCCGGTGGCATGTCTCGCTCCCTGTGTCCTCCGCCGAAAGAAGCGCGGACAAGAGTAGCGATACAAATCAGCGTCCAGACGTCACCCTGAGCTCATTCCTCGTCTGGGGAGTCTTTTTAGAGCGCTTCGCCCAACTTATTCATCCGGCCGAAGCGCCACAAACCGTCTCCGACAAAGCGCTAGCCCTCACGGCAACTCTTCTGAAGCCCCAGGATAAACTCGAGGCCCTCTACCGTTTCGTTTCAGAAAAAGTGGCCACCATCGACTTGCCTCTGGGCGCCACTGGTTTTCGAACACGCCCGCCTGCGGATATTCTTACCTCCGGCTACGCAACGCCCGAGGACAAATTCGTCCTCCTCGCCAGCCTGGCTTCGTCGGTCGATCTTCAACTGGAAGCGGGACTGGCCGGAAGTTCCGAAGATTTGCAAAAGCGACTGCCAACCCCTGCTCTTTTTACGCGTATCCTCACCATGTGGGGCACCAGGGTTTGGTGTGACGCGAGCCTTGAGGTGGCCCCGTTCGGGCTCCTCCCTCTTGGGCTTCGGGGCAAACAGGCTCTTTGGCTTCGCAAAGTTCCAAACTGTGGTCCCACGGCGGACTGTCTGTACCCTTTCTGGGCCGCCATTCCGGACGAGCTACCCTTCGCGGCTTTCCAGAAGGTTCAAGTGAACGCGAGCCTCGCTCCCGAAGGGACGCTCAAAGCGAAACTTAATTACACAACTCGTGGCGACAATGAACTGCTTCTTCGCGTTGCGTTTCACAAAACGCCAAAAGAAAACTGGAAGAATGTCGCCGAGCTCCTGGCGCTTTCCGACGGTTTCCGCGGCCAAATCGCGAACGTGACAGCATCCGATCCCTATGCAACACACGATCCCTTCACTGTCGCGTACGAGATCACGCAACCAAAATTTGTGGACTGGTCAAAAAAGCCACTTCGCATCCCGGCGATTTTGCCCCTGCTTGGACTTCCCGACGCGCCAACGAAAACAGCGCCCGGCGCGGCCGCCAGCCCCATCGACCTGGGCACGCCGCTCGATGTCGAAGTAAGCGCGACGGTTCATCTTCCCGCCGGCACCACCGCCCACATCCCCACAGGCACGTCCGTCCAGCGCGACTTCGCCACCTACGTTTCGCAATACTCCGCGAAAGACGCCACGCTCACCGCTTCCCGCCATCTAAATTTTATTCTGAAGAAAATCCCCGCCGACCGCGCCGCCGATTACAACGCCTTCCTCCGCGCTGTCCAAAACGACGAATCGCAAGTCTTCACCCTCGAACGCGCTGACACAACTCCTCCGGCCCCCAAAAAGCCTTAAGTTTTTCTTAGTTTTGCCGTAAGGACAGAAAGACTACTGTGAATCCTTCTAGAGCGTGATTCTCACTACTCCGTGACCTCTGTCCAAATCTGCTTCCCGTAGTTCTCGACTTCATTCACTTGATCTGCATCACTTCTTTCTCTTTCGCGGCACTCAGATCCTCTATCTTCTTGGTTTCCGAGTGGGAGAGTTTTTCCAGTTCGTCCAGCGCCCGCTTTTTCTCGTCTTCGCTGATCTTCTTTTCTTTCTCCAGCTTCTCGATGGCTTCCTTCAGGTCCCGCCGAATATTCCGCACCGCCGTTCTGTGATTTTCGAGCACCTTATGCAGTTGCTTCACCAAGTCCTTGCGTCGCTCTTCGGTCAGCGAAGGAATCGGCACGCGCACGACTTTGCCGTCATTCGTAGGATTCAGCCCCAAATCGGCCGTACGAATCGCCTTGTCGATCAAAGCCACCGCGCTCGGATCCCACGGCGCGATCACGATCATTGTGGGGTCCGGCACGGTCATGCTGCCCAGCTGATTCACCGGCATCGGCGTGCCGTGATAATCCACGCGAACGTTGTCCAGCAGCGTGGCGTTCGCACGGCCGGTGCGAATCGTCGCCAGCTCCTTGCGAAAATCATCCACTGCTTTTTCCATCCTCGTTCTTGCGGCCGCCAGTGCCTGCGGCGTGTTCTCAAAAGTCGTCATAGCGTCCTCGGCTCAAAAAAACCAGGTAATTCGTTTAAGATCCTTCCGCTTCGAGTTTCCAGTTTCATTGGTCATCGAAAAAATGGATTTGGTGGCTTCCGTCGGAATTCAAGCCGGCGTCACCTTGGAGCCTACGCGCTCACCCATCACCACGCGCTTGATGTTTCCGTGCTGGTTCATGTTGAAGACCACGATGGGCATCCCGTTGTCCATGCACAGCGAAATCGCCGTCGCGTCCATCACCTTCAGATTTTGATTCAACACGTCGCGATAAGTAATCGCCGCAAAAAACTTCGCCCCGGAAACTTTCTCCGGATCGGCGTCGAAAATTCCGTCCACTCGAGTGGCCTTCAGTATGACGTCGGCTTTGATCTCCATGGCGCGCAGCGCCGCCGCCGTGTCGGTTGAAAAATACGGATTGCCTGTCCCCGCGGCGAAAATCACGACGCGCTGCTTCTCGAGGTGCCGCATCGCGCGCCGCCGGATGAAAGGCTCGGACACCTGATTCATCTCGATGGCGCTCAAAACCCGGGTGAACACGCCCTCTTTCTCGAGCGCATCCTGCAAGGCCAGCGCATTTATCACCGTCGCCAGCATGCCCATGTAGTCCCCGGTCGCGCGGTCAATCTCGAATCCCTTTTGCCGCGCCCCGCGGAAAATATTTCCGCCGCCGACCATAATGGCGATCTCGATGCCCAGTGCGTGCACCTCTTTCAACTCGCGCGCAATGGCCTGAATCGTTTCGCCGTGAATGCCAAATCCCTGCGGCCCCTGTAGCGATTCTCCTGAAAGTTTCAGCAGGATGCGCCGGTAAGCCAGCTGCGCGTGGCGCGGCGTTCTCTTGACGGATTTCTTTGCAGCCTTCTTCGGTCCGGCAGCCATGGCCCTCCGGTGAGCGGCCTACAAAATCTTCGGAATTGTAGCAAACTATTCCCGCCCGCGCACAACGCCGAAGCCCTAAAAACAAAAAGAGCGTCCCGCTTTCGCCGGGGCGCTCTGGAACGAAGACTCAAAGACCTGCGTCAGGCACTTACGGGTTCAGGAACCGGCGACGTTTCAGGTCCCGCTCCGCCGGGCCCGCCAATCTCGCCCACCTTGAAGCGCACGAATCGCCGGATCGAAATGTTCTCGCCAAGCTTCGCGATCGCCTGGGTAATCATCTCGCCGATCGTGACGCTCTCGTCCTTGATGTAGTGCTGCTCGTTCAGGCAGTTCTCCTCGTAAAATTTTTCCATCTTCCCCGTGGTAATTTTCTCGACCACGTTTTCCGGCTTTCCGGTAGCCAGCGCTTGCGCGCGATAAATTTCGCGCTCGGCCGCGAGCATCTCCGGCGTCACTTCCTCGCGCCGAACATACCGCGGATCGAGTGCTGCGATGTGCATGGCAATGTCGTGGCAAAGTTGCTGGAAAGCTTCCGTGCGGGCCACAAAGTCCGACTCGCAATTAATCTCCACGAGCACACCAATCTTCCCGCCCGCATGAATATAACTTCCCACGAGCCCTTCGCTCGCCTCGCGCTGCGATTTCTTAGCCGCGGCCGCCTGTCCCTTCTTCCGCAAAATCTCGATGGCCTTCTCAATGACGCCGTTTGCTTCGACAAGCGCCGCGCGGCAATCGCTGAACCCCGCCCCGGTCCGCTCGCGCAACTCCTTCACAAGGTGCGCCGGAATCTGCATAGCTGGCTGTTGTGTGCTCATCCTTTTTCTCTCTGTGGACTCCAGAATGTCAATGTTTCGGCGAATGCTTAGAAAAAAGGCCCGCTCCGAGCCGCAAGGAGCGAGCCTCGTGAATCTCGGTTGATTAAAACCGCTCGCTTATCGTGTCTCGTCATCCGGTGGGACGGTAGCTTCCGCTCCCGCAGCCGCCTCAAGCGAAGCATCGGCAGGAGTGGTCACATCCACTCCCTCAACGAAGTCGCCTTCCTGCTTCTCATACTGCTCGTACGCGCTGGTATCCACATACTCCACGCCATCCACCAAAGCCTGATCTTCCGCTGATTTCTGCTCGGCCACCTGCGATTGCTGGTAAGCGGTATGCCCTTCCAGCACAGAATCAGCAATCTTCGTAGTGAAAAGCCGAATCGCGCGCAAAGCATCGTCGTTACCCGGAATAATCCAATCCACCACGTCAGGATCGCAATTCGTATCCACGACAGAAACCACCGGCACGCCCATCCGCCGCGCTTCTTTCACGGCGATCTCTTCCGCATTCGAATCGATCACAAACATAGCGTCCGGAAGCTGCAGCATGTTCTCAATGCCTTCCAGGTTCTGGTTCAGGTGCTTCATTTCGCGGCCCAGCCGCGCTTTTTCTTTCTTGGAAAGTTCGTTGATCCGGCCATCTTCGGTCATCGCCTTCAAGAGCTTCAGCCGCTTGATCGATTTCTGGAGCGTCGCCCAATTCGTCAGCGTCCCGCCCAACCAGCGGTGGTTGACAAAGAACGCCCCGCAGCGCCTGGACTCCTCGGCGACAGCTTCCTGCGCCTGGCGCTTGGTGCCCACAAACAAGACCGATTTTCCCTGCGCGGAAAGATCGCTTACAAACCGGCTAGCCTCGCGGAACATCTTGAGGGTCTTCTGCAGATCAATAATGTGAATCCCGTTGCGCTCCCCGAAAATATATTCCTTCATCTTCGGATTCCAACGCCGCGTCTGGTGACCGAAGTGAACTCCAGCCTCCAGCAATTCTTTCATCGTAATCTCTACTGCCAAGTTTCCTCCTAGTGGAATAGCTGTTTGCGGTGGCAGCTTGCGCCGCCACAGAACAGCCTATTGCCGGCTCCTTGCCGGCCGTGATCTCAGCGGGTTCACGTCGCTAAACCCGCTGGAGCTCGCTGCAACTCTGGCGAAGCCAGGGCCGCAGAAACTACCGCTTCGTAAACTGGAAGCGTTTCCGCGCGCCCTTCTGCCCGTACTTCTTGCGTTCCTTCATACGGGAATCGCGCGTCAAAAATCCATTCTTCCGCAAAGCCGGCCGCAGCTCCGGGTTATACCGCGAGATCGCCCGCGACAATCCCATGCGCACGGCCCCAGCCTGCCCGCCAACGCCGCCGCCATGCGCGGTCACCTTGACGTCCACCTGGTCCGCCAGGCTCGTAAACTTCAGCGGCTCAATGGCGTCATGCTTCCAAGCATGATTCGGAAAATAATTCTCCACCTCGCGGCCATTGATAGTGAACTTGCCGCTACCAGCGCGCAAAAATACTCGAGCCACGGACTCCTTGCGCCGGCCAGTCCCGAGAAACCAAGTTTGTGTGCCCGCAATGGGCGTACCAGTAGAACTCAACGTTCCTCCTAAAATAACCTGATTCCGGACACCCGGAACCACTCAACTCCACGCCGGTTTTGCTCCCTGCCTAAGGCACCACTTAGAGGTGACCACTACGCGGCCACACTTTTCAAGGAACAGCAACGTGCGGAAACCAGTAGCACAGACATTCGTCTGTGCTGTTTGCCACTTCTACTGCTCACTACGCCCACAGCAGCGGCACAGATTTTGGTCTGTGCTCCCTGCTGCTTCTAAGCCCCAACCGCCTGCGGCCTCTGCCCAGCGTGCCGCGCCAAACCCGCGGCATCCCGGTAAACCCGCAATTTCTTCGCTCGCCGAGCCCGCAACTTGTTCTTAGGCAGCATTCCCAAAACCGCCTCGCGAATCATCCATTCCGGTTTCGTTTCGCGCACCCGCTTCGCCGGCACAGCCTTCAATCCGCCCGGGTATCCGCTATGCGAGTAATAAATCTTCTGCTCGACCTTGTTCCCGGTCATGCGAACCTTGTCCGCATTGATCACCACAACGTGATCCCCCGAATCCAAGTACGGCGTAAAACTCGGCTTATCCTTCCCGATCAGCATCCGCGCCACTTTCGTCGCCAGACGCCCCAAAACCTGGTCTGTGGCATCCACCACAAACCAGCTTGCGCCGACCTTCAGCGCCTCGGCTTCTTCTCCTTTGGCTACATACGTCCTCATTGCGCTCAGTCACACCTTTCCCGTTAGAGACAAACGCCAATCTTAAAGTACCTTGCTGTTCCTGTCAACGCGATTCCCACTGATTTTCCACGCCTACACATTATCGCGAGCGGCGGAACGCGTCGCGTCGCGCCAGCCGCCAGTTTCTTCTGCGCTCCTGGCGGCCCCCCCAGAACTGTCGGTTCCTTCCATTTTCCACTGTCAACTTTCCGCTGTCGTCCGTCAACTTGTTCTCTCACGCTTCGACGTGCGGCAAGAATCGCGGAGCCTTGCGGAGTTTCGTGGCCTGCTCAAAGGCATACGCCAACTTGATCAAAACCGGCTCGCTCCAAGCCCGGCCGAAAAACGAAATCCCGACCGGCAAGCCGAATACCAATCCCGCGGTCACATTCACGTTCGGATACCCGGCGGCTGCGGCAAATTCCGAACTGCCTCCTCCGAACGAGTCACCGTTCACGATGTCCGTCAGCCACGCTGGCCCGCCCGTCGGCGCAACGATGGCATCGAGCTTGTGCTTGTCCATGGTCGCATCAATTCCCTCCTGGCCTGCCAACTCATGATTCTTCTTAATGGCGTCCACATACTCCGCGGTCGTCAGCGGCCCTTTCTCTTCGGCCTTCAGAAAATTCTCCTGTCCGAAAAACGGCATCTCTTTCGCGGCGTTCTTTTCGTTGAACGCGATGATCTCCTTGAGTGTTTTGACCGGCGCGTTCGGCCCAAGCCATGCGAGGTAGGCATTCAGGTCCGCCTTCAGCTCATACATGAACCCCAGAAATTCCGTCTCCCCGAACTTGCCCGAAGTCTCAATCTCCACCGGGTCCACCAGCGTGGCTCCTTGCTTCTTCATCGCGTCGAGCGCCGCCTCCATCAACTTGTCCACGGCTCGATTAAAGCCAAACGCTTTCCGCAAAACACCGATGCGCGCTCCGCGCAATCCATCGGCCTCGAGAAATTTGGTGTAATCCGTGAATGACTTTCCAGCACTCGCCGTCGTCGCTTTGTCGTCGGGATCGACGCCCGTCAACGCTCCCAGCAAAATGGCCGCGTCCCGCACGGTGCGGCACATCGGTCCCGCGGTATCCTGCGTATGCGAAATCGGAATAATCCTGCTGCGGCTCACCAGTCCAACCGTTGGCTTGATCCCCGCAAGTGCATTCGCCGAAGACGGGCACACGATCGAGCCGTCCGTCTCCGTTCCGATTCCCACCGCCGCCAAATTCGACGAAATGCCCGCGCCCGTTCCCGAACTCGATCCGCACGGATTCCTGTCCAGCGCATAAGGGTTTTTTGTCTGCCCGCCGCGCCCGCTCCAACCGCTGATCGAGTGGTTCGAGCGAATATTCGCCCATTCGCTCAAATTTGTTTTTCCCAAAATTACAGCGCCCGCCTCACGCAACTTCTGCACAATGAAAGCGTCAGCAGGCGGCTTCGATCCGACGAGAGCCAGCGATCCCGCGGTCGTCATCATGCGATCGGCAGTCGCGATGTTGTCCTTGATCAAAACAGGAATCCCGTGCAGCTGCCCGCGCGGCCCTTTTTCTTTTCGTTCCTTGTCCAAAGCTTCCGCAATCTCCAGCGCGTCCGGATTCGTTTCGATGACGCTGTTGACGCGCGGTCCGCTCTTGTCAATCGCCGCGATGCGCGTGAGATATTTCTCCGCAATCGCACGCGCGCTGTACTTCCCGGACGTCATTCCGTCTTGCAGTTCGCCAATGGTAATCTCCCCTAGCTCAAACGAGGGAACATCGGCAGCCGCCACGGCAGTCGCGGCGGCGCTCTTTGGCGACGCTCCAAAAACGGGCTGCAATACCGGACCAGCCGCGGCCGCCACTCCTCCCAGCAATCCCGCCTGCAAAAATCTCCGTCGACCTCTAGCCCCCGCCGCCCGCTTCCCGGCTATGCCGTCCGCCACATTTGCCGGACCGGGTCTCTGTGCCTCGCGCTTCTCTCGCGTTTCTTTGATCATCGCCAATTCCCCTCAGCCTCTTGATCTGCTACAAAGAGCAGAGATAGTACGCCAAACACGCCGTTTCGTCCGCTCAAAATCTTGCTTCTCTGTGGGGGGGGTTGCGTCCAGGCAACCGCGAGAGAAAGTATTTTCCTATGCCGCCTCTTTCCAGTTACCCTTCTTCTCGGCGGAGTCCCCCGTAGGCGGTTTGCCATGCTGCTGACAGACCTAAACGGCCCCTTGTCCCTCCAGCCGCGAAGCCCAGGCTTGGGGAGAGTCTCGCGTCGCGCTCGTTTCGTCGCACCCGCCTTTCTTTTTTTGTGCTCCGCAACTCTCGGCGCAACCATTTCGCGCGCCCAAGACCAACAAGATCAAAGCGTCGCCGAAGCCGCCCGTCAAGAACGCGCCCGCAAACAGGAATTACAGAAACGCGCCAAGCACGTTTACACGGAAGAAGATCTCAAGCATCTGAACATCCTCACTCCGGAAGACCGCGCGCAAATCGAAGCCAAGCGAAACGAATGCTCGCAAAAAAATAGTTGCTCGCCCGTGTCCACGCAAAATCCGCCGGCAAGCCTGGATGCAAATTCCGAAACTCCGCAAGCGACGCTCGGCGATGTCGCTCGCCAAGTCCGCAAGCAAAAAGAATGGCAAGCGCGGAAACCGAAACAGTCGGAGGCGTTCCATCTCCCGTTCTCGACTCCCGCCCTGGCTTCTCCAATTTTGCCGGGGCGTCCCGCAATTCGTCCTCCGGCTCAACCGGATCCGCATCCCAAAACTCCATCGAATGTTTTCCGCCGCGATCCGTTCTCCGCCGTACCCATTCGCCCCCAAGTTCGCCGTCCTGAAATTCAACCGAGCGTTCGTGAAGGAATCCGCCCTGAGGTCCCGGAAGATATCCACCCATCCCGTCGCGAAAATATTCGCCGAGCGGTTCATCCCAAACCAAGCGGCGAGGTTCATCCCAAAGTTCGTGAAGAGATCCTTCCAATGGTGCGTCCGAATGGGCCTCCGGACTTTAGTACAGATGTTCGCGCGACACTTCCTGCGCATGGCAGGCTGATCGCCCCTGCGCTCCCCAAAATCTCCTCCCGCCCCGTGACGCCGAGTATTCTCATCCAACCGGAGCACCCGCCTGTTCCGTCCACGCTTAAGCAGTCAAATATTTTTGCCGAACCGGCCGCGCCGGCTTCGACGGTTCGCCCGTTGAAAGCGCAGCCCGCTGTTCGTCCCGCCACGACCGCGACACAGAAAACCGTGAGCGTAGAAAGCGGCGATTCTCTCTGGAAGCTGGCCGAAGAAAACCTCGGCCACGGCAAGCGTTGGCCTGAACTGCTGGCCGCCAATCCAAGCATTGTCAACCCCAACCAAATCGGCGCCGGCGCGCAACTCCATCTTCCCTCTGCCGTCGCCGCGACCTCAAACTCAGCCCGCCATGACGGGAACAGCGCCGCGTCAACAATCCGGGTCCAGAAGGGCGACACGCTGTGGGCGCTGGCAAGGATCAGCTTGGGGCGGTCTTCCGCCTGGCCTTGCCTGGCCGCCGCCAATCCGTCCATCAGCGATCCCAACCGCATTTACGAAAACCAAGAACTGATCGTACCGCCTGCCTGCAGGCCTTAGAGGTAACCACGGAATCTGCCAAGGAGATCTCATCCCGGCCCGCGCATTCTTCAAAATTTTGTAAATTGTTATAAAGCGGTTACCAGGTTCAATAGTAGCCTTCCGAATTTCATATCCGTACTCCTACTGGCCCCCTTGCTGCAAAACCCGACCTCGCTTTAACTCATTGAAAAAAAACATTTTATTGGATGCGTAGATAGACCGCTCTCTGGCCACGTGATTGCGACAGGCCGAGGCGGCGTCCCAGCAACTTAGCCTGAAAAATGAGATTTCATCCCAGGGAGTCCTCGAAGCCGGGGTCTCCGGTGAATCGCTTTTCAGGGTCAAGAGAGAGATGGACCTCGAACCAAAGTCGAGAGCACGGTTACAAAAACGCTGAGGGGGACTAGAAAAATGCAAGTGGCACTTGGGGGCTTGTTTTCCGTTCGAAGCGTTTGCGCGAGGCTGGCGCTGCTCTTGCTTTCCTTCGGGGTGTGCGACCTGGCGCGCGCTCAGTCTACCGCATCGCTAAACGGCACCGTCACCGATCCTGCCGGAGCGACGATTCCCCAGGCCAAGGTAAGCGCGACCAACCAGTCCACCGGGGTGGTATCGGGTACTCAGACCGACGGAGCGGGCGCCTATCTTTTCCCGGCCCTGCCGATTGGCACCTATCGCCTTGAGGTTATCGCTTCCGGTTTCCAGACGGCTGTCATTTCCAGCCTCAAACTCGATGTAGCGACCTCCGTCACTCAAAATATCGAGGTAAGAGTTGGCAACGCGACCGAAAGAATTGAAATTGTTGCCGACGCAGCGATTATCGAAACCACTACGAACAGCATGGGCCAGGTGATCAACGACAAGACCGTGCAGGAAATCCCTTTGAATGGCCGGCACTTTACGGATCTCAGCCTGCTAACACCGGGCACAATGACGCCTCCGGCAAACGGTTTTTTGTCGGCCCCTTTACGCGGACAAGGCTCGTTCGGAATCAACACCGCGGGCCAGCGCGAGGACACCACCAACTGGCTGGTCAACGGCATCAACCTCAACGACAACGTTCAGAACCAGATCACGTTTCAGCCCCCGATCGACACCCTCGCAGAATCCAAAATCGACAACTCCGCCTTCCCCGCGGAGTATGGGCGGAATGCTGGCGCGATCGTAAACCTTGCCACTCGCTCCGGAACCAACCAGTACCACGGAGAAGCGTTTGACTTCTTCCGGAACAACGCTTTGGACGCGCGGAACTTTTTCAACTCATCTGTAAGTGCGACCGGCGCGCCCCTCCCGCAAGCGCCTTTCAAGCGCAACGAATTCGGCGCTTCTTTTGGTGGGCCTATCAAGAAGAATAAGGCTTTTTTCTTCGTTGCCTACGAAGCCCTCCGCCAGCACCAAAGCCTGACCGTCTCGACCACCGTTCCCAGCCAAAACGACCGCGCGGCGGTTACCTCCCCGGCGGTCAAGAGTTTGTTGGCGCTAGTGCCCGCAGCCAACCAGATCGGATCTGGCGCGGCTGGAAACGCCGCTACTTTCAATCTGTTCACCGGCGGCGCACTCGCCAATGTATCGCTCAACCAGGGATCCGCTGACCTCGATTTTGAACTGACCCAAAATGATCGCATTCATGGATACTACGTCGTTCAAAAAGACCTTCGCCAAGAGCCCACGGCAGGGGGCGCGATCGGAGCAGACATTCCCGGATTCGGTGACACCCGCTCCGGTTTCCGGCAACTGATGACTTTCAGCGAGGATCATACTTTTAGCCCCTCCCTGGCGAATACCGTCCGCCTCGGATTTAACCGCATCCACTTGACGTTCACACCCAACGGACTTCTCGACCCGGCAGCCTTCAACATCACTTTGCCTCCGGGATCTCCGGTCGGCTCAGGACTTCCGTTCTTCAACGTTGCCGGCACTTTAGGCTTTGGCGGACCGACCGGTGAACCACAAGGCCGCGGCGACACCACCGTTGTTTTGAATGACACGCTGAGCTGGCTCAAGGGCCGGCATTCGTTGGCTTTCGGCGGGGAAGTCCGCCGCGCTTACAACAACAACATCGCCGAAAATGTAGGAAGCTTTAATTTCACTTCCTTTGCTAACTTCCTCGCCGACCAGTCCAATGCCTTTACGGATCAGCTCGGTTCGGGAAATGACAAGATTCTGCAGCCCTCGTACGAAGCATTTGCGCGGGACAGCTTCAAATGGAAATCGAACTTCACCATTAATATCGGTCTCCGTTATGCTTGGAACTCATCTCCGTCAGAAGCCGCGAATCACTTTACGAATTTCGATGCCTCGACGGGCACGCTTATTTCGTCTCCGCAGCCCTACCACACGAACAACAAGAACTTCCAGCCACGCATCGGATTCGCATGGGATCCCTTCAAGGACGGCAAAACCTCGGTCCGCGCCGCGTATGCGATCATGACGCAGGATCCCACGACCAATACTGTTTCCGGGCTCAGTTCCAATCCCCCGTTCGCGTTGCCCCTTTCGGTCAACTCCGCGACAAGCAGCATTACGCTGGAAAACCCTTCTGCGGCCATCACCGGTGTCAGCCTGGGCCCTAGCGCGATTAACCCCTCTTATGACGACATGTACGCCCAGGACTGGAATCTCACTGTCCAGCGACAGCTCAGTTCTTCTCTCGGCCTCGAAGTGGCGTATGTGGGGATGAAGGCGACTCACCTCCAGCTAACGCAGAATATCAATCAACCGTTCGTCACTGGGGATATCTACGGTTCAACAAAGCCTTTTCCGTCGCTGCCCTTGACTAGCTCGGTACTGCCGGCGCAGTGCGCTCCTCCCAACCACGTTTGCCCTTTTGGAAACATCAATCAAGTGAACGCCGGAGGAAACTCCAACTACAACGCACTCTGGGCTACGGTGAACAAACACTTCTCTGGCGGCTTCGAGCTTCTCGCTTCCTACACCTACTCGAAATCGCTGGACTACAACTCACTTTCTACCGGAGAGACCTACGTCATTCAAAACGCCTATAATCCGCGAGGCGACTATGGCCCCTCGGAGTTTGACGCGCGTCACCGTTTCGTTCTTAGCGGCTTTTACGAACTTCCCTTCAAGTCTAGCCGTTTGGTAGCGGGCTGGCAGCTTGGCATCGTCACCCAAGCACAAACCGGGAATCCGCTCAATCCCACACTGGCCATCGGCCCGGGACCGGGAATTTCTCTTACCGTGAGGCCCGATGTGACCGGCGCGATCCAGACAACGGGAGACCCTTCGCAGTGGTTCGCCAACAAGACCGTGTTCGTCGCTCCCTGCGTTGCGGCCGTGCTTCCCGCAACGCTGCCGACCTGCCATCCGGGTGACTTGGGCCGCGACTCCATCACTGGACCCAATTTCCTGAACACCGATTTCTCGGTCACCAAGAACACCAAGATCACCGAGAGATTCACTCTGCAGTTCCGCAGCGAGATGTTCGATGTGTTCAACCATCCCAATTTTGGGGATCCGGTTCTGACGACTACCAGCTCATCCTTCGGAAAGATTCTGTCTACGCGATTCCCAACGGGTGACTTCGGCTCTTCACGGCAAATCCAGTTTGCTCTGAAGTTGCTCTTCTAAGGGTCTGGCGACCCTTCCTCCGGCGAAGGCGGGCTTGGGCCCGCCTGCGCTGCTTTGTATCGTGTTCTTCCTTCCGATCGATCCACTTTTCCTGACCTCGAATTGTTCGGGAGAACAACTTCTAGTGCACAAATCCTTCTCTCGGCGGCTGCCCTCCTGGTTTTCGGATACAATGGAAAACAGTCTTAAGACTGGACTCCGAGGATAGAGTGATTCACCGCAACGTCTTTCATAACGAAAGCTTGCTGCCAATCGAAAAGGTGCGGCTTTCGCCCGGCCAGGCTGGCCTGATCTGCGGATGGGGGCTCTTCACCACGCTGCGCATCTTCCACGGTGAAGCTTTCGCTTACGAGCGCCATTGGCGGCGGCTGGAAAAAGACGCCGGCATGATCCACCTTCCCATGCCGTACACTTCGGCCAAAGTCCGCCTCAATCTCCATGAAGTCATCCGCGGCAATCAAGTCACGGAAGGCTGCGCGCGCATTTATCTGGTCTACAACCAGGTCGGCTTTTGGCAGAGCGACGAAAAACATCCCGAGGTGGATCTCATTATTTATACCGCGCCGCTGCCGCAATATCACGAGCCGGTGCGACTTGCTGTCCGCGAACAGGGCCGCCACGCGGCTTCGCCTCTGGCCGGCGTCAAAACCACTTCGTGGCTGCAAAATGTTTGGTCCGTCGCTGAGGCCCAAAAAGAAGGTTTCGACGAAGTCGTACTTCTGAACGAGCGCGGCGAAGTTGCCGAGTGCACCGCCGCCAATATCTTCGCCGTGAAAAGCGGCAAGGTTTTCACACCGCCTCTGAATTCCGGCTGCCTCGAAGGCGTCACGCGCGGCATCCTCTTCGAAATCGCTCCTGAAGCGGGCGTTGCGGTCATCGAGCAAGCCCTTCACCCCGAAGATCTTTATTCCGCAGACGAAATTTTTATCTCTTCGACGAACCGCAATCTTATCGGCGTCGGCGAAATCAACGGCCACAAGATTGCCGCCGCTCCCGGCCCCGTCACGCACCAGCTTAACGATCTCTTCGACGCCTATGTCGCGGACTACGTCACCCGCCGTCTCGCCGCTGCCTCCCACTGATCCGGCGCTACTCTAAACTTCTAAACTAGGCGTCCGGCGCGTTCCCGCGAACCGTTAGTGGAGCCGTTTCCGACCGAACAACCGGCCATCGAAGGTCCAAGGCATATGCAGTGCGAACTTCTAAAGGGCTTGCACATTCACTTTCACATTCACTTCACAACGCTTGCGAGCGAATTTGGGCGCGCCTATCGCGAAAGGGGTAGATTGCTCGCGAAAAGGGTTAGACGGCGATGGAACCAGCAACTGGTGGAAAACTGGCGTAGCTGGATTATTTAACCTTGGCATTTTTCGTTCGAGGGTGTTTAGCGCAATCATGAGCGGCAAATTCTTTATCGCGCCGCCGCTCGTACTTCTCCATCATTTCCGCGAGCGAGTCGCCGCCGGGTGGCCCCGACGGAGTGAACACCCATGCGCATTCAGAGCAGCCACTGCCCTGAAAACCCGGCCCTTCAATCCATATCAGCGTGCGGCGCGTAGCCATCATTGGAAGCCTCTTGCGGTGTGCGCAGTTGATGCTCTAGGCCTTCCTGGTCCTTGGCGACCGGCTGGCCTTGGATTTGTGTTGAACCGACCAGCGGAAAAAACGATAGTCACATTGTTCGCATCGATACGGCCGAATCCGCAGGAAGACCAGTAGGAGCTCAACAGTTCCTCTGGTTCTAGATTCGTGGGTCAGATCACTCTGGCAGTCGGGGCAGGAAATCGACACCTTATCCTTCTTCCGGGAGGGCAGGAACGGCATGTCCGCCGGTATCCTCGATCTTTGGATCGAGCTCCTGCCTAAGTCTCCTATCGGCGACATACTTACGGTCAGGAGTGTCCTGGTCCAGCCGGTAAAACCTCCAAAAGCGCATCGGGTAAATCCTTTAAAGCCCGTGGGTGGCACCGACCGCAAGTCTAAGACGATTGTTGATGCCGCTCGATAAGCACGAAGGCTTGGTCAAGAGACCGTGGGGTATTGCCATGCCCGAGAGCACCGCCTAGTTCTTGGGTGGCGGAGGGTCGAAATGCTGAAACTCTCATGGCCCGAATGACCGGGCCACGCGGAAACCGGAAACGGCGCGCCTGCTACCGCGACCTCTTCTTTTGACAATCGAGAGAAGCGTCGTATACTCCTCTAGATTCCCCAGAGATAGAGACGCCAAGGATCGCGAATGACCGACACGTCCGCCACTCTCGTGCAAGGCACCCTGGACATGCTCATCCTCAAAACTCTCGTTCTCGAACCTCTTCACGGTTGGGGGATCTCGCAAAGAATTCAACAATTAAGCCGCGGCGTTTTCGAAGTGAATCCCGGCTCGTTGTTCCCTGCCTTCCGCCGCCTTGAGCGCGCGGGCCTGCTCGAATGCGAGTGGAGGACCTCGGAAAATAATCGTCGCGCAAAATACTACTCACTGACAAAAGCCGGCCGTCAAAAGCTGCGAAGCGAGACCCAAGAGTGGGAGCGGCAGGTCGCCGCCATCGCAAGAATTCTCGAGACCGCTTCGTAGTTCGTAGGAGGACGCCATGGGACTCTGGACAAATCTCTCCGCTGGCCTCCGCGGTCTGGTCCGCAAACATCAAGCCGAGCAGGAACTCGACGACGAGTTGCGCGATTTTCTGGAAAAATCCGCCGCCGAAAAGATGCGCGCGGGGATGGCCCGCGAAAAAGCCCGCCGCGCGGCGCGCCTGGAAATGGGCGGAGTGGAAGCGGTGAAAGAAAACGTCCGGTCTGCCAGCTGGGAGACGCACCTCGAATCTCTTTGGAGCGACCTGCGCTTTGGCGCCCGCCTCCTGCGCTTCAATCCCGTCTTCGCCGGCGCCGCGATTCTCTCCCTGGCGCTCGGGATCGGCGCAAACACCGCCATCTTTCAACTCCTCGACGCAGTGCGCCTGCGCACCCTGCCGGTTAAGAATCCACAAGAGATCGCCAGAGTCGCGATCGATAAACGTACTGGCGCGAGCGGAGACTTCACGAGCCGCTACTCCGATCTCACCTACTCCATGTGGTTAGAAATTCACGCGCAGCAGCGGGCTTTTTCGAATCTTTTTGCATGGAGTCCTGCTCAGTTCAACATCGCGCCCAGCGGCGAAGTTCACAGTGTTCAAGGCCTGTGGGTCAGCGGCGAATTTTTTCAAACGCTCGGCCTCGAACCCGCTCTCGGCCGCTTTTTGAATTCCGCGGACGACACCCCAGGTTGCGCACCGGGTGGAGCGGTCATCAGCTATTCCTTTTGGCAGCACGAATTTGGCGGCGACCGCTCGGTCATTGGCCGCGCGCTTACCCTCAACCGGCTTCCGTTTGAGATCATCGGCGTTGCTCCCGCCGATTTTTATGGCGTCGAAGTTGGGCGGTACTTCGACGTCGCTGTTCCGCTCTGCACGGAGCCCGCGATTATGGGCGAGGACAGCCAGATGAAAATCCGCTCCGGATGGTGGCTCGCTTCCATGGGGCGACTGAAACCCGGCTGGACCATTCAACGCGCGACGGCGCAATTGCAGGCTATCTCCCCCGCGCTGTTTGAGGCGACCCTGCCCGCCGATTACAACCCCGAGAGCACCAGACACTTCCTCGCCAACAGCTTGGGCGCCTTT
>Ga0210403_10001686_pt1 | contig 20733 bp, 13 predicted proteins | sample IncBWC19MmetaG_FD_150863 | JGI IMG/M metagenome (GOLD analysis project Ga0210403, IMG submission 150863) | Forest soil microbial communities from Barre Woods Harvard Forest LTER site, Petersham, Massachusetts, United States - Inc-BW-C-19-M | ecosystem: Environmental > Terrestrial > Soil >... | reverse complement strand
GCGTCGCAACCCGCTTCGAAAAGACAGCCCGAAATTACCGCGCCGTTGTAACTCTCGCAGCAATCATCCTGTGGATGCGCTAGTGTCCACACTACCTAGCGGGAGACGATCTCCCCTTGCCCGCCAATGGCAAATCCAAGATCGCGCGCGGCGAACCAATAACGCACGGCCAGCGCACCGACGAGACCGACCACCACGCCACCCACGACATCGCTCGGATGATGCGCGAGGATCACGAGGCGGCTTGCCGCGATCGCCAGCGCATAGATGAAAACCAGAATGCGCGCCTTCGGCCAGATCGCGGCGACGCCAAAGGCGAGCGCAAACGCCGTGACCGAATGCGCCGACGGAAAGCTGAAATAAGGCTCCGCGCCGTGGAAGGGCTGGAAATTGAACGGATCGGCCTTGCCGCCGACAAAGGGCCGGCCGCGGCCGACCACGTTCTTGATGATCTCGGCAAACGCGACCGGCAGCGCCACCGCGAAGAACAGGTATTCGACATGGCCCGCGAAGCGGAGCAGGCGGCCGCGCGCGGCGCCGTGCAGAAGTGGAAACGCGAGCGTCATCACAATCAACGCCGCCGCCAGCGCGGTCAGGACATAGCTGTCCTTGCCGAAATCGGTAATGGCGCGCGCCGGCCAGGCGCTGGGCGCCCCGCGCGGCGGCATCAGGCTGATCTCGGTCGCGTCAAAGCCGAACATCAGGGCCACAATCAGGGGCGCGCCGATCCCGATCAGCCACAAAGACTGCGCCCGCAAGCGACGGACCGCTTCCGCGCGATGCGGGGCGGTCGGCGGACGCACCAGCTGCGACGCCGAGCGGCCGATCAGGGCAACCAATTGCCTAGGGTAGTTCTGGGTTTCGCCGATGGCAGGCGGCGCGCTCATCACTCCGTGCCTTCGGAACGGAAGACCGAAATCGAGACCGCTCTGCCCCGCGAGATGTTGTAGCCCTCGATCCGGGTGGCGACGTTGTAGCGCAAGCCGATCGCCTCGGCCCGCTGCACGAAGGTGCGCTCGGAACGCTGCTCGACCAGGGCGAAGCGGCAGCTGCCCCCATTCAGGAAGTCCGCCGCGCCCGAGCCGTCCGTCAGCATGGTCGAGGTGTCGGTCATGAACACGAGGCTTGGCTCGTCGAAACCGGCCGAGGCCAGTCTCGGTTTGGCACAGACGGCGTAGCGCAGCGCACGCGCAATCTCGGCGCTCGGAAACAATGTGTTGAGTGACGGCAGCACCACGCCATAGACCGCAAAGGCCAGGAACATGGCGGCGACCACCGCGTTCAGCAGCGAGCGCTCGGCGCGGCTGTCTTCATAGAGCCACCACGCAAACAATCCGAGGATCATGGAGGCCGCGAGCAGTGGCCAGGCCAGGAACGCCGGCTGCCGCGTCAGCATGATGGCGCCGACCACGGCGAGGATCGCGGCCAGCGCGGGAACGGCGAACCACCAGGCCGCGCCCTTCGTCAACCATGAGCGCGACAGCACCCGCCGCTCCAATGCGCCCACGGTCAGGATCGCAATCGCTGGATAGAGCGGCAGCACGTAATGCGGCAGCTTGGTCAGCACCAGCTCGAACACGATCCAGGATGGCACCAGCCAGGCCAGGAGATATTGCGCACCGGGCTCGCGCCGTGCCCGCCAGATCGCAGGCACCGCCATGCCGGCGAGCGGCGCCCCGGGCCAGAAGGTGATCCAGAACAGCAGGAGATAGAGCCCGGGCGGCGCACCATGCGACTCCTGGGCGGCGAGCTTGCTCAGCATGTCGCCGCCGACGGAGTCGGTGAAGAAGGCGCCGCCGGCGCGCCAGTAGATCGCGATGAACCACGGCAGCACCAGTATCAGCGTCCACATCAGCCCCCACACCGGGCGCAGCCGCCACAGCCAGGAGGCGTTGCGGTCGAGGACGGCGAGCGTGACAATGGTGAGCCCGGCGAACATCAGGATCAGCGGTCCCTTGATCAGGATCCCGCCCGCGAGCGCGGTCCAGAAGATGATGGGCCAGCTCCAGGGCGGATGCTCGGGGTCCTCGCCGCGCTGCCAGGAGAGATAGACGCGCGCAAGCGCTCCCATTGCGGCGACCACGGTGAGCAGCAGCATCGCATCGGTCTTGGCGAGCCGCGCCTCGGCGCTGAGGAGCACACAGGAGCACATCATGAGCGCCGCGAACACCGCGCCGCGCCGCGTCACGAAGGCGAGCGCCGCCCAGTAGGTCAGGAGCACTGCGCCGACCGCGCCGATCAGCGAGGGAATACGGTAGACCCAGACGCGCACTTCGGCCTTCGGCAGGCCGAGCGCCTTCAGGCTCTCGACCGCCGCCGCCTGCATCCAGTAGATGCCGACCGGCTTTTTGTAGCGGACTTCGTCCTGGAAGCGGATGTCGACGAAATCGCCAGTCTCGACCATCTGCTTGGTCGCCTGCGCAAAGCGCGCCTCGTCGCGATCGACCGGCGGGATGGTGAAAAAGCCCGGCAGGAAAAACAGTGCGCCGCACACCAGGAGGAACGCAGCGCAGCGCGCGTGGCTCGCGGTGACAAAATCGATCATCCGGACCAGCCGATTGCCCGGATTGACCGGGTTTTTCGGCTCGCGGGGGCTGCCAAATCGGGGAGAAGCATAGGTTTCGGCCATGGTTCCGCATACGCCGAAACCACCGTCCGGACAACCGCTTAGGCCATCCCTATTGTATTCTCACAACAACTGTGTCCGCCGCGCCCGTGGCGTCGATGACGGTCAGCCGGGCAAAGCCCGGACCGGGCGGATCGATCAGGCGCTGCCTGCGGCCGTCGATCTCCCCGACCGAGCGGCCGTTCACGAGTACCGTCATCGGCAGCGCTCCGCCGGCCACCCTGACCGGCACGGGGGTCAAGTCTGCGCCATCCGAGCGATCGACATCGATCCGCGAGCCATTGAGCGGGAACTGGATATGCAGCGCCTGCTCGCCGCCGCTACGCACCAGCTCGCCCATGGCACGGAACCGCTTGAGAGGTAACGGCAGTTTGGCGTTGGAGGCGATCAGCGCGCCCTTCGGCGCCTTCGGCAGCGGCGCGGGCAGCTTGCCGGTACGCGCGAAGGCGTCGAACAGGATCGGCGCCGCGGCCGCGCGGCCGATCAAGCCGGGAACCGGCGTTCCATCGGGGCGGCCGACCCAGACGCCGATGGTCATGTGGCCGTCGAAGCCGACCGACCAGGCATCGCGATAGCCGTAGCTGGTTCCGGTCTTGAACGCGATGCGGCCGCCGACGCCGTTCTCGAGCGGCGGCGTGCCCATCAGCACATTGGCGACCTGCCAGGCCGCGACCGGGTCCATCAGCCGCATCGGCTCGCGGTCATCGGGCTTGCCGTCCATGATCTCGCGCAGCGATTTGGTGGTGCCGAGCCGCGGGAAGCCGGCATAGACCGTCACCAGATCCTGTAGCGTAACGCCGACGCCGCCAAGCCCCATCGCGAGACCCGGCGCCTCGTCCTTTGGCAGCACCAGATTGGCGCCGGCTTGCCGCAGCCGTGACGACAGCCGGCTCGAGCCGACACGGTCGAGCAGCGCGATCGCCGGCACGTTCAGCGAGAGCTGCAGCGCGCGCTTGATCGGCACCGTGCCCTGATAGGTCATGTCGAAATTTTCCGGCGCGTAGGAGCCGAAGCGGATCGGCCGATCCTCGATCAGGCTTTCCGGATGCACAAAACCGTCCTCAAACGCCAGACCATAGATGAACGGCTTCAGCGTCGAGCCGGGCGAGCGCACCGCGCGGGTCATGTCGACCTGCCCTGCCCGGCTGGCGTCGAAATAGCCCGCCGAGCCCACACGCGCCAGCACATCGCCCGTCGCATTGTCGATCGCGATGATGCCGACCGAAATGTTCTGGCCCAACGCAATCGCGCGGTCGCGCGCCAGCGGCTCCAGCACCTTCTGCAGATTGGCATCCAGCGTCAGCTTGATCACCGGCGCGTCCCTCACCGTGGCGATGGCCTGATCGGAAGAATGCGGCGCCAGGATCGGCATTGGCTTGCGCATTTTCGGTACCGGCGTTGTCCTGGCCTGCGCTGCATCTTCCGCCGTGACGCGATGCTCCGAGATCATGCGATCGAGCACACGGTCGCGCGTCTCGCGCGCCCGCTCCGGATAGCGGTCAAGCCGCCGCGTCTCCGGCGACTGCGGCAGTGCTACCAGCAACGCCGCTTCGGCGAGCGACAGCCGCTTCGGCTCCTTGCCGAAATAGGCGATGGATGCCGCACGAATGCCCTCGAGATTGCCGCCGAACGGCGCCAGCGCCAGATAGAGGTTGAGGACCTCGTCCTTGTTCAGTTGCCGCTCGATCTCGACCGCGCGCACGATCTGGCGCAGTTTTGCTGAGAGCGAACGATGATGCTCGGGCTCCTCCATCAGCCGCGCCAACTGCATGGTGATGGTCGAGCCGCCCGAGACGATGTGGCCGCGCGTGATGAGCTGGAACGCGGCGCGCCCCAGCGCCAGCGGGTCGACACCGGCATGCTTGCGGAAGCGCTGGTCTTCATAGGCGAGCAGCAGGTTCAGGTAGGTCGGATCGACGTCCTTCTTCGCGTCGACCGGCAGCCGCCAGCGGCCGTCGGCCATCGCATAGGCGCGCAGCAGTTTGCCGTTGCGGTCGATCACGGTGGTGGAGACTTGACGGGCTTGCGCCAGCGGCAACGGTCCAAGCGAGACGACCCAGGCGGCGAAGGCGCCGGTCGTGATCAAGGAAGCAATGACCGCAACCATCGCCGCCTTTTTCAGCCGCGACCGGCGCGGCAAAGCCGCCGCCGGTGCTATCGCCAACTCATCGCTCATTTCGCCGCGCGCACCTCGACCGATCCAGTGCCGCTGCGGCCATAGCGCGAGGGATTGTACATGTCCTCGACATAGGCCTGCGGCAGCACAAATTTGCCCGGCGTCACCGCGCGTACGACATAGGCGACCGTGAATACCGCCTTGCTGTCGGTGGCGCGGTCCAGCGCCGCTGTGAAGCGGTCATCGCGGAACTCGGTATTAACGGGGTCTTGCCCGTCCTGGATCCAGTCCAGCGTGCCGCTGTCGCCCGACGACACCAGATGCGGGTTGTCGATCTCGAGCCCAACCGGAAGATAATCCGACACCATGATGTGACCGTATTCCGGCTTGGGCTCGGTGATCTTCAACACCACCGCGAAGCGATCGTTCTGCTTCGCCGTCGAAATATCGACCGGCTTGCCATCGAGCGTGAAATAGCTGCGCTCGATCTTGAAGCCGTTCGAGGCGGCCGGTTCCGGCGTGACTGGCGAACCCGACACCGAAACCACCGCCTGCACCGGCGCATCGCCGGTATTGGTAATCTTGAGCGGCTGGCCCGTCAGCTCGGCGGCCTTGTAGTTGCGGTAGAGCGCGGCCTTGATCGGCGTGCCGTTGAGGTCGAGCGCCATGGTTTCCTTGGCGAGCGCGCGCGCCGCCAGCACCATCCAGGCATTCTCCTGGGTGGAGGTGTAGGGCGTCAGCCCGCGCGCGGCTTCGACCCGCATCACGGCTTGCGAGATCGTCGCGCGCGGCGCATTGCCTTCGGCCCCGAGCGACACCAGTGCGGCGGCATCGCGCAGCGCCGAGCCGTAGTCGACGCGGCCGAACACCAGCACCGGCTTCGGGTTGAGGTCCTCCAGTGCCGAGGCATAGACGCGTTCGGCGCGGTTGCGGTCGCCGACCAGCGCCAGCGCCGCTGCGAGCTGCGATTTGGCGATCGGCGTGGCCAGATCCTTCAGCTTGGTGTCGGCAAGGTAGCGGAGATCGCCGATCGGAGCCGTGCCATTGCGCGCCAGCACATAAAGGCCATAGGCGAGGTTGCGGCCGCCGTCCTTTTCCGGCTCGTTGGCGTTGACGACCGAATTTCTGACGCGGTCGAGCGCGCTCTTGAACAGCACGTCCGGCACAGCAAAACCCTTCTCGCGGGCGCGGGTCAGGAAGTCCGTGACATAGGCATCGAGCCAGGCGTCGTCGCCGCCGGCCGACCACAGGCCGAACGAGCCGTTGGAGCCCTGTCGTGCCAGAAGCCGCTCGATCGCATCCTTGATGCGCTGGTCGAGATTCTCGTCCTGCGCCAGCTTGGCGCCGGCCGCGAGCTCGTTGACATAGAGCAGCGGCATGGCGCGGCTGGTGATCTGCTCCGAGCAGCCATGCGGATAGCGGTCGAGCGCCTGCAGGATGGTGGCGGCGTCGAGCGCGGTGGACAGGCCGACCGAAAGCGACACGCTGCCGGTGCCTTCCATGAGATCGCTGAACATATCAGCGGTCAACGTCAGGCTCTCGCCTTTCGCCAGCGTCCGGATCGAGCGCCGCGCCAGCACCTGTGTCGCCGGTTTGACGTCCAGCGCATAGTGCCGCGCCAGCGACAACCCGTTCGGGCCCTTGATCGAAACATCGAGCTCCGCCTTGCCGGCGCCGCCGGCGTCGAGGTCCAAGGTGAGCGAGCTGCGCTGTTTTGCGTTGAGCTTCAGCGTGGTCGCGGGATTCCCGGCTACCTTCACCGTGCCGGTCGCCGCGACATTGACGACATAGTCGCCGGGCGCGCCGTCGACATTATCGAGGTCCATGCTCATCGTGCCGTGGTCACCGGTGAGCAGGAAGCGCGGCAGGGTCGCCGTCAACACCACGGGATCGCGCACGATCACGTCGGTGGTGGCGCGACCGAGCTTGGTGGCGCTCCATGCCACCGCCATGACGCGCGCCGTACCGGCGAAATCAGGAATGTCAAAACTGATCTCGGCGGTGCCGTCGGCGCCGACAGTGACAATGCCGGAATAGAGCGCGAGCGGTTTCTGCGTCGGCGGCGAGCCCTGCAGCTCGGCGCCGGCGTCGCCGCCGGTCTTGATCTGGCCGCGCGTGCCCTGCATGCCGTCGATCAGCTGGCCATAGAGATCGCGGATCTCGGCCGTGAGCCGCTTCTGGCCGAGATAGTAATCATCCGGCGCCGGTGGCTTGTAATTGGTGAGATTGAGGATGCCGACATCGACGGCAGCGATCACGACCTTGGCGTCTTCGCCGGGATTGAGCCCGCCGAGTTTCACCGGAATCTTCAGGGATGTGTTCGGCCGCACCAGCGCGGGCGGCGACAGGTTCACCTGCAGCGTCCGCGTCTGCTTGTCGATGCCGAACCATTTCAGGCCGATCGCGCGGCCCGGCATGCGCTGCGCGGCCGCGTCCAACGGACGGCGCAGGGTCGCCATCACATACGCGCCGGTGCCCCAGTCGTTGCCGACAGGGATTTTGACCTGCGAAGTGCCTTCCTTGACGTCGACGCTCTGCGTCGTCAGCAGGCGGTCGCCGAGCACGTTGACGGTGAGCTTGCCGGCCGTGCGCGCATTGACCGACACCACCATGGTGTCGCCGGAGGCATATTGCGGCTTGTCGATCGAGGTCTCCAGGAGATCAGGCGTGTCGGCGCTGCCGTCGGAATACCAGCCGACATCGAACTGCACCGAGGTGATCTCCCCGTTCAGATCCGCCGACTTGACGTCGAGGCGATAGCGGCCGGGCTGCGGCGAGAATGTCAGATGCGCCGGCTTGTCGGCGGCGATAGCCACATCGCCATCGGCGACGCGCTTGGTGGTCTTGACCGGCTCATAATCCCAGGAAGAGTTCTGGCGATACCACTGATAGCGCGACTCGAGCTTGAGCAGCTCGTAACGCAGGTCGCTACGCGCCAGCGTCTTGCCCTCAGGCGAGACGAACACGACGTCGAACTCGGCCTTGTCGCCTTCGGCCACGCTCTTGTCGCCGAACGCCGGCTTGATACCGATCAGATTGGTGGTGGGCGCGACCGGAAGGGTGATCTTGCGTTCCACCGCGCGACCGCCGGTTTCGGCCATGCGGATGAAGACCCGCGCCTCCTGCGGCCGGGTCGAGGTCGGCGGCTTGGCGAGGCTGACGGGGAAAGTCGCGTTGCCCTTGTCGTCGGAAAGGGGGAGATTCTCGATCGGCGTGCGCTCGTTCGAGGCGGTCTCGGTGTCGTCGACGCCGAACTGATAGCCTTGGAAGCCCGGACGCTCCGCGGCGGGCGCGACCAGCATGTCGCCTTCGAGCTGCAGGTTGGAAGCCGGCGCGCCATAGAGGAAACGGCCGGCGACCTGAAGCTCCACCGGAGCATCAGCTTTGATTACCTTGTCATTTGAAGTGACGTCGAATTCCAGCCGCTCGGGGATGTAATCCTCGACCATGAAGGTGGTCTCGCCGACCGATTCCCCCTTGGGATCGGTGAAGACGCGCACCCGCCAGGTGCCGCTCGGCACCGCCGAGTTGAGCGGAACGGTGAGCGATCGGCCGCCCGCGCCCTGGTCGGCCAGCACGGCGCGGCGGAATTCCACGCCATCGGGCCGCTCGACCACCATCGTCAGCGGCGTGCCGGTCATGGCATTGCCTTTCCCGTCGCGCAGGAGCGCTGTGAGATAGACGGTCTCGCTGGAGCGGTAGACGCCGCGCTCGGCATAGACAAAGGCGTCGGCGCCGCTATCCGGCGTCTCGCGGCCTGCGACGCCGCGGTCGGTGAGGTCGAAGGCGTTCGATTTCAGGCTGAGGAAGGCATAGTCGGTCTTCTCGCCCGACACCGTGAGCATTGCCGGCGACAGCCCGCCCTCGCCGCGCGCCAGCCCTACCTCGAACAGCACATGGCCGGATTCGTCGGTCTTCTTGGTCGCGAGAATCTCGTTGTTGCGCGCGACCAGCCGCACCTCTGCACGCGGTACCGCGTCGGTCGTCGCCAGCGAATTGACAAAGACATGGATGCCGTCATTGCCGGAGAAGGCGGATATGCCGAGATCGGAGACGATGAACCACTGCGTCGCCAACTGGTAATCGTCGTCGCTGCCCGGCGTCTTGGCCGCCGCCGTCATCACATAGACGCCCGGCTGCAGGTCGCCGAGCGCCTGGTCGACCGGGAATGCGGTGGTGACTTCCTGGTTCAGCGTGGTCGCGGTGGCCAATTCGCCGGTCCAGACCTTCTGGCCGCGTTCACCGCCGAGATTGGACAATTGATATTTGCTGATCGGCTGCTGGAAGTCGCTATCGATCACCGTGTTGATCAGGTTGCGGTCGCCGATCCGGAACACGTTGATGGTGACCGCCGGCGTGTTGACGCTGACCACGGGGATGCCGCGCTGGCCGGTGCGCGGCAGCACATAGGCCCGTCCAGTGAAGCGCACGAAGGGCTTGCGGTCGCGGACATAGATGTTGAACTCGGCCGATTTCGGCAGGCCCTCCTTGACCTGCGACGGCAGGCCGGCGCGCAGATTGATGTTGTAGCGCTCGCCGTGCTTCAGCCCGTCGACACAAAGCTGCCGGTCCTCGGAGGTGAGCGCCGGCTTGTCGGTGCCGGCGAGCGTCACGAACGGCGCGAAGTCGGTGCGCTTGGCGAGGTCCTCGGTGAACTGGAAACAGACCCGGGGCGAAGCGGAGTCCGAGTCGACGTTGTAGTCGGCCAGCTTGAAGCCGTGGTCGTCGCGCAGTTTCTCATACTGCGCGCGGACGTCCGCGACTTCGCGGAGCTCGAGCGACAGCCGCAGCGTATCAAGCGCCGGACGCCACATCTGGCGGTCGGAAAACGCCTTGCCGAGCACGGCCAGCGCATCCGCCTCGTCCTGCTGGCTGCCGGCGCGCTGATAGGCGATATAGGCCGCCGTCGAGGCGCGCTCCAGGAAGAATATCTGCTCGCTCGAGGTCTGCGGCCTGATCTGGAAGATGGTGCGGGCAAGCCGCAGCCAGTTGCCGCTGTCTTCGGGAGTGGTGGCGGCGATCTGGCCCAGGATCTGAAGACCGGAGCGGAAGTCGTTGCGCCTGAAGGCGGCGTCGGCGTCGCCACGCAAGGTCGCCGGCGATTTCGACACCGCACCCGCCTCGCTCTTGATCTGGGCTTCCAGCTTGATCGCGGCGTCGCCAAGGTCGTCGCGCTTGAAAGCCTTATCCGCGGCAAACGCTGAAGAGAGGCCGAGCGCCAGCATTGCGCAAAGTGCTGCGGCGCGAACCAAACCGATCATGGGGAAGCTCCTTCGCGGGCAAAATCCGCGTCGTGATAAGAAATGCGCGAAATGGTGACGGACTGATGGCACTGGAACTGGCGTAGCAAAAGGTCGCATACCGCATGACCAAAGGCAAAGTCCCGACAACGTACTGACCTTGGACCGTTCAGCTAGATGAACGGCCTGATGTATCAGCGGCGAACCGGACGCAGTCCCCCGCTCCGCTTAGTCGCGGCCTCGCAAAAGCCGGTTCGAGGGGGTTCCGGAAAAAAGGATTTTTCATATTGAGGGTGTTATGTAGCGTGACGGCGGTCACCCCCGCCGGGGAGCATGATCTGGAATCGGGCTATCCCCTCTCCGAAAGACCAGGCTCAGCCAAAACGGTCCCGTAGCTCAACTGGATAGAGCATCAGATTTCTACTCTGAGGGTTGCAGGTTCGAATCCTGCCGGGATCGCCACTACCCATCGCGCCCTCTTGCAAATCAATGGGTAAAGGCCACCATCGCTGACGACCCCTGGCACCCTTCAAAACAGAAGAAAGGTCCCAATCAGCAGGCCTGCAGAAAAAGACCAAAGCCCCAAGGTGCAGGCGGACACGAGGCGCAGGAGGTTGCGAATCTGCACCTCGTACTCCTGTTCTGTCTTATGGACCTGAGCCGTCATTGGCGCTGCCCTGCCCATGCTTTGCCCGGCGTCGGCTCGGATGTAGGCCCCAAATCATGGTGAAGGCGGGGCATTTGCCAATTTTGTGATTGGGCCTGAGGTTATCCCCCGTGGCGACCGGCGAGAAAAAGGACCGCCGCGAAGAGCGGCCCCATGGTCCAGATCAATGTAACGGCCCCTTACCCATCGCGGCGAGGATCCCGACGGCGCCGGTCTCAAGCCAGGGTGGAGATCTGGAGTCGGTCCTCCCTACTTCTTGTTCTCCTCACAGAACTTCAGCGCCCCGAGCACTTCCCCGGCGCGGGGGATCTGGACTTCGATGCTGTCGTCGTCATCATCCTCTGCCATCAGGCCGCAAGAATGTTTCTGCGACGTCGCAATCCGCCCCTCGCCCAAGCGGCCCGCCCCGCGCTTCGCGCCGCGCGCTGCGTCGCCAGCGCCGTGAAATGGGCGGCGACCAGGGCATCCTCTAGGCTTGTTTCTCGCCTGCCCCAGTCCAGGGATGCAGTTCGCCGCTCTTGGAGATGGCAAAGGCAAACTCGTTGCACTGGCTCGGCAGCACGGCTGCAAAGACGCGCGACAACGGCTCGATCACCGTGCCGAAGAGCCGCAGCGCGTGATTGCCGGAGCGCGCATAGCGCTGGACCGGGATGCGCAAATCGTAGAAGAACTCGATCCGCGGCTTGCGGCGCGGATCGAAGGTGGCGATCGCCTTCCAGACTTCCCGCTCGGTCCAGCGATAGACGAAATTGGGAATGCCGCTTTCCGCGACCCCACCGGCCTTGCCGTCCTCGGAGACGGAATCGACCTCATAGTCGACGGTCAGTCCGAATCTGACAGCGGTGCGCATCAGAAGACTGTCGCGCGCCTCGAAGGCGATCGCAGCCTTGCGGGCGACGCGGTACATCTCGAGCAGGGCGCGATGCGGCGAGTAGCAGTGATGCAGGCCAGCATGGGCGATCACGACGTCGAACGCTCCGTCGGCAAAGCTCAGCCGTTCGGCGTCCTGCTGTGCGGCGGAGCCGTCGAGGCCACTGATGACAAAGCGCGCAAATCCGACCTCGCGCATGACCGCTTCATCCAGCGGTCCGCCGCAGACGACGAGCACGCTGTCGGCGGTCGAGATTTCCCCGCGCGCGATGAGTTGGCGCAGCACATCGCAATAAAATCCGGTCACCACGTCACGCATGGGGGCGATCTACCACAGCCCGCGCGCGGCTGACAGGCCATCGAAGCCGATCTCAGAAATCGGGCAAGGCCTCGAACACCTTCAGGCGAGGCTCAAAGGTCAAGGGCGTACCTAATAGGTGCGGTATGTCCGCCGAAGTGAATGTCCGTAATACGGGTTGGTGAGGCACTGCGCGGCGATGCCCGAGGCCGTTGCCCTGCATTCCGCCATCGAATGATATCTGCACAGCATGCCACCGCCGCCGGGGCTATAGGTCTGCAGACAGACCGGGTAGAACGGATCATACCGCTGCGCCTCGGCCGATGAGGCTGCGAGCATCGTTGCGATCACGAGGATCGTCCTGGCCACTGCGCGCATCGGCACCTCCCCTGGCATCGGGCCTGAGCGAACGCCCTGCCCTTGCGATCATGGCCAGAGTGCGCATCCGTTGATCCAAGTCAACGGAAGGCCGAGCGGAACTCATGTTCGCAACAAGGCGCGAGGCGCGGCCTCAGCGCCGTCCCGTCAACACGGCGCCATCGAGCGAGCGTCTCACCTCGATGCTGGCGGGCGACAGCACCAGGCCCTCGTTCGGCCTGAACGTGAAGGCATGCCGGCCGCTGCCGAGCCCCGCAGCCCTGAGATCCCCGCGATAGAGATTGGCCAGCGCCTGTCCGATCAGCAGGCCCCCCGCAAGGATGTCGAGGCAGACGGGCGCCTCGGGATGATCGGTGTTTTGCGCCCAGCCTTCGATCGATCCCGGGCTGCGAACGTCGACATGGCCGCGGAGCGTGCCGATGTTTACATGCAGCGTCAGAGGCAGGCCGGCGCGCTCTGCAATCTTCCGGCGCACGGTCTCGACCTCATCGCCGGAATCGAGCCGCGGCGCGCAATAGCGGGCCGCCCGCCTCGTTTCTTCTGGATAAAGCGCGGCATATTCATGCGCGTTGTGGAACATCAGACGGCTGTCGTCGTCGACAAACGTCTCCGATGGCGCACCTTCGGCCAGAATCACGTCGTGGCTGTCGAGCTCGACATGGAAATATTCGACCTCTTCCACATCTTCGGCCTGCACGATCGAGACGCCGTTGACGAGATCTTTCGCCTCGATCAGCACGCCGTCGAGCGCCATCGCATGATGCGGCGAAATCCAGAGATCGCGGCGCGGCACGCCATCGGCAAGCGATCCCGCTGTGAGGCAGATCGGCAGGATGTCCTTTCGGCCCAGGATGAAGCGGCCGCCATAGCTGCGCCGGCCGATCCATTTGATCGGTCGCAGCGCGCCTGACGCGGTCAGGACGGAGTCGCCGATCGCAAGCGACTCGACCGGCACCTCACCCGCCTCGGTCGCGATCAGCGTGCCGCGTCGATAGCAGGCGATCTGGTTTTCTTCGATGCGTGTCCCTCCGCCCTGCGACACCAGGTGGAAGAAGTCGCCGGCAAAATGTGCGGCCTTGTCGAACTGGAATTGATAGGCCCGTCCGCCCTCGGTCACCGTCAGGACGTTGGTGGTGTAGTTCATGTCGGCATGGCTGCCGGTCACATTGGCCACCGAGGTAAGATCGATGATGTCGCCCTCGGCAAAGCCGGAAATAGTGCCGCTGAATTGGCGCGGTGTGTTGAGATCGAGCTCGGCACCGCTGCCATCGAAGACGATGTGCTGGCCTGCGCTCGCGGCGCCCTGCACCGCCAGCTTACTGCCGGCATCGATCGTCACCGTGCCGGTGCCGCTCAGGTTCACGACGCTTATCGTGCTCGGATCGAGCTCGATGGAGCCGTTGTTGATGATGCGACCCGCGTCCGACAGGGTCGCACCGGACAGGCTCAGCGTGCCGCTGTTGGTTAGGATTGAGCCCGACTCGAGGCTATTTGCCCCCGTGAGCTCCCACTGCGCGCCGGCATCGACGATCACCGATTTGAAATTGATGAAGCTCGTGCCGAGCCCGCTGATCGTGCCGGCGCCTCCGCCTGAAGCCAGCTCCAATGTGTTGTTGAGGTTGGCGCTGAGGCTGACTTTGCCGTTGAACACCGCGCCAGCTTCCACCACCACCCGCGAGGCCCCACCGTAGGCGGCGATCGCCTTCCCCCCTTGGCCGGTGATAGTGCCGGCGTTGGTCACAGTGCCGCCCTGCGAGAGCTTGATGCCGACCGTGCCTTTGATCGTTGCGGAAGCTGCATTGGTCACAGTGCCGCCGACGCTACTCAGATAGACACCGACACCGGATGAAGCCGAGCTGCTGATCGTTCCGTCGTTCAACAATTCGACGGCGCCGCTCGCTTTCACCCCGAAACTGCCTCCCGCGATCGAGCCTGACGTGGCGTTCGTTAAAATGGCCGTGTCCAGGTTCACGCCAACGCCGGAAGTGGAGGAAGCGGTAATCGCGCCGGAATTGTATATATTTGAGTATTTCCCGGCTGAGACGCCAAATGCGGAGCCTTGAATTGAGCCCGAGCCCAGATTGGTGAGATAATCGGCTTCCCCAACGTGGACGCCTTGCTTGGTGCCTGCAATCGTGCCGGCGTTCACCGCCAACGCAGCATAGCCAAGAAGATTGAGGCCGATCCCACGCGGTGATACACCCTGAAAGCCGGCTCCCGCCTTGATCACTCCATCGCGGGCGTTGTACAAATATGCGCTGTCGACAATTGCGCCGATGTCACCGCCGGAAATGGAGCCGGAATTCATCACGCTGCCGGTCGTGATATCTACACCGATACCATAGGCTTGGGGTATGGGTACACCGTAAGTGGTTCGGCCGAAGCTCAGGGCTTCAATAGACGCCGAAGCCGCATTGGTGATGTTCGCATAGCCGCCGGCTTTGATTCCGTATTGCCCGCCGTCGATCCTGCCGGATTGAGCGTTCGTGATTGATCCACCAGCGCCTAGACTGATTCCAGTGCCATTGCCGCCGATCGCGCCGGCATTCACAATCACACCCGGGTTTCCGCTGATCTCTACGCCGGTCCGGCCATACACAAAGGCGTCTGCAGCATTGGTTATCGAGCCGCCTTCGTTGAGATAAATTCCGTAGGTGGCGCCGTTGATCTGCGCCGAGCTTTGGTTAAAGACGGCGCCGCCACTGGCAAGCGATATGCCGTTCGTGCCGGCACTGCTGTTGTTAATGACGCCGGAATTGGAGACCGTCCAGTACGTGCCGGCCGCGCCGACGAGGCCTCCGCCGAGGGTGGCGCCTGTGACGACGGTGGCAGGATTTTGCGTTGCCGCGTTGCTGAGTGTGACAGAGGTGAGGTACGTCCCGCTGATCGTCGTCCCGCTCATCGCTTCAACTCCAACCCTACCATTCCGGATTTTCTCTTGCGCGCACAGCCGCGCCGCGCCGTCGCCGGCGGGCCCGATGGCGGACAGGATGTGGGAGTAGCTCGGCACCGTCATCACCCGATCGGGTGACGCTGTCGGATTGAGCGGCGAGCCCTGGAATGCCCGCGATCGCCGCCGTCAGTGATCGCCTAGCGTTCCGGTCGGAGGGAACATGGTGAAAAGCCGCGACAACTCGGCTTGCGAATGTGTGCCGGTCTTTTCAAAACAGCGCCTCAACTGCGTCTTGACGGTTGCGGCGGTGACTCCGAGCAGATCGGGCATTTGCGAGCCGTTCACGCCGCTTGCAAGAAGCAGTGCAACCCGGGCCTCGGCCGCGGTGAGGCCATAGGCCGCCTGGATCGCCGAGGCAGTGGCGCGCGACTTGGCGGCGGGGTCGACGATGACGACGAGGACGCGCGCTGGCGCGACCAGCTCCCAAAATGCGAAGGACGGCCGCGGCAGCGGCACGGCCACCACCAGCAAGGGCGCTGCTCCGGAAGGACGGCTGACGCGCACGGGCGCCGGAAGCGAGACGCCAGCTCCTGCCGCGACATTGAGCGCGCCCTTCAATGCGCGCGACAGCGCCTGCCGCTCACCAGATAGCGCGGAGACAAGCTCGATGCTGCCGTCGCGATCGAAGGCGATTCCGTCCGACTGCCGCAACAGGGCTTCGGCCGCCCTGTTGGTCTGGGTGATGGATCCGCGCCCATCGAGCAGCAAGGCGGCATTCGGCATCAGGTCGAGTATGGCCGACAACTGCCGCCTGCCATCGGCGCGGCCTCCCATTAGCAGCGAGGCTTCCAGCGCACGGCACAGGTGCGGCGTCAACGGATCGAGCCTGCGCACGTGTTCGTCCGCCCGCTCGGCACCGCGCTCCGACAGACAAAATCCGAAGCCTCCGGCAGCGCCGTCGACGGACGATATCCGCGTGTCCCCATGGCGCGAGGACGTCGGCATAGAATTCCGTCTTGCGGAGCAACGCAGGTTCTTTGAGCAGGGAATTCGCGCTGACGGCCTTGCCAGGCTGGTATTGCGAGATGACGACCGTCCAGGGATTCCAGGCGTGGCGCTCGCGGAAAAGCGCCGACGGCTCTTCCGGTAGCCGACCAAGAATCTGGGTTGGCTGCCGCTGGGCTGAAGGAGGCGGAACGTAGGCGATCATGCCTCCCAGTGCACCGATATGATCGGACACACCTGTCAAAACCTCGGGCCAACGCTGCGGATCGGCAACCGCGCCGTAAATCAGATCGAGTATCCGGTCTTCCAAGCGGACTCTCCGCGCAATGACTTTTGAAAGCTAATTCATCGGGTCGGGCAATCGGTTGCAAATGATGCATCAAATTGGGGCGGATTTTTTTCAATTGAATGACAGCGCCCATGCAATCGGGCGATTAAATCCCAGGCACATTGTTTCATTTTGCGGCTTCACCCGAACGGAGGATGACGGTCGAGCAAATCGTGCCTATTGCCGGATACTGATCCGAGCCAGTTGAATCGGCGGCTCCCTGGCTCAACTTCGTACTCTCATTGCATTTTCAACTTGAGGTTACATCGATGACCAGAATTTCCACGCCGGGTTCCCGTTGGCCGATGAGCGCGCACGAAATGTCCGAAGAGGACCGCGCAACCTACCGGAAATGGGCACGCTTTTCATACGCTTGCTACACCCTCCTCATCGCCGGCCTGCTCATCGTCGGCCTTTCGACGCGCCAATCCAATACGCGGACCGCGACAGAGGACCTGACGGCGGGCATCGGCACCCCCGCGAAGCCTGCAGGGCAGCATCACCCAGGTGGGTGAGGCGCGCGACGTCGGGTTGATCTAATCTCCCCATGCCGCCTTCCATTGAGGCGGCGGTTGCGGGCGGTCGTGAAGGCGAGCGCCGCAGGCGAGGTATGCAGGTGAATCCTTCCGGCGAGCAAATCGAAAAGGTCCTCGACCTAATCTATGATGCTGCGGCCGAGAACGAGCTCTGGCGCGACGTGCTCACGGCCATCGCGGACCTGACCAACAGCCAGGGCGGCATCCTCTTCGGTCAGTCCTTGACCGCGCAACAAATCTATTTCGATTTCAACGGTCGCCTTGATGAGGAATGCAACCGCGCCTACCAGGAACGGCACATGCAAAATCCATGGTCGGAGTACATGGAGCACCAGCCGGTCGGTCGACTGGTTCTATCCGACGAAGCGATCGAACTGTCGAAGCTTCGGGCAACGGGCTTCTACCACGAGGTGCTCCGGCCCCAGAACATCACTCACAACGGCATGATGGCGCTTGCGGCGCGGCGGGATTTTCGCGCGGCCTTCAACATCTGCCGAGGCGCGAGCCAGGGCCAGTTCGAAGCCAACGAGCATCGTCTACTGGAATGGTTGTCGCCGCATATGCTCCGTTCAATCGCGCTAGGCTTCCGGATCGACGGTTACCTCGCCATGCAACACGCGGCGTTCAGCCTGCTCGATCAACTGGCGGATGGGATCATCATCCTCGATCGGCGCTCGTTGCCGCTGTTTGCCAACGCGGCGGCGCGTCGACTGGAGGCCGAAGGAGCATTGCGCCTGCGGCAACCGATCACCATTACCTCCCTCGCACATTCGCAACGGCTCTCAGAACTGTTGAGAGATGCACTATCCGGCGCGCCGGGCGGGACGATGAGCTTTCCACGCAACGCGGACGGGCAGCTGCTCACCATTCTGGTTTCTTCGATCCGCAGCAAGGATTTCGGCCGGCTGTCCGACGCCGGCTTTAAAGATGCCGCCGTCCTGGTCTTCATCATCGATCCCGCCAACCGGCGCTCGATTCCGCTGGGGCAGATCATGGATGCCTATGGGCTTACTCAAGCTGAGGCTCGGGTAGCGCTCGCCGCCTCCTCCGGCAACACGATTGGCGAGACCGCACAGCTGCTCAAGCTTTCGCCAAACACGATCAAGACGCATATGCGCCGGGTGTTCGCGAAGACCGCAACAGGACGGCAGACTGAGCTTGCCGGGCTGATTGCGGCCGTCGGCAGCGTGCGCCTTCCCGGGCAAGACAACGAATGACGCGGTCGCAATTGTCAGCGATGAACGCAATCGCCCTGCGATGCATGTCTGGTCGTCATTGCGCTCTCCACCCTGGCGCAACTGCCTCACGATCGCCTCAAGGCCGCCCAACTCCGACACGCCATCGCCCAATTTGCTACCAGCCCATTTACCATAACCAACCGATTGGTGGGTGTTGATGTTGAGTTGGGGAGATGGCTGCGTATCGCGACCGTGTTGCGAGGCTGGTTGCGTCGGCGCTGCTGCTGGGATCACTTCCGGCGCAGGCCGACAGCTTCCAGCAAATGTGGATGGGCCGCATCGCGCGGCCGCCCGCGGACAATGAACAGGCTTCGGTCTACTGGGAAGACAAGTGGGACGCGCGCGGCAAGCGCTTCAAGCCCAATGAGGTCTCCTGCGCGCACCGCACCGAGGCATTCGGCACGATCTTCATCGTCACCAATCTCGAGAACGGCAAGAGGATCGAATGCCCGGTGCAGGATCGCGGACCCTTCGCGCAAGGCCGCGTGCTCGACTTCTCGCTCGGCGCTGCGCGAAAGATCGGTTGCGACGGCCTCTGCCGCGTCACCGTGCGCCGCGCCGGCTACGAGTAAGCTGATCGGCATAGGGGCGCGGAGGCTATCTCCGCGTCCCCTGCCACACCACCCGGCGTGCGGGTCCGCACCGGGCGGTTCGATGAGTTGAGGTTAGCTGGCAAGTTTTGGGACTCCCAGCCGTTTGAAGAGATCGTTCGGCAGCGCCATGTTGAGCGCCATCGCCGACTTGTGCCACCAGCGCTGGCTGTTGGCGGCAACCCGTCTGGCTGCGTCGGGGGGCATCCCGCGAGCCGTCAGCTCCCGATAAACGACCCGTCCACGCTTCCAGTGCTTGAGCTGTACCGCCCGGAGGCGGTGACGAACCCAGCCATCGATGTCGGCAAATGCTCGTGGCGTGTCTGCGAGCCGGAAGTAAGCTTTCCAGCCCTTGAGATACATCCCGAGCGGTTTGCACATTTGTGCGAGGCTTCGCCCGGCACTGCGTCGGGTCAGCTCTCGCACGCGCTCTTTCATGCGCTTGATGGCTTGTGGCGCGACGCGCCGCCGGATCATTCCTCCCGCGGCTATCCAGAACGAGAAGCCGAGGAACTTCGATGTCGTGGCGCGTCTCACCCTGCTCTTGGTCTCGTTGACACGGAGCTTCAGCTTCCCGAACAGCTTTCGCAGCGAGGTCATGACCCGCTCGCCCGAGCGTCCGAACATAAACGTTCAGGTCGTCAGCGTAGCGGACGAAGGCATGGCCCCGTCGCTCCAGTTCCTTGTCGACTTCGTCCAGCAGTACGTTGGCCAACAGCGGCGACAGGGCTCCCTGAACGCAAAAGATAACTTTGCGTAGCCGGCAGTGCAGCGTCCGCACTGCCGGCTGGCGGGCCGTCGCCCGATGCCATGGGCAAAGGGATGCAGTGCCGGATGATGATCTTGTCGTCGCTGACGAGGATTTCCTTGACGAGAAGCCGCAGGACGCGCTGGCGTTCCAGTACGTCGAGGGCCCCCGCCGACGACCGCAGTCGCGTAAGGAACGTGGCCAGCGTTTCAGCGAGGCGCAGGTAGGCTGTGCGGTCGACTGACTGGTCGACGATCGCCTGCAGTTCAGCGTTGTCGGCTTGTTCGCGCCGCCGCAAGTTCGGCATGCGCTCGCGCAGTTCGTCCAGCGAGAGAAGACCTTCCTGATAAGCGGTGAGCAAGCGATCGATGCTCTTGCGGATGCGAACGAGATCGCGGCGGAGAACCTCCTCCCGGCGTTTGGTCGGGTCGGCTTCTCGCGCCGCTGCGAGCCGTCGGTCGAGTTCGTTATGGATGAGTTCGGGATCTTCGAGCAGCCGCACGATTTCCGCCCAAACAACCCCGTCCAGAAGATCCTGACGCACTGGGCGGTTATTGCAAACGGAGCCGGATAGTTGCCGCCAAGCGTCTGAGCCAAGACATCGATAATAGTGGATCGCGCGTGCGCTCGATCGCGTCGATGTGCGATAGAGAGCGTAGCCGCACTTGGCGCAGCTTACGAGACCTTGCACGACGCTGGGCGTGACGGTCCGCCGCGGCGCATGAGTCTTGTTGGTCTCGAGCCGTTCCTGCGCGAGCGCAAAGGCTTCTTCGCTGACGATCGGCGGCACGGCGATCGTGATCCAATCCCCCCGCGGCTGCTCGTGGCTGGCGCTGTTGCGAGTGGCAATGCCGCCACGCATCCGTATTGGCCGCGTAATCCGTTGGCGCGGTGCAAGCGTCGTCTTGCCAAAGCAGGCTTGGCCTTTGTACGCCGGATTTCGCAGCATGCCCCAGACCGTCGAGCGCTCCCACCGACCGCGTCGCTTGCAGGTGGGGATTGCCTGTTCGTTCAAGAGGCGAGCGATGGCGCCGATGCTGAGCCCCTGAACGGTGTATAGTTCGAACATCCACCGTACAATGCGAGCCTGCTCTTCGTCGATCTGGTAGTACGCAGCCGAGTGATCTGTCTTGCGGATAAAACGATATCCGAACGGAGCGCCGCTCAGTACGCTGACTTCGCCCTGACGAGCGCGATGTC
>Ga0210403_10001685_pt1 | contig 20737 bp, 22 predicted proteins | sample IncBWC19MmetaG_FD_150863 | JGI IMG/M metagenome (GOLD analysis project Ga0210403, IMG submission 150863) | Forest soil microbial communities from Barre Woods Harvard Forest LTER site, Petersham, Massachusetts, United States - Inc-BW-C-19-M | ecosystem: Environmental > Terrestrial > Soil >... | reverse complement strand
TCCACGCGATTGATGTTGTCGAACCCCACCGCAATCTGCGCCACCACCTTCAGCGTACCCTTCCCTGCCTCGAATATCTCGGCGTCAATGGGATCGCGCAGCGTCGTGATCAGTCCGTCAATCCCCGACTGCACCTTCTCTACAATCAACGCCTTCGGCGGCGCCTCTGGATGCGCATATACCTCCACTTCATACCCTCGCTTGCGCAACAGCTCGATCGATTCCCCAATGTCGCACGTAGCAAACACACGGATTCTCTTGCTCATAAATAGGAACGTTTCTCTCAGGAAATCTTGCGTCGGACCGATAAGGCCGGCGCGCACAAAAAGACCTCCGCTATGATACGCGACCAGCAATACCCGTGTAGAGACAGGCGCCTCAGCTGACGGAATAGACGAATCTCAGCGGCATTAGATAACTACTTCCCCGTGCCCGTGAAGCCCTTTGCCTGTAACCACCAATAAAACTCCTCGATCCAATGATCGCTGGTGGTCCCCTGCTTCCTCATTCCAAACCCGTGCCCACCCACCGAGTAGATATGGATCTCCGGCTTGTTGCCGGCCGCTCTCAGGGTCTCATAGAACTTCACGACGGGTCGTTGCGCCAGTTCGTCATCCTGCGCCCATGCCATAAAAATCGGCGGCAGGTTGGCCGGAATCGCCGGCATCATCCCAAAAGGCCCTCCATAAATCGGCGCAGCAAACGCTGGACGCGCTGCCGCATCCGCCTGCAGCAGCACTCCGCTGGTCACCATCGCCCCAGCAGAGAATCCCATGAAACCAATCCTGTCCGGCGAGACACCCCACTCGGCCGCGTGTTGCCGCACCACCTTCATCGCCTGAACTCCATCGGCGATGCCGTACTTGCAGGCCTCATCCATATTCAGATCCGCCGGAATCCCCTCGCCCTTCTTCTCCTGCAACCGATACTTCAACACGAAGGCCGCAATGCCCCTCTCCTGCAGCCATCGTGCAACCTGGTTCGCTTCGAGATCGATGGCGAGCGCGATGCAGGCTCCTCCCGGCGCCACAATAATGCCAGTTCCCGTCGCCTTGGATTTTTCGGGCAAAAACAGCGCTAGAGTGGGCGTGACCACATTGTTGATGATTGTTCCGATTGGCGTGTCTGCGGTGACACTCTCTTTCTGCTTCCACTTCTCCGATCCCGGAGCCACCCCCGGCCAAAGATTGATCGTCTGCGAACAGGCGCTGCCTATAAGACAACCCATAACAAGAGCACAGACAGCGACCGCACCACCCAATCTGATTCGTCTCATTCTTACTCCGGAAAACTTTAGATGTCGACCGTGCCGTGTCGGTCCAGGCTGATGCTGGCAGGTGTCTTTCTGGAAACCGCCCAGTTCACGTCCGGGTCGGGCACCTCCAATCGGTGAACACCGCCGGGAAACCGAATCATCAGCTTCTCGTATTCGGCTGTCTGCGCCGCTGTTTTCAGAACATCGTCCTTGGCGCTGGGATTCCACTCGTGCAGGTAGTACACGTTGCGCACCTGCGCTTGCAGCATCTCTTTGGCGCAACCGAAGCACGGACGCATGGTCGTGTACATCGTGCTACCCGCCGTTGCAATTCCAAACCTTGCCGCCGCCAGGATCGCATTCTGTTCGGCGTGCACGCAGATGCACAGATCGTATGCCTCGCCGGACTTGTAGGACTTGTCCCGATTGGCGCAGCGATAGCATCCGCCATCCAGGCAGTTCACCATGTTCTCTGGAGTGCCGTTGTACCCGGTGGAGATGATGCGGTTGTCGAGCACGATCAGCGCCCCTACGCGGTTACCTTTGCAGTTGGCCCGCAGCCGCACAGCGATCGCAATGTTCATGAAATATTTGTGGCGGTTCTCGCGCGCATCGCGCGCCGCCTGCGGCTCGCCCACTGCGATCACTGGAGCGCTGGCGGGGGGCGCTGTGCCCGCATCACTCAGGGGCGTCGTCTGATCACTCGCAGCTCCCGTGTGTCCATTGTGCTTCGCCATGTTTTGATCCTCTGTTCTTGCTCTGGCTGCGACCAGTAGACAGTCCGCTATTATGCAGCATGGACGGGAATCACCGCCATGACTGATGACCGCCCGCTAATTCTCGCACCACAAAAGAAAAGCCCCGCTCTTGCGAGCGGGGCCGGACTGAGTTCACTTCGATGCTGGCCGTTCTACTTGTTGGGTTGCGTCTGGCCTTTATCGTTGCCAGGTTTCTCATTTGGACTGGCAGCCTGTCGTTTCCCGCTGGCCTGGCCCGACGCAAGGTCCCGCGGACTCTTCACATCCGAACTCGCAGCGGGCGCCACATCGGCTTTCCCGTCGCCATTGACGTCTCCAGCGGCCACTCGCACAGACGTCTTACCCAGGCTGGACTTGCTGGGCGATTCGCGAGCTGCCTGATCCTCCGCGGTCACCGTGAGCGGCTTATGCATGCGCTTCCCGGACGCTTGCCCCGTAGCTACATCGCGTGGACTCGTCACTTGCTGCGAACTTGGAGCCGAGCTCGGAGTCGCAGACTTCTGCTGGCTACCATCCGACTGCGCAACCGCTACTGCTGACAAACACGCCAACCCCACAAGCAGAATCTTCCTGTTCATTTTGGATTCCTTTCCGTTTTCTATGTAAACAGCGCCGCAGACAGACTGCCTGCAGAGTAGAGGCAGCGCGGCGTGATTCCCCAAGACTCAACGATGTTCGAGCCTCACCAGACGACATCGCAAGTTACCAACGTGCAACAGGATCGTCCCTTAAGGGTGCCCCACCCTTGTCGCGATTTGTGCGACAGGGTGGGGATTTTTGGCCTCCTATGCGCAACAGGAGAGTCCCGACATCGATTTCGTTATCTTGCGCACTTTGGGCGCCGAATAACGGGGTGTGATCTCACTTCCCTGCCGCGTGATGGTCATAACTCAACACCCGCGTCACCTTCCATGCCCCATCCTTGTACTGCCACAGGTGAACGAACTTCCCTTCCCCATCGCCATTTTCCGGATGGCCCGGGTGATGAAAGAGGTGCACGCCCATCTCGATCGCGCCATATCCCTTCATGGGATAGACCTGCAGCGTGTTCGGAAGCAACTCGCGGGTAACCTGGCCGCAGATGTTCTTCTTCACCGCCTCAACCAATGCCGCCCGCCCCAGCGTGACGGCTCCCTGATCATGGTAGAACTCAACGTTCTCGTCGATGAACGATCCAAACTTCGCAAGATCACATTTGTTGTAGGCATCAAACAACGCAGCATCGAGGGCGCCGATCGCCTTGTTCAGTTCCTCCTGGTTCTGAATCTTGTCGAGCGTCGGCACGCTCTGCGCAACCGCAGGCGCATTCAACAAAACACCAAGCAGCAATGCAAAGACGGAAATCCAATGCAGGGGAACACTTGTTCATAACACCTCGCTTGAAGGGGATGGTGATGCTTGTCCAAGGTACGGAGGATCGCGCGTAAAGGTTTCGGAATTCTCAAGTCCGGGCGCTGCGACCGCAATCGGCTTTGCTCGGCCACGCTAGTTGCCGTGAACTCCTTGGCTCTGTGCGTCGACTGTGAAGGCCGTTATGTTGCTTACGTTCTGGCCCTTGTAGGCGAATGTCAGCTGGGCTTCATAGTGGCCGGGTGGCAACTTTCGCTGGGGACGCCTACCAGAAACGGGGAGTACTGATCACGCCTACGGGCTCAGAATCCCCATCCTGTCCCTGCAAGCGACGCAGGCACAAGGATGGGTACCCTGGTAAGAGTCTGGCATTGGCAAACTCGATCAATGCCACATCGGAGGATTGCTACGTACGAACTGACAGAATCGCATCGTCCAATTCATCTGGGGTGCAGACGTTGCGCGTTCCGAATGCCAATCGTTCAAAGAAGTGACCCGCTTCTTCGGGGAAGTCGCGGAAGGTCGGGGGCGCAGTCTCGTCCGAGGCGCCCACGGTATCGCGGACCCAATGCACAGCTTCGTGTAACAACGTGGTCGTCAGACGGTGGGCGTTTCTGATTCGGTCAGCGTTAGAGCCAAACTCGTATCCATCGAACCATACCTGAGTGATCTCCAGCTGGTTGACGCCCAACAACGTATTGTGGAAGCCGCAGGCATCGACTGCCCGGCCGTCGGCGACAGCCTGCCCAGTGGCACTCACCACCACCAGCGGGTCCACCGCCCACTTCAAGCATTGCAACGCGACGGTTCTCGCGTTGGCTTTCTTCGGTTGATCATCGGCCGTGCACGCCCGCAGGAAGGCCTGAAGCACTTTTGGTTCTCCCTTCACACGGGTCTCCAGGTGCTGAATCAAGTTCACGCACTCCGGATACTTCTGCATTTCAGACCTGAGCATTCGCAAGACTGAAGTCCTCCTCAGTCGAGGACGGTAGCAACATCGATGGCGCAGCTGGTCAGAAATTCGTCACGAGCTTGTCAGTAATTTGGCGATTGAACGCAAGGGGTAACATCCCATCGCAAAGAGCCCGGCAGCCAATGTTTTAGATGGACGCGCTACACAACCCGGCCCATCAGGCCGACCGTTCGGGGATCGCCGCGGCTTTACAGGGCTTCGGCTGCGGCACAGGTGGCGCAGGCCTCTTTCACCTCATGCAGGACTTGCCTCGGCGAGCCTTCCGTAATGTGCTCAGATTTTTCCTTCGGCAATTTGTCGCTATTCACAGCCACCTTGACAGTCTCTTTCAACAACCGCTTGTCGACTTCGTTGGTGATCCATTTCGCTCCGGCTACTCCAACGAGAAAGGCGCCCGCCAAAGCGGAGAATCTGAGACTAATCACTGAGCGTGGAGTCTGAGTTTGACCGGCCAGCTCGATAGCGGCGCCAGAGCCGTAGAAAGCCCAAGAGGAAAACGCGGCGAAGGCACCGATCAGGATGTTGGAGATTGCACCCGGGCACCATACCCCGGACTCTTTTCGCGGCAATCCAAAACCATTATCGCTAAGCAGCGCATTCACCACGCCCCCTAACCCTCCGAAAAGAGAAATCAATGACGCGCATATCCACGGGTTCATCGCAACTCCTCCTCTGAACCTGAATGTGTGGGGCCCCAAGAAATATGACGAGATCTTACTTCACGATCAAATGCTGAGGAATATCAAAGTGGGGGGCATCCGGGCCAGATTCCCTATGCGTGAGTCACCTCGCTCAAAATCTCCCGAATATGCAACGCTGCGCAATCCATATGAGGGAAATCGGTGTTGCTCTCGTTGAACAGCAGAGTCAGATCAGTTCCCGCGAGGATAATCGAGTCCACGGCATCGCGAGTCACCAGGCGATGCGCGAGAGACGTGAGCTTCTCATGCTTCTCGGCCGACGGTTCGCCCGTTGCGGCAAGTTCGACGTAAGTCTTGTGAATCACGTCCACTTCCTCTGGCATCGGCCGGACGACTTCAACTCCGCTTAGCGCGCCAAACAAATCGGACTCGATCACGAAGCGCGTGCCAAAGATGGCTACGCTTCTGGCCTTGCGCGCCGCGAGTTCCCTGTTCAGAGGATCGAGCAGCGACACGATCGGCAGGGCGGAACTCGCGGCTAGTTCCTTCGCGCAGAACAAAGGAGTGATCGCAGGGATCACAGCCATCTCGGCTCCGGCGGCTTGCATGCGCCGGATGTATCCGCTCAGATACTCGGCCAGTCCGGTGCGATCCCTGGCCTCGACGTACGCGAACACGCGCGGTGTCCGGGCGTGGGTGATCACGATGTCAAGCGCGAAGCCGCGCTTCTCGCATCCGCGGGCCAGATGCTCGTAGTAGAGAACGGTTGCGCCGACACCCAGTCCGCCGACCAGGCCCACGCAACGGGAGTTTTTCATGCAGTCAAGATTAAAACATCCGCGATGTAGAGGTTCGGTTGTTGTGCGCCTCGCTCTGCTCGGCGGGACGGACGAAGGCGTCCGTCCCTACACGGGTAGTGCCGTGGCGCCGGGCTTCGCCCAGACTTGGACCGCCGAAGCGGCTGTCGCCACACAAGCAAGAAGAGCCGTCGGTCCGAGACGATCGTCCCCGCGTAGCGCTCAAGTTTTTGGATTCAATTCGGAAGAGGCGGTTTATTTGACCGGCTCGTCGGCGGACGGAGTCGAGTCTTGGGATGACGACTCATCGTGGCCCACGTGGAACAGCGCGGCCTGCGCTTCGGCGGCGGCACGGAGTTCGTCCTGCTCGTGCTGGCTGCCGGGTTCGGGTTTGTCCTGTTTTCGCTGGGTCCGGCGCTCGGCCTTGTCTCTTTGTCTCTGCTGCCGGGTTTGCTCTTTCTGACGCTTGGTAAATGTCGATCGGCCTCGTGGCATACTCATCCCCTCATTGTTTAGGTCTTCATGTTAGCCGGCGATATCACGCCGGCGATCTTGCTCGCCGGGGGGCCCCCGTAGTTTCGTGGACCTCCTCCATACGGCGGAATTACCAGCGCGGCTCGCGGCGTTCGCGCGCTTGGCCGCGATCGCGTCCACGACCTCCGCCGCCACCGCCTCCGCCAAATCGTTGGCCGCCGCCGCCGCCGCCGCCCTTTGGACGATCGGTCTTCGGCTTGGCTTCGTTGATGGTCAACGTCCGTCCACCGAGTTCGGTTCCGTTGAGCGCGGCAACGGCCTTGTCCGCCGCCGTGGCATCGGTCATCTCCACGAATCCGAAACCCCGAGAGCGGCCTGTCTCCCGGTCGGTGACCAGGGTGACTTTTTCTACCGCGCCGTGTGGCTCGAACACATTGCGCAGTTCGGCTTCGGTCGTGCTGTGGGGCAGATTGCCGACATACAGATTCTTCATTGCATTTCCTCTCTGAGTAAATCGTCCAAGGTTGGTGCTGCGTTCTTCGACGGACGTCCTTCGAAGTCGCGTGGTGGCGCGGGCCTGTCCTGCATCGCTCGGGAGCGCGCAGTGCAGGCGGCACGAACGGCGGAAATTCTGCGAGATGCTTCGAGGATGCCCCAGCGCTGGCTGAGATCTTTCAGCCCGACCGAAAGTGCGGCCCTGATATCGGCAGCCATCGACTGGTCGTCCGAACTCTGCAGGGGCAGCGGTTCATCTTCAGTGGGTGAATCCGAGAGGTAGGCGGGCTCACCGACCAGAAATGCGAGCCGCTGCGGAGGATTCGCGGCGCGAACGTCCTGGCAGAACTTGTCGCGGCGGCCGGTTCCCTTTTCCAGATTCATCAGGACAAGATCATACAAATTGGCTCGCCACCAGGAGCGCGCTTCGTCGATGTCGGCGGCGCAATCGACGTCCATGCCAAGCTTGCGCATGACTTCGGCGCGCAGGTCGCGCTTGCGAGAGGAGGCATCCACGAGAAGGACTTTTTTCTTCTTGTCGATGACCGGTACGTTGACCGAAAGCGGCAAGGCTGCAAGGGCCGGAGTGTTCATTGCGCCACCGTCTGCGGCTTGACGCGCGAGGAAGCCGCAGCTTTCTGCGGCGTCCCGGCCGTGTGCAGCAGGCCTTGGTTGCGCTTGCGGCGTGCGATCTTCTGCTTGCGCTCGCGATGGAATCTGGACTTATCACCATTCCGTGCGGACATAATCAACTCCTGTTCGTTTGAGTGAAGGCAACCGCTGGCCGATCACGATCTTCCAGGCGGCGACGGAAACGGAACGGCGTCACAAGGCACACTCCCGAGCGGCGCCGGCGATCCAGAAAATGCGCGATAGCTGGAGTAAAATAATCGCCGGAATAAAGAGACGCCTCTCGATCTCTCAATCGCGAAGTACGTGGCGGATCTTCGAGGTTAAGCGTCTTCAGTATATCCTGTTTAGGAGACGTTCTGCGGAAGCATCGCGGAACGCGAGAGAGAAAGTTGTAGCTGGACGCGCTCTGGTCTCGTATTCGATTGAGTTGCGCGCATGCGGAACCCGAATTCGATTGCTAATTCCGCACGTTCCAAGTAAGATCACAGTGTGCGTTAGACCGAGTCGGTCTTGAGCAGCTCTCGCCTCAACAGCCAGTCACCTGCGCAAGTTCTTCCGAATCCCTCCAGCGTAACTATCAAAAAGGAAACAAGAGTACAAAACACATGGAACAAGGAACAGTAAAGTGGTTCAATGACGCCAAGGGCTACGGCTTTATCAGCCGGCAGTCGGGCGAAGACGTTTTCGTGCATTTCTCGGCCATCCAGGCGGGCGGATTCAAGAGCCTCCAAGAGGGCCAGACGGTGCAATTCAGCGTCACCAAAGGCCCCAAGGGCTTGCAGGCCGAAAACGTTCAGGCTGTCTAAGCCGACGAATTCTGCGGAGAGGCGATATCCTCGGAGATCGCCTCTTCTCTTTTGCGCGCAGTTCGGTAGTGATAGTCTGTTGACTCCATCGCAAATGGAATCCTTCTGACAAGCGACGACAACAACGCTACGTACGCCATCATCCTGCACAACGTCCGAACCTACCGTTCGGCCGGAGTGATCGCGGTCGTTCGCGGGAAGCAGAAGGCGGAATCCACGCTGAAAGCGTTCCAGGAATCGCAAAGTTCCGCCGACCACCATGAGGGCTGGCGGTATTTCTTCGAGAAAACCTCCGTAGCCGCGGGGACCGAACCCGCGGAAGCCACCAAACTTCGGCAGGCTGAGCTGGAACGCAGAGAGTCGCAAGCCCCGCCGGAGAACGACGCCCCGGGTTCTCATTCTCATAAATAGATTGGCACATCTTCGGAGGGAGTTCAGGCGCTGAAGCGCGCTTCCTTCGCGCGTGATTTGCGGCACGAGTAACCCGTATCCCTCCGGAATTCAAACTGACCGCAAGTTCTGAGTTGTCGTTGGGCTGTGGTACGGCTCGCTTTGCTCGGCGGGACGGACGAAAGCGTCCGTTCCTACACAAGCGAAAAGCCCCACTTCCGGCAAAATCTGCCAGAAGTGGGGCACCAGTTCTTGCTGATGGCTGACAGCTTAGAGCTGACAGCTTCTTAGTACATGTCGCCCATGCCGCCGCCGTGTCCGCCGGGCGCGGGAGCTTCCTTCTTTTCCGGAATCTCCGCGACCAGGGCTTCGGTGGTGAGCATCAGGCTGGCGATGGAGCCGGCATTCTGCAGCGCGGTGCGCACGACCTTCGTGGGATCGAGCACGCCGGCCTTGACCAGGTCCTCGTACTCGTTCGAGAAGGCATTGAATCCGTAGTTCGATTCCTTGGATTCGAGCACCTTGCCCAGGATCACTGCGCCTTCTTCGCCGGCGTTCTCGACGATCTGGCGCAGAGGCTCGGTGATGGCGCGCTTCACGATGTTGATGCCGATCTGCTCATCGCCGTCGGCCTTCACCTTGTCAAGCGCTGCAGCGCAACGTGCCAGAGCCACGCCGCCGCCGGGAACAATTCCCTCTTCCACGGCTGCGCGGGTCGCATGCATCGCGTCTTCCACGCGGGCTTTCTTTTCCTTCATTTCGGTTTCGGTTGCGGCGCCGACTTTGATCACGGCTACGCCACCGACCAGTTTCGCCAACCGCTCCTGCAACTTCTCCCGGTCGTAGTCGCTGGTGGTCTTCTCGACCTGGCTGCGAATTTCCTTCACGCGGCCTTCGATCTCAGCGTGCTTGCCCTTGCCTTCGACCACCGTCGTGTTGTCCTTATCGATGGTGATCTTTTTGGCTTGGCCGAGGTCAGAGATCTGCACGTTCTCGAGCTTAATGCCGAGATCTTCGGTGATGGCCTTGCCGCCGGTCAGGATCGCGATGTCCTGCAGCATCGCCTTGCGGCGATCGCCGAAGCCAGGAGCCTTCACGGCCGCGACTTGCAGCGTGCCACGCAGCTTGTTGACGACGAGGGTGGCGAGCGCTTCGCCTTCCACGTCTTCTGCGATGATGAGCAGCGGTTTGCCGCTCTTTGCGATCTGCTCCAGCAGCGGGAGCAGGTCCTTCATCGAGCTGATCTTCTTTTCGTTGATCAGGATGTAGGCGTTCTCGAGGGCAACTTCCATGCGCTCGGGATCAGTCACGAAGTAGGGCGAGAGATATCCGCGGTCGAACTGCATGCCCTCGACGACTTCCAGCTGAGTCTCCAGCGTCTTCGACTCTTCGACGGTGATGACGCCGTCCTTACCAACCTTCTTCATCGCCTCAGCAATGATCTTGCCGATGGTCTCATCGTTGTTGGCCGAAATGGTCCCAACCTGCGCGATCATTTCGCCGGTGACGGGCTTGCTGAGTTTATCCAGTTCGCCATTGATACGGTTGCCTTCTTTGTCGAGCTTGCCGGCGATGACGGTGACGGCCTTCTCGATCCCGCGCTTCAGGGCCATGGGATTGGCTCCGGCTGCGACGGTCTTGACGCCTTCGCGATAGATAGCCTGCGCGAGAACGGTAGCGGTGGTGGTGCCGTCGCCGGCGACGTCCGAGGTCTTCGAAGCAACTTCGCGGACCATCTGGGCGCCCATGTTCTCGAGGCCGTCTTTCAATTCGATTTCTTTTGCTACGGTGACGCCGTCCTTGGTGATGGTCGGCGAACCGAATTTCTTTTCGATAACGACGTTGCGGCCCTTGGGGCCAAGTGTGACCTTCACGGCGTCGGCCAGAAGGTTGACTCCGCGGAGGATCGCCTGACGGGATTCTTCTCCGTGAACGATGTGCTTTGCCATGTTTCAATCTCCTTATGAAATTCGAGCTATGAGCTTTGAGCTGCGAGCTATGAGCAAAAGCTTCTAGCTGCTAGCTTCTCGCTGAACCTTGCGGCTCCTGAAAATCGATCGCCTCTAGACGTAGCAAGCTACGTCTCTACGAATCGCTACTTTTTCGAGCCGGCTAGTTCTTTCTTTGCGGGAGCAGCGGCGCCAGTCAAGATGCCAAGGACTTCATCTTCTTTCATGATGATGAACTCTTCGCCATCGATCTTGATCTCAGTGCCGGAGTATTTGCCGAACAGGATGCGGTCGCCTTCTTTGACCGCGAGCGCGAAGGTCTTGCCTTCGTCATTGGTGCGGCCTTTGCCGGTAGAGATGACTTCGCCCTCTTGCGGCTTGTCTTTGGCTGAATCGGGAATGATGATGCCGCCGCGGGTGGTGGTAGCTTCCTCCACACGACGTACCAAAATACGGTCATGGAGCGGTGCAAACTTCGCCATGGTCTAGACTCCTTTCAATTCGTTGGAAAGTTGACGTGCTAGTGACTTAATCTCTGTAACCCTATGATTTGGTTGGTTTAGGCAGTGCTGTTAGCACTAGTGCCCGTCGAGTGCTAATTCTAAGGAATTGGCGGGACCTTGTCAAGGGGGCCCCGTCACTCACTAATTTACAAACTCTGGGCTGTGACAACAACATTCCGTCCCTTTCCGCGAGCAGCCGAGCAGGGGGTCTGAAGGTCGGCACTTCGTTCGTGGTGCAAGGGATCCCATTTTGTGGGCACGACGGCGGTTGCGGTCAAAGGCGTGGTGGCCAGCTTCAAGGTTCTGACCGCAAACTTTATCCTGATGACCGTGCCAGCCGGGGCAAGTTCAGGGAAGATTTCGTTCACGGCGGCGGTACTGCCACCGGCGCGAAATCGTTCACGGTGCAGTTGCCAACCGCCCAATTTTTGGGGATGCTTTTAGTAACAGGCAAACGCCCCCGACACAGCGTATGATCAAAGAGATGCCCAATATCAAAGAGTTCCTCTCCGGACTTCGCCAGGAAATCAGTGACCTCCAAAGCATGAATGCCCGCTATGCAGGGAAGCGCGTGCACAGCGAAGTGGAGCAGACCGCGCTCGAACTTCGCACCACTCGTCTGCGTGAGATTAAGCAGGAATTGTCCAAGATGCTTGACCGTCCTCAGGACGCCAAAGTCTGGTGGGAAAAATCCCGTCGATCAAGCGGTGTGGCGATCGCGGAATAAGAAAGCGAGTCTAGCCAACTGTCGCCTTGTATGGGCTAAGGCTTTGTTAATCGAAGGACCACGCTTCAGGTGGCGTCACTACCCACCCTTTTCGCAAAATCCGCGAAAGGATGGGCCATCCCGTCGCAAAACTCACTTGGTAGTACTCCAAATTATCACCAAGGCAAACTTTGGTGCAGCCTCCGCTTGGCGTGTGAAATTCGCCGGATAGAGCTCCTCTGCAGAAGGTCCACGCGCGTTCCCGAGTCACCGGGTTCAGCAATCCTACTGTGTCGGCCCCGCTTCTTTCGTTTGGTCGCACGTTCCGCTCGTCGGTTGTGTGGCGAGCACGTTCGTCCACAGCTGGCCGTTTGGGGCGTTCAGCATTGCCGGCGTCGAGAAGTCGAAGAACTCGCTCATGTCGCGAGAGGGGTCTTGCCAGTAAGCGTCGCGCGCGGTGAGCGAGGCGACAGTAAACTGTTTCTCAATGAACGCGAGAATTGCAGTGTAGTCACGCGGGATATGCGAGACGAAATTTGGTTTCGCATAGGGAGAGATGACGATCAGCGGCACGCGGAATCCGGTCAGATCGAATGTCCCTGCAAGTTTTCCCACTGTGCAGTACGCCGGAGAGCCGTTGTTTGGGTCGGGGCATTGTCCGGGTGCGTACGCGTCGGGCAAAGGAACCGTAAATGGCGGAACATGATCGTAGAGTCCTCCGCCTTCGTCATAGCTCAGAATGAATATGGAATCCTTCCAGGCATCGCTTTTCATCAGAGCCGAGATGATCGACTGCACATACTGGGAGCCGGTCTGGACGTTGTTATCGGGATGTTCGTCAAGGCCGCTGCTACCCGATGGGCTGTCGATGAAAATGACCTGCGGCAAGGCCTGATCGGCGTCACAGATGCCACCGCTGCAGGTTCCGGCGAGCCGGTTCATCAGATCGCTATCCGGAAAGACTTTCCCTTGGATTGTGGGATCGAAGAAGTCTGCAAAGTTCGCCAGGAAAACACCGTCATGGTAGTAGTACAGCCAGCTTACGTTCGCGGTGTTCATGGCCCGGAAGATCGTCGGAGCTGAGTACTGCGGGTGTCCCGAAGAGCCGTCGGGATACTCGTGACCGAACGAGGTTCCCGCCATCAGGTACATCCGATTGGGAACTGTGTTGGCGAGGACAGGCGAGTGCCAGGCGTCGCTGGTTGGGAAGAATGTGGCGAGATCGTAATAGTAAGGAAGGTCCTGCTGGTTGTAATAGCCGAGAGCACGAGTTCCGTTGGGATCGTACTTCGCGGCGACTGAGGTCGTGGTGTCTAGAAATCCTGCCATTCCGAAGTCGCTATTCGTAAATGTGGTGGTGGTGGCCCAGGCGCCATCGCCGCCGTTGAGTGTTGTGTCGTGATGGCTCTCGTCCCAGGCGGGCGTGAGGTTTTCGGTGCAGGTGGTCGACTCATGAAAAGGCTGCACCTTGGCGCCCGTGTGAATGTTGGTGAGAGTCACGGTTGGATCGAAAGCGTCGATGGTCTGCGTGTCGGTGATGCCGAACTGGGGCAACCGCGAGGCACGATACGCGGCGAGTTGTCCAAGGTACATATCGAACGAGCGATTTTCCTGCAGCATAAAAAAGACGTGCTTGATTACTCCCGTCGACACGCTGCTGACGGTAACGGTGGCCGATTGGGTGATGGGAGTACCATCGCTGGCCGTTGCGGTAGCGGTGTAAGTGGTCGTGGCTGCGGGAGTAACCGTCGCTGTGCCCTGCTGCGGCGCACATGAGCCGCATATCGAGTTACCCGACGCATCGACGAGCGTAAATCCAGTGGCAGTGCCTCCCGTGATTTGCCAGGAAATCGTGGAGACTTGTCCGGCCGTAATGGTGCCGGGTGATGCGGTGAGACTGAGAGTAAATGGAACTGTGACGGTGACAGTCTGTGGGCCCGCAGCGCCGCCGGGACCGGTCGCGGTGATCGAATAAACCGTCGTTCCGCTCACCGGTATCGTGGCGGAGCCAGAGGTGGGGAGTGGACCGGAATCATCTCCGACCGGGAGGGTAGGACTGATAGTGATCGACGTGGCGTTGGTGGTTGTCCAGGTGAGTGTGGTGGTTTGTCCGGTGCCTACTTCGGTTGGCATCGCGGTGAATTGCGTAATCTGTGGGGGCGCATTGCTCGCGACTTGAACTGTAGCGGTCTGCGGCGAACTGGAGCCACCCGGTCCGGAAGCAACTGCGTTGTACGTTGTCGTCTGTGTCGGCGAGTCTTGTGCGCTGCCGGATGTTTGCGAACCGCTGACGACCGTTCGACTGGAGGAACCGGCGGACGCGGTGATGGTCACAGAAGTGGCATTGAAGGCCTGCCAGTTCAGCGTGACACTCTGGCCACTGCTGATCGTAGTTGTGCTCGCCGAGAAGGTGATGGTTGGAGCAGCCTTTTTTGAGGAGCTCGCGCACGAAGAACAGCCCCAGATCGCAGCTATCAGAACCCCACAGGAAATCCAGCGAACCATTTGATAATTCATTCTCAGTGTGTAGTCCCCCGCCTGACACAGCGCGGAAATCAGATGCCTTAGCGGGCGTGGGAGGTTGCCGTTCGTGGCCAACGCGCGAAGAGCAATAACCCACAAAGGGCGCGAAAGTACACGAAGGAGAACCGGGACACAGGGCTTTGCGTCTTGTGCGTCATGCTTTACTGGCCAACCGAGCTGCTTGCGGTGTCCATACTTTCATGACTGTACGTTACTTCTGGGCTCCTTTTCCCAGTGCAAGTTTTGTGGACAGTTACGTTCTCACGATGCCCGACAGCGAGGTGGACGATGAAGCGATCTCTGGTGGCTGTGATCAGTTTGGGCTTGATGGTTTTGGGTGCAGTGAGTTGTTCGCACGAATCTGGCGGGATTTCGACGAGGGTTCCGACGGTTCACGCTGCGAATCCCCTCAAGGAAGCTGCGAAAACCATGAGGGCGTTTCATTCCGACGAGGAACTGGCGCGCTATCTGCGCGAGGTGGCGGCGAAGCAGCGGCGCGTCATGAGGATGAATGGTATGGCGTCTTACGACGCGGTCGTCTCCCAATCTATTTCCGCCCCTTCCCCGCCTGCAAAAGAGATGAGGGCTTCTGCGGGCGCCGATCAAGAAGAATCCATCACCAACGTCCAGCATGCTGGGGTCGACGAAGGCGGGATTGTAAAGGCGCACGGAAATTATCTGGTGGTGCTGCGGCGCGGGCGTTTGTTCGCCGTGTCGATCGAGGATGGAGATTTGCGGCCTACTTCAATGGTCGATGCGTTCGGGCCGGATATCAGTCCCAACGGAACCTGGTATGACGAAATGCTGGTTTCGAAGAACACTATTGTCGTCATTGGGTACAGCTATGAACGCGGCGGCACCGAAGTTGGGCTGTTCAATATCGACGACGCGGGCAAGCTGACGTATCGGTCGACGTATCATCTGCGCTCGAACGATTACTACTCGTCGCGGAATTATTCCAGCCGGCTGATTGGAAGCAAGCTGATCTTCTATTCGCCGCTGTATGTGAATCCCAGCGCGGAGGACCCGTTCGCTGCTTTTCCGGCGGTACGCAAGTGGCACAAGGGGGCGACTGCCGGCGAGTTCAAGCGGATCGTGCCGGCGACTCAGGTTTACAAGCCGGAGTACGCGCTCGACTACGACTACAACGTCGCGCTGCACACGGTAACGGTTTGCGACCTGGCGAGCGGCGACTTCGATTGCAAGGCGACGTCGGTGATCGGGCCTTCGGGGCGAGTATTCTACGTGTCACCACATGCAGTCTATATCTGGATGACGAGTTGGACGTACAGCGAGAAAGAGGTCCACGCGAAGTCGATGGTGTATCGCATGCCGCTAGACGGATCGGCGCCGAGCGCGCTGCGGACTTCCGGAAGCCCGGTGGATCAATTCTCGTTCCTCGAGAGCGAAGACGGGTTCCTGAATGTGCTAGTGAGAGCGGATGGCTTGGGCGATGGCATGTGGAGAGCGGAAGGAACACACGGAACTGCAGCGCTGATGCGGGTTTCGATCGACACCTTTACCGACGGAAGCGCGGAGGTTCCGGCCGCGAGCTGTCGCAAGCTGCCAGCGCCAAACGGATATGCATTTCAAAACCGGTTTGTCGGGGACTACCTGCTTTATGGCACTGGAAGCGGATGGGGATATCCGCAGAAGGCCGAACGCTCGCGGCTTTACGCCGTGCGATGGGCCAACGGCGACGTGCATCCAGTAATTCTCGAACATGGAGTGGATCGGATCGAGGCGATGGGATCGGATGCGGTCGTTGTGGGATCGGATGGGAAAGATCTGCACTTTACGGCGCTGCGGTTAGGCGACGCGCCCTCGGCAGTGGACGATTACGTCGAGAAAGGCGCGTCGCAAGGCGAGTTGCGCAGTCATGGATTCTTCTACAAGCCGGAGGATGAGGACTCAGGGATGCTGGGGTTGCCGGTCAGCGTGCCGGGCCGCGCTGGATATCGGCATCTTTTTGAGAACTCAGCGGCGATTGTTTTCCTTCGGAATGACGCATTGCACTTTGAAGAACTCGGCCAGCTTGGTGCACAGCCGGAAAACGCAAAAGACGACGGCTGCCGCGCGTCCTGTGTGGACTGGTATGGCAATTCGCAGCCGTTGTTCCTGCGCGGGCGGGTTATCGCGCTGCTGGGATATGAGATGGTCGAGGGGGTAGTGGAGCAAGGGCAGATCCGGGAAATGCGGCGGGTGAATTACGCGGCGCTGGAGGTGAAAGTGTCGCGGCGGTGAGGGTTATCTGCGGGTGTTTTCGTTGCAACGAATCGAGACGGAGTCTGCTAAGTAGACCTACTTATTGATCAGGCAAACCGGTCTACCTATCCGCTACGCCAAAAAGTTCAGAATCCCCACCCTGTCGCAACACAACGCGACAACAGTGGGGCACTCTCGGGTCTCATATCAGGACTACTGCGTCTTCGTGTCGGCGTCTTTTTTCTTGGCGAAAGCGCGGACATAGTTGACCAGCTCCCAGGCTTCTTCGGTCTTGAGGCGGGGGCCTTCGGCGGGCATGTTGTTGTGGCCGTTCTTGATGATATAGAAGATTTCACCGTCAGTGCGGTCTTTCAACGTGTCAGGGTTGGTGAAATCCATCATCGGGAGCTTCATTTCCTTGGCGGTCTCGCCTTTGCCGTCACCAGTCTTGTTGTGGCACATTTCGCAGTCCATGGCCCACCATTTTTTGGCGCGGCCGGTGGACTCGGGCGACGCCTTCACAGGATTCTGCTGCTTGGCGGCTTCGACGGGAATCGCGGAGTAACCCGAATTCTGTCCCGTTGCGTTGGGGGAAGACTGCTGCGGCGTCAGAACAGAGGCGGCGACGAACAAAAAGGCCGGAAGAACCAGTGCCAATTTGTACACAGGAACCTCCTTTAAATTAAGAGTGACTTACTGGAAAGAATAGCGCTGCCGCTGGATAGCGCTGTGATTAGAATCACACCCGGGTGTGCGGCGGGGGAGACCGTGCATATCGGACAAACTTGAGCAAAATCTGAATTCGTGGCCGCCGCCCACAATGGACTGTGGCGGCGGCCTCCCCGCTCGGCCATTCGATTTGGGGGAGGACACAGCCGAGCGAGAATCATTCTTCGTGGCCTAAGGCCTTGCCGTCGGGGCCGACCTGAATCTATTTCTTCTTTCCGTTGACCTCTACTTTCGTCCGGGAACGAGGGCGGCTTTGTTGCGGGGCTGCCGCCCTCATTCAGGATCGCTTGCACAACGGAGGGCATTAGATCAGCCGAACCTGAAGATTGAATGAAAGGTCAGGATCGTCAGGCGTGGAGGGATGCGGCGGCGTCCTTGAGGGCAGCCTCGATTCCGGTGGCATTGGGGACGCCGCCCTGGGCCATGTCTTTGCTGCCGCCGCCTCGGCCACCGAGTTTTGTAAGCGTTTGTTTCATAAGGGAGCCCATGTCGTAGGGCTGTCCGGCTGATTGGGCGAAGACGAGGGATGGTTGGGGTGAGGTGGTAGCGAGCAGCGCGATTACGCTCGGCGCCCGCCGAGTCAACTTCTGGGCAAGCACCTTGAGCGAATTCATGTCGCGGTCCGCGAAGGTGCGGATCACGAGTTTGCCGCCGCTGGATTCGGGAGTTTCAGCCAGGAGCGTGTCGGCCTGGGCTTCGGCGAGTTCTTCCTCGGCTTGCTCGCGCTGCTTACGAAGGTTACGGATTTCTTCCAGCGATTTGCGGGCTTGCTGCGGGACATCATAAATGTGCGCGGAGAAAAGCGCGCCGGCTTCGGTGAGTGTTGTGAAGTCGCGACGAGCGGTCGCGACGGCACGTTGTCCGGCGACGAATTCCACGCGCCATCCCTGGCGAACTTTTTCGATCCTGCGTAAGAGGACGCAGCCGATCTGTCCGGTCTGGTTGACGTGCGTGCCGCCGCAGGCGCTCAGGTCGAAGTCGTGGATATCGATCAGGCGTAGTTCGTCGCGCTCGGCGGGCGGGAGTTTTCGGAGGCCTAACTTCCCTGCTTCTTCGCGAGTGACGAAGCGGATATCGACCGTTCGGTTCTCGAGGATGATTTCGTTGGCGAGACGTTCGGCGGCTTCGATTTGATCTTTGGAGAGCGTTGGCGTGTCGAGGTCGATGGAGCAATAGTCGTCTGCCATGTGAAAGGAGACTGTGGGCATGTTGAAGAGGCGCACGAAAGCGGCGGAGAGGACGTGCTGTCCGGTGTGCTGCTGCATGTGGTCGCGGCGGCGGGTGGCATCGATCTGGCCGCGGACTTTGCTTCCCGGCTGCACGGATTTTGGGGGAGCTTCCAGGTAGTGCACGATACGGCCGTCTTCGGTGTCGGCGACTTCGTTGACTTTGAGCTTTTCGTGTTCTGTTGAGATCACGCCGGTGTCGAAGATTTGGCCTCCGCTGGTGGGGTAGAAGGCGGTGCGGTCGAGGAGCAGGGCAGGCTTTGGGGTCTCTTGGACTTCGCGGACTTCGGCTTCGAAGTCGTAGAGGAAGGAGTCGTGGTAGTAGAGACGCGTGGTCATGGTGAGAGACTATTTCACCACAGAGGACACGGAGGAGCACAGAGGGTCTGGAGTGGGTGCTTCGACTGCGCTCGAGATGACAGAACCTCTTAGTAAGGGCCGATGATTCCGCCGATTTGGCGGGCTGGCGGTTTGGCTCGCGCTGCGGGCTTCGCGGACGAAGCGCCCGCGGCCACACGGGCATCCAGCACGTCGAGATACTTCAGGCCAGAGCCGGTGTTAAACAAAACTACTGTATCTTCGGGCTTGAAGAAGCTGCTGGCTCGGAGTTTGCGGTAGGCGACCAGGCAGGCGGCGCCTTCCGGGGCGGCGAAGATACCTTCTATTTTCGACCAGTGGCGGGTGGCTTCCAGGATTTCTTCATCCGTTGCACTCACAGCGGCGCCTTTGCTCTTTTTTAGTATGTCTAGGATCAGATAGTCGCCATACGGCTTGGGCACGCGCAAGCCGGAGGCGAGGGTAGCAGCATTGGTCCACATTTCGACGGATTGCTTCCCTTCATCCCAAGCTTTAACAACTGGCGCACATCCTGCTGACTGGACTACGATCATCTTGGGGCGTTCGGAGCCGATCCATCCCAAGGCTTCCATTTCTTCGAAGGCTTTCCACATGCCGAGCAGGCCCACGCCTCCCCCCGTCGGATAAATGATGCCTTGTGGCATGCGCCAGCCGAGTTGCTCTGCGACTTCGTATCCCATGGTCTTCTTGCCTTCAACGCGGTAGGGCTCTTTCGTCGTGCTGACGTCGAACCAGCCGTCTGTTTTCCACGAGTCGAAGTCTTTCAACTCGGCGACTTTCTTCGCGCAGTCGCTGATCAGGCCATCGACGAGCGTGACGTGTGCACCGTAGTAGTCGCATTCGATGCGATTCGCTGCGGGGACATCTTTGGGCATGAAGATGTGTGCTTCGACACCAGCGGCGGCGGAATAAGCGGCGAGTGCTCCGGCGGCGTTGCCGGCGGAAGGGATGGCAAGCTTTTTCAGGCCGAAGTGGCGGGCCATGGTGACCGCCGCGGAGAGGCCGCGGGCTTTGAACGATCCGGTGGGGTTGAGGCCTTCGTCCTTGATGTAGACATTGGGATATTCGCGGCTGGGGAGCATGGGAGTGAAGCCCTCGCCGAGAGAAACGGGATTCGCCTCGGGAAGGACGGCGTCGTAGCGCCACATCGTGGGGGCGCGAAGGGCGAGGCGGGCGGAAGAGAACGAGCGCTTGATCGTGGCGAGATCGTAGCGCGCATAGAGGATCCCTCCGTCTTTAGGACAGACGGTTTGCGGACGGTCGGCGGGATAGTGCTCGCTGCAGCGGGTGCATTCGAGATGCGTCAGCATGACTGGCGAGTTTAGCAGAGAGGCAGTAGTTCGTACTCCGCTCCAATTCCTCAGTACATCGTGCCCCGCCGCTGGTCATTGACCGTTGGCCGTTCGTCGTTGGGTTGGGGTCTCGGACTTAGGGTTTCATCTTTTGCCACCAGGGCAGACTTGAAGCCGCGGATGCTTTCGCCGAGGCCCTTGCCTAGTTCGGGGAGTTTTTTGGTGCCGAGGATCAATAAGGCTAAACCAGCGATGACTAATAGTTGCAATGGTTGAAATAGGCCTTTAAACATGGATTCTCCTCGTTAGCTTTTCAGTAAAAACATTCTGGCAGATGGCTTTCGCGACCCCGCGGCAGTCGCACGCTCCCCTTCGCTCCGCTCAGGGTCGCGGGGCGGACGAAGGCGTCCGCCCCTACACTTACGGTTATCGACGGGCTGCGTCGGCGTCTTCGGCCAAGTCCTGGAGGAGTTGCGTGAATTGGTTCGATTGGCCAATGAACAGGCCGTCTGCGGTTAGGGCGTTCGCGGCACCCATGGCGGCACCGGCGGTTTCTGTTGGACGAATGATAGAGCACGGGGGAAACTGGCGGCTGAGGAACGTTGTCGGCTCGGGCATGATCAGGTTGGTCTGGAAATTCTCGCCACCGAAGGGTGGAGAGTTGAGATCGGGGAA